>Ga0185307_1001377_pt1 | contig 13617 bp, 10 predicted proteins | sample LHCtaG_FD_128010 | JGI IMG/M metagenome (GOLD analysis project Ga0185307, IMG submission 128010) | Hot spring microbial communities from Little Hot Creek, USA to study Microbial Dark Matter (Phase II) - LHC4sed_matched (SPADES... | ecosystem: Environmental > Aquatic > Thermal springs > Hot... | reverse complement strand
GGTTAAGTTTCTATGAGAGGGGTAGTGTATTGAGGAAGTTAGCAGATCAGAGGATCCCATTCAGTATACTAGCCTACACACCTCAGGAATTCGAGATAGCGAGGAAGAAGAGTATAGTCGTACAGGATGCCTCTGATTACTGGGTTAAACTTACGTAGATAACCGGTATCATAGCAGGCTATAGATAATTCTGCGAGATACGCGTATACGCTTGAGGTGACGCTACTATGTATGGATTCATATATTCTGTCAGCCTACCTGGAACGCGACTCTATATAGCGGTTTTAGATCTCTGTGAATAGATTCTCAGGTCTGTAGTACTCCTCAGTAGCCTTTAGAAGCCATATACCCCTTCCTCTAGCTCTCTAGATAGAATCATCCATAGCCCACATCGTATATACAACCCTTACCCTCCTAAGATACCCTGGATACCTTCTTCTAAGCTCCTCTAGCTTCTCATCCACAGATCTCACCATCTTAACACCAGCTCCTGATCGAAACTCCACCTAGTAATACATGCATCACCAACTACTCTGTAGATATTTGCCTCTATGTATCCGGAGGTGCTAAGCGTGATAGTCTAGCGTCATAATACCCACCTTCTAAGCATACTCTCTACAACTTTGCAAATATTCTCGATCGTCAGGAATAACCTCTCCATATAGGATCTAGCTACTGTAAGTTTCCTCCTAATATCCCTACTAATCTCAACTGGAATTTCGTTAAACTTCCTACCATCTCTTCATATGTTTAAGTATCTTATCCAATCTTAGAAGATCTGTTGCATAATGGTATTCCTTATCCTTCTCTAATATATCTAGAATCTCCTCTTTTTAACCTCCAACAACATCCTAGATTATAGGTAGATCACTTTGTTAGGAGGATGTAGATAGTAGCCTTTACGGTATACTCTACTCGAGTTTCATTTCGAATCCTCTCTCCAAAGGTATATCCTTAACATACCGCGTACTAGCTACTACGTTTACGTATACTGTGAATTCGTTCGAAGTTAAATATGTCGATAATCCTCTGCTAACTATCCTGAAGCTCTCTGTTAAGTTCGAATATGGGGTTAAGGTTAATCGTTCAGGTTCATACTCCTTGTATAATCCGCCTAGATATACGCCCTGCTTTTCAAGCTTTACACCTAGCCTCGTTATACAGATGTATTTATCCGAGAGGTTCGATATCTTCACAGATACCTCTAGCGTGTTTTCATCTTTCAGATCTAATCTTTGTACCTCGAATACTAGGTTGATTATAGCTTTAGCCTCCGCTCCATAGTCAACCGTGATTTCGTAGAGCTCGATAATCGACCAGCTGGATAGGAGGATGAAGAGTATCGCTGTTAAGGTTTTCAGGATCATCTTCAGCTTCAAACCGTCATAGTTACGATCATCCTCTAAACCTAATATATGTGTTGTTTATAGGCTGATACTATAGCGGTATGCATGGGTTTAGGAAGACCGTGTATCTCCTCACCCTATCTATCTTAGCTTTGATACCGTCGACGCTTAAGCTTATGGAACTATACCTGGGGATATCCGGTTTAGGCTCCTCCATCACAACCGTTATGATCGTATATCTTCTTCTAGGAGCTTTAATAGGGGATATCGAGTATACTTTGGTAATAGTGTTCGCATCCATACTTCTATCCCTACCGATCGGAGCCGTATTCCTCACCTACCCTCTAGTAAGCTTAGATCTACCTATAGATAGCATCTATCCGTTCATATTGTATACGTTCTCGATTAAGCTCCTCCCTATCATCATACTAGTGTTCATACCGCTATGTCTACTATCAAGTATGATAGGTGTGATGATACATGATAGGCTTCTCAGAGAGTAATGGGTAGTAAAAAATAGAAATAGGGGTGTGGAAAGCTACTTTGAGGGTCTCCTTAACAATGCGACTATGGATACGATTAGCGTTATCACGACGACTGCTATAACTGCATAGGATATCGATGATATAGCCGCTAAATCTCCTCTTAAAGCTGAAATCTCCGTTCGTATCCCAGATACATCTGCTGAAGTCGCTAACCCCGCTATCTTACCTGATAACGCATCTATAGCTGTCTTCAGATCGGCTACAGCCTTAGATAGGGATTTTACGTCGTCTGTTAACGTCGTTAATCTATCTGATAGAGTTTTCAATCTATCCAGTATTTCACCTATCTCAGGTATCGTAACCGGGGTTATAGGTGTATAGGTACCTATGATACTAGTAACCACGCCCTCTTTAACTTCAACAATCTCAGGTGATGGAGTAGCATAACCTTCCACAGGCTTAAACTCCACAATATACCTACCCACCACAACTTCTCTACTAACCGGGGCGATGCCCCAAGACTCACCGTTAACTATGACCTCAGCTTTAACCGGAGTCGTATCGATCGATAGTACACCTTTCTTTATCGCCAACACGGCAGCTAAATCTGCCCATATCTTCGAAGTCGGGAATTTAGTCTTCTCCACCCATTCAGGTACCTTCGGAACTTCGCCTTTCTTAGCTATGTAAAACCATACAGGCATATTGGACGGCCAACTCCAGAAGTTAGCGAACCATGGATCAAACTCCTCCCTAGGCCATCCAACCCAGTAATCCTCAGAGTATTCGTACCATACCGCGCCATAGAATAGAGGTATCCCTGGCAGATCCCTAAGGAATATTTCCTGAAGTTTTCTGTAGAGTTCTTTAAGCTTCTCAGGATCGCTCTCCTTAGGTATTTGATCTATGAGTGGGACAGCCTCCCAGTTCATGTAACGCGGCCAATTACCGGCAGGATGACTCAACCTAGGATCTAGAGTCCAACGGAAGCTATCCCATGGATGGGAGTATCCTGGGCCTCCATCCCAACCGATAACGAAATCCCATGTACCCCTACTAAGCCGATCCCACCAAACCGAGAAATCTGGGAATTCCGTTGTACAATCTATCCCTACAGCTCTTAGATTCGTAGCTATCATATCACACATCATCATCCAATCCGTCCAGCCGTATGGGACCTGGATAGTGAATGGACCGAGTTTAGTCCCGTCAGGCATCTCTCTAACTCCGTCACCATCCCTATCGATTATCCCAGCATCATCAAGAATCTTCCTAGCTTTACTTAAGTCGAACTCAAACTTATACTTCTCAACTAAACTCTCATCTATCCATACAGCAGCGGCTGTCGTATGAACTATCGGAACCGGGGCTGCTCTAATGCTATAATTGTAGTAGGCTTTACTTATCAGGTCGTCGAACGGGATAACATGAGCTACAGCTCTACGTACGTTAACATCGTTTAACGGGTATCTCACATAGTTTATGTATACTAGAATTATGCCACCACCTATATAGTAAGGTGGATGATCGTAGTACGTCCTTCTAGCCAAACCTTTAACCCTCCACATCTCCCATATATTCGGTGTGAAGTGAGTCATCATATCTATCTCACCTGCTTCGAAGGCTAAAGCCGCGGCTACGTTATCCTTGAAGGTTCTATGCGCAATATACCTGGGCTTTGGTAGCCCAAATATATCCTTACCCCACCAATCGTCTACACGTTCATAGTAGTAGACTTCCTCAGTCCAGCTCTTAAGCCTGTAGGGTCCAGCTCCGATTATCTTAGCAGGATCATCATCTCTGAACTCTCTCACCATCTTCTCTCCTAGTTCCGCCTCTATAGCCTCCCACCTATGTTTAGGTAGGAATATCATCGTAAGTACTCCAAGTAGCTGGAAATAGTTCAACTTCTTTTCGCTCGTAACGAATTGGACGGTCTTACTATCTATAACCCTTACCTCTTCGATATAATCCCATATCGGTGTTATCCATGCTACAACATATTTCCTACCCAATTCAGCTGTATATTTTATATCATCAGCTGTACATGGCTTACCATCCCACCACCTAGCTTTATCCCTAATCTTAACCTCTAGCGTATACTTATCTACCCAACGATAACTTTCCGCTGCATAAGGTATCCATAAATCCTTGTAGGGCGTATAGAGGTATAGCGAGGGATACATTATCGAAGCCATCCAGCAAACGCTAGGTAGTAGTGGGTTCCAACCAGGAGGAGGACCCCAAGCTGAAGATGTGAAGACGACTTCCTCTCTAGGTATCTGTTCAGCTACTAGAATCCTAGGGGATATTATCAAGGGTGAAAGTAGAAGTATCGTTATAACGATAATCAAAGATATAATCTTGGTATTTTCCAATTCTTCCACCTGAAATATAGGTTTCATGATCACGCTATATAAAGTTTACCTTACCATGGAAGTTAGAGATTCTCTCATAAATATATCAGAAGTCGCTCCATCTACGATACAATAGTGGGACATCCTCTCTAAGTCTCCTAGTATAAGGATGTCGTGGGTTCTCCATAATATTCTCAGGAGTTCCCTCCTCAACTATCGAACCCTTATACATTACGAGAATCCTATCACTTACGTAATAGGCTAGGCCTAGATCGTGTGTTATGAATATCACGGATGTTCCATAGTTATCTCTTAGATTCGAGAAGAGTTTCAGTATCCCTACACGAGTAGAAGCGTCTATCATGCTTACAGGTTCGTCGGCTAGGATTAGCTTAGGCTTTAAAAGGTAGCATCTAGCTATCATTATCCTCTGCCTCTGTCCACCGCTAAGCTCATGAGGATAGCGTCCAAGAACCTCTTCAGGTTTAAGTCCAACTTCCTTCAAAGCCTCCTTCACGAGACTCGATTTATCTGCGTCCACATCGCCTAGAAGCGTGAATACCTGGTAAATTATACGATCTACCTTATAGAGGGGATTGTAGGATGCGAACGGATCCTGGAATATTCCATGAACATTCTTCCAATACCATCTTAAATCCTTAATATCCTTGAGAGACCATATATCCCTTCCCTGAAACTTTATCGATCCAGATGTAGGTTTTAAAAGCCTTAATATCATCCTACTGGTAGTTGTCTTACCTGATCCGCTCTCGCCTACGAGTGAGATGAATTCTCCCTCCTTAACTTTAAACGATACATTATCCACGGCTAGTATCTCCTTCCTCTTAAATAGACCTACCGTGTATATCTTCGTAAGATTATCGACTTCTAGAAGAATCTAGGTTCACCTCCTACCGTATCCTCTCAGAGGTTACGAGGTGGCATGCTACCTTCCATCCATCCTCACTATCTATAAGTGGGGGTTCAACCTCCCTACATATAGGGATGGTAAAGGGGCATCTTGGATGGAATCTACATCCTGATGGAGGGGATAATAGGTTTGGAGGTTCACCAGCTATAGGTGTAACCTCCCTTCTTCGAACTTCAGGCTCTGGGGTCAGTACGGCGTTTACAAGCCCATAGGTATAGGGATGTTTAGGTTTAAACAGTATATTATCGGTTGAGCTATACTCCACTATCTTCCCAGCATACATTATGGCGATTACATCGGCTATCTGTCTTAATACAGCTAGATCGTGAGTTACGAATATCATACTCTCTATAATCTTAGCTCTACGAAGCTCTACGAGTAGTTTTAAAACCTGCTTCTGCGTAGAAACATCGAGCGCTGACGTAGGCTCATCTACGATGAGGAGTTTAGGGTTTAGGAGAGTCGATATAGCGATGACTACCCTCTGCCTCATGCCTCCACTTAGCTCGTGAGGATAGAGTGAAAGAGCTTCTGTAGGTAGGTTAAGTTCTTCGAATCTCTTCTTAGCTAAAGATGCTATATCAAATTCAGATAGCCCACTATGATGACGGAATACATCCTTTACAAAATCTATGATCTTCTTAGTCGGCATAAGAGCGTTAAGAGCTGATTGAGGGACTAGCGATACCAGAACCCCCCAAACTTCCTTCCTAATCTTATCCCTCTGCATATCTGAAATTCTTCTGTTATCCAAGATTATAGATCCGCTGAGTAGACGTAGAGGAGGTCTAATATTCATCATTAAGGCGTTCATTAGGGTTGATTTACCGCATCCAGATTCACCCGCTAAACCTAGGATAACCCCCCTCTCAACCGATAAGCTTACTCCATCTACGGCTTTAACGTATCCCTCCCTAACTAGGTAGTAGGCTTTAACATGCTCAGCTTCTAGTAGAGCCATAGCTCTAACCACCTCTAAGTCTTGGACTGAAATATTCATCCAACGCCGTGGAGAGTAGGAGGAGGGAGGTCGCTAGAAGTACAAGGCATGCTCCAGGCGGTATAAACCACCACCAGAGTCCTCTACGAACAGCTTCTAGGAGCTGAGCCCAATAGAGGATTATACCCAGCGATACACCTCTAGTTACGCCTAAACCTATCATGCTGAGACCTGCTTCAGCTATCATAGCACCAGACATCAATAGTACGAATGCCATGAATATGTACGAAGCCATATTAGGAATTAAATCCTCAAACATTATCCTCAGATCGCTTAAACCAGCCATCCTAGACATATCGATGAACTCCCTAGTTTTCAAGCTTAGTATCTGTGATCTAACAGCTCTAGCAACCCAAGGCCATGATGTCACACCTATCACCAACGATACGAGGAATGGGCTCCTCTCTTTAAGATACGCTGCTATGAGTATCATCAGGAGTATTGAGGGAAGTATCAATATTATCTCCGTTATAAGCATCAAGAAGCTATCTATGAGCCCGCTTTTAAACCCCGAAACTACACCTACCGTAACACCTATAGCTAAGGCTATGGAAGCCGCCGTTATACCTACACCGAGAGAGTTTCTTATACCGTGTAGTAGCTGTGCTAAGAGATCCCTCCCCCAGCTATCCGTTCCAAGGGGGTATCTAGTTGAAGGTCTGTGTTCAGCTGGACCCACGATGGTCGTCGGATCTACAGGGTATAATATCGGACCTATAATCCCCGCTAATGTTATAGCTACGAATATCGCGATACTTATATCCAACTTCTTAATCTTGAATAGATCCCTTATCAACGAGGGTATCATAGTTATCCACCTGTATAACCTGTCCTAATCCGTGGATCTATGTATGCATACATTATATCTACGATGAAGTTTGCAAGCAGAAGCGTCGATGTTAAAAGTAGGAATGTACCCTGGATTAACGGGTAATCTAAAGTTGAGAGTGCTCTGAATATAAGGTACCCTGTACCCGGATACGAGAATACTAGCTCTGTTATAAGTGAGCCGCCAAGTATAGTACCTAGGTTTAAAGCTAGCCCCGTAATCTGAGGCAGTATAGAATTTCTGAATACATATCTTAGAAGCTTACTGTCAGGTAATCCGAGTGAATCTGCATAGCTTATGTAATCTGCTCTAAGTTCGTAGATAGCCATAACCCTCATACCTATAGCCCATCCCCCCATCGCGCCCATAACTATGGATAGGAACGGCAACGTATAGTGATGCAATAGATCCACTATGAATTCGAAGGTCAACGCGGGTAGCCTTATAGGACTGTAAGCTCCTCCTATAGGGAAGATCCTTAACGTTACGGCTAAACCGAATAATAGAAGCATAGCCAGCCAGTAGTATGGAGTCTGAGATAGAGTGAGGAATATGGGAAGCAGAACGTTATCCACAACGGTTTTCCTTTTGTAAGCCGCTAGAGCTCCTAGAAGATTCCCTATAACCCATGATGTTATAGTAGCCGGTATAAGCAGACCTAGTGTCCACGGTAGATATGTGAAGACTATCTCGGCAACTTTACGAGGGTAAAAAGCTATCGATGTCCCCAGATCCCCTATAAACGCTCTTGTAATGAACTCGAAGAATTGTATATGGATAGGCTTACCTATACCGAACTCCTCCATAAGCTTCCTATGCACAGCTTTTATTAAGTCAGGATTTGTTTGAGCTTGCTGGAATAACTGTGATAGGAGGGTTGCAAGAGGATTACCTGGAATAGATCTTGGAAGAATGAAGATGATAAGTATGAACGTTATGAAGGTTAAAACTAGGAATCCAGCTCTCCTAACTAGAAACTTTATGAACGGGTTCAACTAGTCTCCCCGTAAAACGTTACTATAATTTCTCTGACCAATATAAATTTTAGGAATACACTATCCGGTATCTATAGAGCTTCGAATCCTCCTCACGATCCTAACTACGAATGCTGCGAGAGCCGCGACTGTTATAGCGAACAGTACGAGCGTATACTGGAATTCGAAACGCCAAGTCTGAGCTGAGGTATAGAAGTATAGTAGCGTAGCTACCTCTAGTATAAGACCCCAAACAAGTATCACTAGCACAGTCCTCTCTACGCCGTAAGCTCTGATAACCATCCACCCTTTAAGGCATCCTACACCCATCAACTTTACGGTGGAGCTATACCTTTAAAAATCTTATAGATCTGCATCCCCTATGATCTTGATCGATCTTCCAGCATATTGTATCGTAGAGTTCGAGATATACCGCCGAAAAAGTGAAATTTAATAAGTGTTTATGGTACGATGTCTATTTCAGGTATGTCGGAGAAATCCGAGGTTGTTATACGTCCTAGAGCCTTCATCGTCGGTGTGATCTCCGTAGTCTTAGTGACGGTGTTTATAGGCTTCATAGCGTTATTCACACCTGGCGGGGGACTTTGGGGTTTATCGTCTGAGGCATGGACTAATGCATGGGTTGGGAGGGTATCGTTCATATTCTTCCTACCGTTGATAGTATCGCTGGTTGGAGCGTTAGCTTCTAGGAGTAGCATAGGTTTGAGTAAAGCCGAGTTAACTATAGTTATGGTTATGATATGGGCTTCATGGATGCTTCCTACATACTATGGTGTTCTACCAGCGATAACTATGCTCGGTACAGCTAGACAGATACCCGCGTTCCACCGCTGGAATCTGGAGTATGCAAGGGATGTTAACTGGATGTGGGGTCCAGACCCCCTCAACGATAAGCTATGGTCATCTTGGATGTATGGTGGACCAGTACCATGGGCTGAATGGATGCCAGCCCTACTACTCCATACAGCAAGACTCATACCATACTATCTTATGTTCGTATTCCTAGCTACACTCTTCCGTAGACAATGGCTCGATATAGAAGCTCTACCGTTCCCACAGGCTACGGCTACGGTTAGACTCATCGATATGGCGTATGAGAGGGTTGATAGCGGTAACAGACTTCTAAGAAATGTATGGCTATGGCTCGGCGTACTCATAGGTTTCATAGCTATATTCCCGTATTGGGGTTGGACTATACCTGGACTAGGATTAACCAAGCCTAGATGGTACTGTAATCTAGGTATAGATCTAACACCGCTCGTACTCATACCGAACGCTCTACTAAACTTCAACTTCGAAGCATTCTTCATAGGATTCGCCCTCCTAGTACCTGTTAAAACCCTATTCAGCTTCATAGTATCTGCGATAATAGTCTACTGGATCTGGTGGCCTATGATGCACTACCTAGGTCTCTGGGAATCGCATGCGGCAGGAGCCTTCGGAGGACCTGAAGGACTATTCGATACACTATGGTATTCTTGGACAGGACCTATGATGAAGCATTGGGTGCATACATGGGGTTCACCATCATGGCTAGGCTTCGGAACAGGCTTCGGCTTAATATTCTACCCAATCCTAATAGTCTTCAGACACGAGTTAGCCAATACATTTAAAGCTTTGATTCGTAGAGCTCCACCAGAAGTGGAGGCTAGGGAGCCTGCCAGATACACAACCCTATTCATAGCCTACATAGTATGCCTACTGTTATACGTAGCTACATGGTGGTATTCGAGCGGAGGTAATCTACCCATAGTGTTCGGTGTGATATGGTGTGTACTCCTAGGGCTATTCCTCATGGGTAAAGCTAAGATTGCAGGTGAATATGGTATAGTTATGAATCATATAGAGGATGGACCGTGGGCTCATATATGGGATGTATCTATGAGGGAGTGGTGGATCGCAGACCCCCTCTCACCATTCTTCATAGGAGATCTTAAATCCAGATTCCTAGTATTGAGGAGCGATTATCCATGGTTCTATACCTTCATAGGCTTCACACCTCAAGCTACAACCCTGGAAGCGTATAGGATGGGTATGCTTGAAGGTATACATTCACGTTACATACTCCTAGCGGTGATCATAGCTACGATGGTAGGTGTACCTACATCGCTATTCGCGTTACTGCCTATGTGGTGTAGCTTCGGGGCTCTACGTCTATCAGCATTCAACTATACGGGTGTACCTAATAACTACCAGCAGAGAGGACCTACGTATGCTTGCATAACGGCTACCGGGGATTACTGGAGGGGCGGGTTCATAGTAGCTCCGGTAGCTACGCAGTGGATACAGTTCGCGGTAGGCTTCGCTATAGTATCGGTGATATACGCTTTGCATACGAGATATCCATGGTTCCCGATAAACCCTGGAGGAGTGGCTATGGGTTTCGGATGGCTCCCATCAGCTGTACTCGTCCCATCTATAGTAGCGTATGTAGCTAAGATGATAGTATTGAGGATAGGCGGTACGAAGCTTTATGAAGAGAGGGTTATGCCCTTCGCTATAGGTTTAGCATCACCTACAGGGATAGCTGTACTACTAGGGGTGGCTTCAAATCTAGCGGCGACTCTAGCTGCTTAAACCTGAAATGAATGTAATTTTACCGATGAGATTCACTATATTTTTTCCTCCATCTTCCAGATAATTATATACTTGCTAGAGATAGCTAGGTATATGGTCGTAGATAGAATTGGATAATATTTAATATTATTATCTCTCTCATACAGTATCCACTATGAGTGGATTATGCCTTTCACTACGTATCATATGGGGGTTGCACTGCTAGTTGGTTATCCTCTGCGTAGATGGATCGATTGGCCTACCTTCATAGTATCGAGCATCATCATCGATCTAGAGCCGTTTATAGTGCTTATGGCAGGGCTCCGTTACCCTACTCATGGGCTTATGCATACGTTCATATTATCCATACCTTTTGGTTCGGCGGTCGGCTTCATACTATACGTTTTTAGGGAGCGTTACAGCCGTTTAATGGTGAATCTAGCTTTAACTGATAGAGCTTACGGTATAGGTGCGTATATATCGGCTGGTATACTGGGTTTTTCACTCCATACACTTATGGATTCACCTCTATACGGTGAGATGAAGCCCTTCTACCCCTTAGAGTCTAATCCTATGCTAGGTATAGGCGTTGTATGGCTCCCCTACATCTACACCGCTCTATACTCTATAGGGGTGGCAGTCTACCTCATCCACCTATATAGGATTAGCCTCCCAGGTATGGGTGTGGATGCTGCGAGGCTCTACGTAGGATTCATATCGATAGGGCTCGGCGTTATCACGATCACCGTGATTAGATTATACGCATTCCTACTCATCATAACGGGTCTTCTCACGCTATTCCACGGTTTAAACCGGTTAACCCCTAATCTAAGCAGGAGGTTAATCCTATCCCTTATATCACTCCTAGCTTCAATCCTACTACTATACCCGGCGGTACCATCTACACTCAGCGAGCCAACCCTATCCCTCTTCATAGCTGGGTATTGGAATGCGGTAAGCTTCTCATACATGCTATCTATAGCTGGTTTAATCCTACTATGGCTTACGATAAGATTCGTTAAGAGTAAGTCAGGTGATCGTATATTCTCTTCGTCGCTAGATCTACTGTTAGCCGAGTGGATATCTGCACCGCTTCTTATAGGCTTACTCATAGCTGCGTTAGCATACATAGCGATAGCAGTCAGAGCATCGGATATAGTCAAACGTTTATTCAAAGGAGAGGGTGGATCATGAGGGTCTACGTATATCGGAGGATAGGGTCATAGATCCCGTTAGGCTTATGCATAATCCTATTCATAGTATTCTCTCCAATACCGTGGATGCTATATCCGGATTCCTGAGGACTTATGGAAGAGTTGGATGCACCCCATTCATACGGCTATCCCCCCTACGACTCGTATCAAATCGAAGATTTTAGGCTTGAAATCTATACGTTTCACATCACTTCATCGTAGCATCCCCTACACCGTACGTTTTAGCGATAGGTTATTCCGGGTTGGATGAACTAGTGGTGGAGCCTCCTAAACGTTATGATCAGGTCTAGGCTTAATCTATACCCACTTACGATAGGAATACATAGTATTCGCATCGATCTCGATATATATCCTAAAGGCTTGGGACGGGGAGGCATCCCTCGATATAGCTTGGCCATGCTCAGGATTTAAAAGCTTCGTAGCATGCTCGATCGTAACGATACTATCCTTGAACGATAGCAAGGCTTCACAAAAGTTGAGGATCATATACTTTCCGGTAGGATGACCATATATCTAGGGATGGCCTTGGAGTATGGTGTCGCACATATAGAGATCTGTAGCTTCCACGGCTACTATGGATCGCTATACCCTATAATATAGGTGATATTGATCGTAGAGCTTGTATGGAGGATATCCTCGAAGCGGATCTAGATGTAGCCTCCTTGTTCAACTATACAGGGATTACTGTATATTCTATCTAGGATTTCTTCGATAGCTCCCTAGGTCTTCTTCGACCCCTTCTCTTGGAAGCTACGATTACCATCACGATCGCTATCATACATGATACGATGATTATCGATGGTAGATTCTGTTCAACCCATCCCTCCCCGGATCCTATTATCGTTAGCTTGTAGATGGTAGTCTTCCTAGCAGCTTCATAATCGGCTATTATGGTTATATTGTATACTCCAGGCTTCGCTTCTCTACCGATATATATGGTTAGATTCGATGATAGAGGTGGGATACCGGATTCTACGCTTAGCGTATACGATGTGTTTAGGGGTAGATCTACTACGGATAGCTTTACGCTTCTCGGCATCCCACCAGCTAGATCGACATATATCTTCGTAGATATACTCCCACCTACTATAGCAGATCCGTTACATGGATCCGATGATATACGGATATCGAATAGCTCTATCATAGATTTGTAATCCATGTATAGCGTATACAATACGTCAGCTACGTAGTTTACAGCTAGGTTTAGCGATTCTCCAACCCTAGCTACGAATATAGGGTTACTCCAGTTATAGTTTCTATCCATCCATAGGCATGTCAATCCTCTACCGAGTCTATCGAAGGTCGTATCGTAGGCGAGCTCCACCGCCGCATCGTACGCGGATATAATCCTAAGCTCACCGTCGAACGATAGGAATAACTCGAATTCTGAACGATAGCTTGAAGTCTTAGAGTCCACATAAGCTTCATAGTCGCTATGATGTTTCTCCCCACCCCAGCAAGTCTTTTCACCCATAACATGACCGAAGACAGCCATATCCGCTATATAGTGCGTCATAGCACCTACATACTTAGCCGCAGCCGTAAGGTTACCTAGCAGTAGATTGCTTAAAGCTTGACGGTATGTATCGTTAGCCCTCCTAGCGGCTGAATCATCAGTTAACCTACCGTCGGCATCGAAGTATACATGGTGTAGATGCGTATCTCCTATACCATCAAGTGCTCTACCGTTATCTGGAAGCTCCGTCCCATACAGATACCAATTCATATATTCCAGTATCCAGCTCTTAGCTTCGCTTGGAAGCCAATCCAACGCATGTTCAGCTATCCAATCGTGAGTACCGTAGCGGATACTATACGGATCCGAGCTATAACCACCATTACTCCAAGCATAGGATCGGTAAGCCGATAGGATTAACGTAAGGCATACTATAAGCATAGCATAT
>Ga0185307_1001376_pt1 | contig 13622 bp, 11 predicted proteins | sample LHCtaG_FD_128010 | JGI IMG/M metagenome (GOLD analysis project Ga0185307, IMG submission 128010) | Hot spring microbial communities from Little Hot Creek, USA to study Microbial Dark Matter (Phase II) - LHC4sed_matched (SPADES... | ecosystem: Environmental > Aquatic > Thermal springs > Hot... | reverse complement strand
GTTTAGTTGTTTCATAAGCCATTTAAAATTAAAGGTCTTATTGCCCAATTCCCATAGTATTCCCAATACCGGCTATAATTAATGTTGCTCCCTTTGGATAATTCATTACAATAGCTCTTATTTTTTCAATAATTTTATCGGCAGCATCAAATATCTCTTTTTTCATAACAGTTATAGCATCTTCTAGCGACTCCTTTACTACTAATGCATATAGAGGAATCTTGTGCTTTGTAGCTTCCTCTTCAATCTTATACTTTTCAGGTCCTGGATCACCAATAGCTGCGCCAACTCCCTCAGCAACGCTACCTACCTCTTCCCCCTCTAATTTCATTGCAGCATCAATCATTACTATACCATCAATATTTCCATTTCTTATTTCAATAATTTTTGAAATAGCTTCCCCAGGTTTTCCAACAACTCCACTTGGTCCCTCAGCTTTAATAACGATTAGTTTTCTTCCTTCAAAGAATATTTCAGCAGCTATTGTATCCTCCACTATTCTTTCATATTTTTGACCATATATTAGTTTAGCAGCAACTAGAGCTCCAATTCCATCTCCTATTGGCTGCAAATTAATAAATGAAGTAAGAGCATCATAATATGCTCTAGCATACCTCATAATTAGTGGTATGATCATTTCAAGCTGCATCAATATATATGGGCTTTTTGTTTTTTCACCTAAAATAAAGTTATGTCTAACATACTTGTATATTATATTTAGAACTTGAGCGATAGCCAAAAGATTTTCAAAATTATCTATATCCTGCTTACTGGCTGTTGGTGCTAGTGATAATATAAATTCTCTAATTCTTTTTCTTTCAGTATTAAGCAAATGTTCAAGTTTATATATGATTCCACTTGGATCTAGATCTACTGGATATATTGTAAAAAAATCAAGAAATGTTTTCACCCTACTTGAAAGTTCGAAATTGCTACCAGCAACCTTACTTATTTTCTCTATAACTTGATTTGTTGCCTTGGTTGACATATCAGTTAAAACTCTTAATGCCTTTTTTATATTCCATATCCAAATAATCATCTGAAACCTATTACCAAACAAAATCCATATAAAAAGAAACAGCATAATACTTAAAATATATTGTAATACTGAACTAAATCCAGTATCTTGACCTACAATTTGCTGAATCACAATCATATACCTCTTAACATCATCATGATTAATTAACTGCTATCTTTATAAATTTTAATTCTAAAGAAGAGATATAACAAATTAATAAGCCAAATAGATATGCTAAGTTATCAAGTCTAAAGTTAAAGATATATTAGACTTAATATGCTGTAGTTAGACTTCAGTATTACAGTATATTCTAAGCATTAAAGTTAACTATTATATTAATCAAATGGATTCCACAATACCAGAGATAGCACTGCTATAGATGTAAAAAGTATGCTTAAAGATAATTGGGAAGTAATGTTTTAGGCATTTTGGTTAATTAACCAACATTGTGGAGAAGATACTTAGTTTAGTACAGCTTTAAGAGGATAAAGTTTTCCATAGCCTATACATCTTCTCATGAAACCTTCTTTATTGCTCTATCCTCCTCTATATACAGCAATATTCCTATCCTCCTCAATAGTGAAGCTTATGTCCTAACGGCTCCCATAAGATAGCAATCTCTATTTATAACCTAATTCAATGATATACTCTCTCGTCACGTTCCTTTCTGGCTTCTGGGGTATTAAAATTCCTTCTCTAAATTTTAAGCAAAAATAATACTATAGTTTCGTACTTTGCTCTTATTAATTTTTGATGCTTTTGACATTGTGTTTTTAGTGTTTTACTTTGAAAGTATTAAGCCTCCGTTATGGGCTGTTTTGTTACTTTGTGGTTTAATTAATTTTGCCCTCTATTTTTGTCTTTTATTCGTTTTCAGCCATATCCGGTAAAGGATGAATTTTTTAATTAAAATATTCTTATCCCTGTGCTAAATTAAGAGAAACAATTTTACATGATAACAGGAATATCTTTGCCCCATTCTGGAAGGATATAGAATATTATGAGAAGGAATAAATAATTAATCCTCTAATTAGGAGGTATTTAGAGGATAACTATGTTTAAAATATCCGTTATATCAGATGAAGTATCTCAAGATCTTAAGCGTGTAGCCGCTTTCGCTAAAAGATTTAATCTTGATGGAGTTGAAATTAGAAGTGTTTGGAGTAAAGGTTCACATCTCCTTCTTCAAGAGGCGGATGAAATTAAGAAGATTTTGTCAGAGTATGGACTAAGAGTCAGTGCGATAGCCTCGCCGTTCTTTAAGGCAGATATCGATAATGAGAGCGAGTACAGGGAGCATCTAGATATATTGAGAAACTGCATTGAATTAGCAATTAAGCTAGATACAAAAATAATTAGAGGCTTTACATTCTGGCGTAAAGGCAGACTAGGTGATTATATTGATAGAATACTTAAGAAGTATCAGAAGCCGCTGGAAATAATAGAGGGGGAAGACATTATTTTAGGTATAGAGAATGAACCGTCAACTTTTGTTGGAAATGGGCGAGAGTTATCAATATTCCTTTCCAGAATTAACTCAAAGAAGGTTAAGGCAGTATGGGATCCCGGAAACGACATATTCGATTCATCTGGAGAAATACCTTACCCCGATGGCTATGAGTACGTTAAAAACTGGATTGTACATATACATGTCAAAGATGGTATAAAAAGAGGAAGAAATGGAAAGCCAGAAGCCACAGCCCTCGGCGAAGGCGAAGTAAACTATAGAGGGCAATTCAAAGCTCTAAAGGATGATGAATACAAGGGGTATATTTCTCTAGAGACTCACTGGAGACCTAGAAGAAAGCTCTCAGAGGACATTCTCGTAAGGCCGGGTGGAAAAGCCTTCTCTGAAGAGGGTGAGGAAGCATCGAAGATATGTATACAGGCTCTTCTCAAAATACTAAGCAGCATATAGGGAAGTGGTATCTAAACCTGAAAGTGCAACAAAAGCCAGTGGGCTTAATCCTTATTCTTCCTCCACCTTAAAATTATCCCTAACGTGTTTTTTCCTCGACATTGATGAGTTTATTGTAAGTATCTGCCTACTTTTCAGACTTTTCATCTCTTAGCAATTAGATCTTGAACTTTAGGATTTTTTGCTAGAAGATCCTAAAACAGTTCCTGACCAAGAACCAGTACAGGCTCATCGAGCTCTATATCTGCTTTCCTAACTCTGCAATGCTATTGTAGCTAGTTAGGGTGGAGAAAAATTTCTTCGGGAGATGCATTTTCAGGTATTTTCATAACAGCTGAGCTGATGGTAGTGCGAATTATTCTTGATGAATTTGATCCAAAATATATTGATGCAATATATAAATGTGGAGCGGCAGAATAAGGAATGCAAGCGTAAAATATGATTGGAGAAGCCTTGAGTGTCTAAACGGCACTGTGCCTAGGGGCATAGAGTTTGTCGGGCTGTTGCTTCTCGAGAAGTATAAGCCCGGCGACTGCGAAGTCAGCATCATGGCTTAGGAATCTATAATGAAGAGGCGAGGGTAAACGTGCTCTCCAGAAGAAGTTCTCTGAGCTGGGAATCTGAGCGAGCTGAAATCGTTAAGTAATATTGAACTCAAAGCTGAACTCATTATCTCGAAGGGTTATATTCACGCTGACGAGATATTGAAGAGTATTCACCAGTATATTCCATAGTACTGGGTTTATGGTCCATTCAAAGTGCTAACTGAGATCCGTAAAAAGTATTTTGGGGCTAAAAAGATGATCATGAAAGCATGATGATCACATACGTTAAGTATGCAATTTTGGGTGGATACGGCTCCGAAAAGGAGCTATACCCGACGAATATTATGGAAGGATAGAGAAGAATGACTGATCTATTTCCAGCTCTCTCCATACAAATGTTTAATTGAGGTTTAACACTTAGCTTTGAGGCAAATGCAGCAATAGCTAAGGGTCAAGCAGTTAAGCTCGTTGCTGTTCCAGGCGACCTACCTAAAGTTGTTGCTGCAAGAGCAAGTGATAAAGCTATTCAAATACCTATTTCTTCATAACATTAACTATAAGAATTACATTTAGCTATTTAATTTGTAGACACCTTTATAAAAGTTGTGGAATCTACACAATACTGGTGTTTATTGATGGGTAGGATAATTATAGTACTTCACAATGTACACAATATATATAAAATTGTTGAAATGACTAAATTATGTGATATATTTGATGTAGATCTATTTGTAATAAGTAGAGCTATTGGTTCTGCAGCTCAGCAAGGAATATCTGAGGCCTCTAAATTAATATTTAAAAGGAATAAGATGTTACTGATAGTTAATGATTTAAAAGAAGCTATAGATCTTATTAAACCATTTAAGGTATATCTGCTATCAGTTAAACCTCATGCTCAAAATCCCCTTAATATAGGTGATTTACTTAAAGAATTAGATCAAGAAGATATTATGATTGTTTTTCCAGGAGTAGATTCGGGATTTAGTAAAAATGAGCTAGCTCTCGGTGAGCCCGTTTTTCTAGAGTTTTTAGTTAATAAAGATCCGGGTTCCATTGCAGCTGCAGCAATAATTCTGTATGAAATTAAAAAATTCAAAATAAATATTACTTAAAAAATGGGTAATATTTATACGAGTTCTTTAGTATTTAATGTCTATTACTCATGTCCATTTAACATTATTGCTACTAATTTTAGAATTCTTAAGTTCTTTTCTCTATAATTAATTATCAATTTTAATCTAACCGAATCATTCTTCTCCTAAATTTGATAATCTTAGAAATGGCCTTACCATAAGTAAAAAAGCTCAGATTAAAATTGAGAAAACTTAGACTTACTAAGGCATAGGAATAGAATGTTGGCAACTTAAGGTTAATATAATTTTTTAGATGGATCATTCATATAATAAGTTCTTTCAGTGCAGGAATCTATAGACTATGAAACTATAACATATTGAAACCTCCTATAAATAGAATATATTCTTAGTAGAAGCAAAATTTCCAACAACATCATAACTGCAACCACCTTAAAAGCAAGGCTAGGTTGCTACATTCAGAAATAAACCTCAAGATTTATATATTTTTGTTTGTGTTTTTCTTGGGCCCGTCGTCTAGCGGTAGGACTTAATCTTAAAACCTGCCTTACACGCAGGAGGTCAGGGGTTCAAATCCCCTCGGGCCCATCAGCAATCCTTACTAACTCTCTTAATCATAACTTCAAGAACATGTTTAATAGCGTTGTTTTCTTCATATTCTAGAACAGCCCCACATATTCGACATTTAAAATTATTTTCATAAGCTTCATCAAAAGTTATTCGCATATGCTCCTTGTTGATACATCTGTAGAAGCTATTAACTTTTTCATATTCAAGCCTCTCTTGGAGCTTCTTTAATACAAGTCTTTTCATTTCATCCATAAACTTCCTTAAATTATTTGGTTGAAGATACCATTGGTATATGAACCATCCAGTTTCTTTATCCCTAACTCTTTTATAGTATGCTAACTGATTAGTATATAAGAAGTAAAGTACCTTTCTAATAACATTTACTTTTAAGTTGCTTTTTTGAGAAATTTCCATATCTGTTATACCTGGGTTATTATATACCATTCTTGCTATTATAACGGCAGATTCGCCGATGATGATTCTTATTATTTCCTCGAAATCTTCAGGCAATACTCTTAGATCCTTCTTAGTAGACATATTAACTACTTTAGTGCTTTTAATATCTACTAAAGTATAATTTTAATTTAACATTTTTAAACATTATGTTTCATTCTTTTAAATATGTCAACTTAACTACTTGATCTGCCATTTATATTTAAGGGAAAGTTTTAATAAGCTAAGTTATCATTCCTCCTCCAGTCATTTATAAAAGGAAAAATTATTCTAACGAAATCATATAGACTTAAGCTTTAATTGTTAATGGTTTTGCAATGTTTAATTATTTGCTTTTCGACTTTAGATAGATCTTGTCCTATAATAGAATTGCTCAGCATCAGCACTTCTACATTATCAGCCTTTATAATGTAGGACTATAGTGCAACCAGAGTTCCAATACCTATAATTTTGGCAATTTTTCTAATAGCAGTTGCAGTAACATGATCGTATTTTACTCTCATAGACTAGTAGAAGAAGGACTTAACACTACTGACAATAAGATGCTCGAAGGTCACGGGGAGTGTATCTGCACATACATGATGTAACCCATAATGCCTGATATTGCCTTAACTCCAAGTACCTAAAAAGCCTCCAGTACTTACACACTTATTCCAAGATCTTAATAATATGAACAATTTACTATCTTAAACTAATTTTAAATATACTAGTTACTCATCCTTATTTTTGATATGAGATTATTGATGTTAAGTTACTGAAACACTTAATATCACAGAAACTCACTATAAACTCGTAAAAACTTATGTAATAAAGCTCCTGTATTAGGATAACTTCATATTAGTAATTATGAGTAACTTCTTAGATATATTCTTTATCTTATTGTAGCATCTCATATACTATTAGATAAATTAACTTAACTTCTCTTGAACCTTCTAATAATCTATGACATTAATAATTTTAATATGTGTTAAATTAAAAGTTTTATTAAATCTTTCACTTACTTTTCTTTAAGATCCTTGTTGTACTCTTACTATAATGCTTTTTAGAACTTGTTATAAAGTCTTTAGGATTAATTAGTAACTGACCTGCTTTATGAAGTTTTGTAATGAGTTCATAATCAAGAGTTATGTAATCTCAAAGCTATATGTATCATCGTAATAGTAATGACTCCTATTATTTTTTGTTTTCTTTTAATTCAACAACATCTCCCAGAGTTATGTTTTGATTGACATGTAGTCTTTCGTATTCTACCTCATTAGTTATCTGTTCTTGTGGTATTAAGAGCGTTATCTTTAAGACTTTTTCAAGTTTTCTTGCTAAGTGTATGTCCGGTTTGAATTTTCCATTTTCTAACCTCTTTATAACAGATTCCTTTTCATTAACTTGTCTTGCTAATATTTCGGTAGTTAATCCTAGCTCCTCCCTTTTACTTTTTATTCTCATAGCATAATCTTCTACAATATCATATCTATATTCATCTAGCTTTGTTTTAGTTGTGATGGGTTTAGTGCTTTTGTCTAACATTTTTCTAGGAAATTCTCTTTTTTCCTGTTTACGTGCACTATAAGGTATTTTAGTCTTAGCGCATCTTTGACAAACAATTAAAACAGCCCCATCAATTATTATTTTTTGTGAATTACTATATATTTTACATCCACATATTTCACAACATAACATGAAAATCAACTAGTTACATTTATAATAACATTATAATATCTTAGAGTTAATAAATTTAATCTTTACTTCTTACTTCCATTAAATCGAATATATCTCTGTGTGTTCAATTTTGTTTTGAATTATTGAAGTTGTCTGAAATTACATTGTTAAGGTTTTCAAATAAGTTCATTAGGAAGTGTATCAAATCTTTTAGATGTTTTAATATAACTTCATGAAATAGTTTATGTGGAACTGTTTAATTTACTAGTAAATTTTATAACTCTTGAGTAATAATACTAGAGATAATTTATGATCATAACTGATATTCAAAAAATTAGGTCAATAGCAAATTACCAGTTTGGAAAAGGTGCTGGAGCTATATTGTTTGATAACAATGTCAAGTTAGTTAAATCACCAGCTACAGGACGTATAAGATACATATATGATGGGTTAGGAAATCTTATAGCTTCTATAAGAAGTTATGATGGACTTTTAGCTCTTGCATTGGAAGGTGGACGTAGATTGCTAAAGTCTTTTCCACCTCTGAAACTACGTGTAGTAGTTAATGATGTTGCTAGAGAATATATTCTTCGTGGAAACGATGTATTTTCAAAATTTGTAGTTAATGCTGATGAATACATAAGACCGGGACAAGAAGTTATAGTTATTGATAAAATTGATAATTTATTAGCCGTAGGCAAATCTATATTAGCAGGCTATGAAATGAAATATTTTAAATCTGGTATTGCTGTTAAAGTAAGACATCATCAAGAAAGTAACTTAAAATCTTAGAAACCTTAAATTAAGCAGGTGAATACAGTGGATGAAGAGTTATTAAAATTAGTTACTGAGATTTTAATAATTATTATATTAACATTAATATTAATTAGGGCATATCTAGCAGTAAAGCAAGAATAGCCAGTTATGTATCTATTAAAATTAATTGATGAACTATTAAGGAAACTAAAAGAAGAAAAAGGTATTAAATTAACAAGAGAAGATTTGATAGCTTTAATTAAAAACAAGGTTGACAAACTTAAAATTATTGATGATGAAACAGCTTTACTTATTGTTGCAAGAGAATTGGGTATTAAGTTAGTTAATAATCCTATTGATAACTTAAAACTTAATATTATAGAATTAGTTGATGGATTGAAAAATATTAGTATAACTTGTTATATTGAGGATATAGACTATATGCTTTATGATTCACTGGATGAGAATAAGTGTCGTATCAGGCTTAAGTGTTCTGATGATTCTGGATTAATTAATGTCAATATTCGAGGAAAAAACGCAAGATTATTAATGGATGAAGGTATTTATCCAGGTACGCAGCTTACACTATATAAATGCTACGTAAAGAGTAACGATGGCTTAATTGAACTTCATTTAAGAAGAGATGGTCATGTGGATGTTAATCTAGCAAGTATACATAAGGGAGTAGTGGTTGGTACTATCTATAAAATAACTGAGGTAAGAAATAAGGAAAAATTAATTAAATCAATATTAACTATTAACCAATTCAATTCAAATAATTTCACTAAATTGTTATTACTTGGTAGTTCCTTGAGAATACTAGATGAAATTAAACGTGGATACCTCATTAAGGCTCATGGTGTATATTCTTATAATGGATACTTTTATGTAACTAAGTTGGATGATTTACATATTTTTGGTTATAATGTTTACTTTTAAACATTCATTATGAATAGTAGAGGTCTCTTTAGAAGAATGTATAATATTCATTCAGTCTAAACATAACCAAGGATTTGGACACTAAAATCTTAGATTTACAGTCTAAAATAAAGTAAAAAGCTTATGTTTTGTACCTCAATTTTTTGATAATTGCCTCTTATAGTAAATTGATGCAAATTAAACAATATCAATTTACTGCATGCTTTTATAGACCTCAATTCTTCTTACAAAATGTTTCTGTAAAAAGCATGAAATGCACTAATAATTTGAGAGATTTTTTATTGTGTTACATATTTAATTTTGCTTTTTTAACTGTATCATTAAACGCTATAATCTCAAGTCACCACAACAAATCAATTACCTAATTCGAGTATTGCTAAGCCTAGCTCTGAACGTAATGGATGACTTCTATCCTTTTCGTTGAACAGGTGTATTTTTTCTAAGCTTGGAAATAACGTTACTAAACATTGATAGTTTCTGGGATTTTAAATGCTTTTAACATATATAACTATGATATGAAATATTCCTAAAGGAGCTTCAATGATTTATAGTAAATCTATTAGACTTAACTTTATGGAAACATCATGTAATGCTAAGCAAGTTTTAAAGTATATTAAATTATATCCAAAATTACGCTAGAGCCGGTATATATGTTTAACATAATTATGTTAAATAAGCTTATCACAATAACCAATAAAAATGCTGTCAGGCATTTGGCAAATTTATGAATTTAAGATGTAATCCAAATCTATGAGGAAAATAGAAAGACTTAAATATCTTAAAAACAAAAGTTCAATAATATCAATACTATGAGATTACTATTGAAGGATAGGCGAGGAGGATGATTAATATCAAGGACTTCATATTTAGAATTAATAAAATGATTAAAGATTCTTTATTAGCATATTTCAGAACTATTAATAAATTTTCAGTATTAACAACATTGACTTTAGTACTAATATGTTTGGTATCCATTAATTTAAGAGCTATGAACTCTATTTATGGATTGTACCTTAATGAATATGACCCGCATTTTTGGTGGAGATGTACATCATATATATTAAGCAAAGGTTTTGGAAGCTGGTTTTCATGGGTTGATGATAAATCCTGGTTTCCAAATAGTAGAGATATCTCGTTAACAGCTTATCCTGGTGTACCATTTACTGGAGCTATATTATATATTATAGCTAGCGCTATTGGGATTTCTCTATCACTTTACAATTTTCTATCTCTTGTACCGATTATACTTTCAACGATAGCTGTAATCTTGATTTACCTAATTGTTTATGATATATTTGATGAGATTTCAGGTTTAATAGCTGCATTGTTGATGGCTACAAGTTCTCCATATATAATTAGAACAAGTATTGGATGGTTTGATACGGAATCTGTTGGTGTATTTGCCCTACTTTTATCCATTTTCTTCTTAGTGAAAGCTGTAAAGAAGGAATCTGTGCTCTATGCTTTTTTTTCTGGTTTAGCTGGAGGATATATGTCTATAAGTTGGGGTGCTTATGTATACTTATTTAATTTAGTGGCTTTATATACGCTTATTTTAATATTTACAGGTAGAATTAATAAAAGTCTTGCTAGAGTTTTTACAACATATGTGGGAATAAGCGTTCTAATTGCTGGTGCAATTCCATATTCAGGTGTTTCAATTATAAAATCTATTGGAGTAGTTCCTATGTTAATAGTATATTTGCTAATTATTTTATCCATCATGGTAAGATCACTACTAAGTAGGAGGCTAGGCAATTTATTATTTACTGCTACTCTTATACTACTTATTGCATTAATTTATATATTATACATTACTGGCTACCTTAAACCTCTAACAAGTAGAGTTTTATCCGTTTTAAATCCAGCTTTACGTGGAGAGAATCCGTTACTGCAATCTGTTGGTGAACACCTAATTCCATCATGGATAAGCATATATTCAGACTTTAGCTCTTTAATAATTCTTGCAGTTGTAGGACTCTATATCCTACTTAGAAGAGGTAGGAATAATGATCTTTTACTCGCTTTACACTTAATATCTGTTTCGTATGCTACAGCCTCAATGGCTCGGCTTAATGTACTTGCTTCTCCAGCATTTGCAATGCTTAGTGGTATATGTATAAGTTATCTTCTTAAACCATTCATAAAACTAATAAAAATGAGAAGAATTTTAGCTGGAAAACGAAAAGTAAAAGCTCAGCCATTAGGTAAAGCTTATGGTGTAATTATAATATTCCTAATTTTATTTTTAATGGTTCTTCCTTTATCTAGTGGTTTTAGGGTATCTGGAATTCCTCAGCAAATTGTTAGTGGAGGATTATCAATCTCAGGAAAGGCTTCAGATTGGATGGAAGCTTTGGTCTGGATTCAAGATAATACCCCTTCAGATTCAGTAATAATAGCATGGTGGGATTATGGATATTGGATAACATCATATACTAATAGAACAACATGCGCTGATAATGCTACTCTAAACTCAACACAAATTAAGCAAATAGCTAAAATGTTTATGAGTAGTGAAATAGAAGCTGTGGAAATAATTAAAAAATTAGTACAAAATAAACGTCTAGATAGAATATATGTATTAATATTTTCTCCTCTTTCAGCAGTATTTCCAAATCAGGGATATAGTAAATATAGTTTAGGTGGTGATGAAATGAAGTGGTTTTGGATGGCAAGAATAGCCAACATCAGTATTAACAATTTGATAGATAGAGACATTATGAAGTCTTTGGAAAATCTTGCTATGCAAGGTTTAAATTTAACACTTCCGGATCGTGAAAGAACATTGTTAGGAAAACTGTTAATATATGGTAGTTATGTTGAAAATTATGATTCCGAGTTTGCTACTTGGTATAGTTCTTCGTTAGCGCATTATGGCTTTATGACTATGCCAATAGTTGTTAATAAACCAGTATTCTTTGATCTGGTATATAGATCTTCCAATAGAATGGTTCTGGTCTTTAAGCTAAACTTAGCGAAGTCTCTATAGATACAATATTTTTCTCCTATACTTAGCATACTTATCCTCTGGAGAAAATTTTGGAGGATGTGGCGAAATTACTTTTCCACCACAATATGGGCATAGTTCCTGTTTTAGTGTGTATTTTCCACATGCTATACACTTTTTTAGTAGAGGCATGATATTAATAGACTTATCATTTACTCTGCTTAATCCTTATAAACAGTCCTGTTCCACCGCTTTTTTTAATAATATTTATTGTTGTATTGACTATTCTTGACAGAGCTTCTTCAGCTTCTTTATAACTTTGTGCTTTTACATCTAATCTATATTTTGGTGCTCCTAAAGTAAAAATGTTAACTTTAACGTTGCTATACTTTTTTGCCTCTTTCTCAGCATTAATCAATGCCTCTTTAATTACATTTACTCCATTTGGTCTATTAGACGATAATTGTAAAATTCCATAAACATGTACTTCAGGAAGCTTTATGTTATCTCTCGCCACACTAATTATTGTGGGAATTAACTGTCTTGGGATTCCGATTTTTTCTAATTCATTCTCTGCTTGCTCATCAGCGGCTTTTTCAAAACCACTAAGTAAATCGCCATAGTTTTCAATAAATAACCTAGATATAGTGGGGTATATCTCTTGAAAATTCTTACCTGTACGTTGAGCAACAATTTCAACTAGCTTTTTTCCTTTTTGATTTCTCTTCCACTGAGTCATTTTTTCTTTTCTTTCAGTGCTTGTTACTCTTCTTAATGATAAAAAAATATTCCCGTCTTTTACATCAATAACCTTAAAAATTGCTTTTTGTTTTTCCTTAATATAGTCTCTTATATTGTGTACCCATGTTGATGATACTTCACTTATATGTATATATGCTTCAATACCATTATATTCGTCAAGAATGACATAGGCTCCTGTAGGTACTATTGATTTTACGGTACCGATAACGACTTCATTAGGCTTTGGTAACTTTTTCTCAGTCATAGTATTCATCTTAATCTTATGAATCTAACTCTTTAACTATTTCTGCCTCTATTTTTCCTTTACCTCCGCTTGGTTTCAAAAGCACCTTTCCACATATCAAGCAGTTAACAATTGTTTTAGCATGGCTGAAGACTACTTGCTCATTTGAGCAATCAGGACATTTTACTTTTAAAAATCTACTATTGGGTCTTGGTATTAGCTCTATTTCCTTCTTCATTAAATTACCTCCAGTTTTTTAAGTCTTATTCCTATTCTTTGGTGTTGATAGCCACATTTTTTACAAGTAGTTTTTACTGCTTGTTTCTTAGTTACCTTAGCAAAACGTTTTTGAACAGGTTTTCTTGAGCTTCCATATCCCTTCTTCTTCCTAGTATATCTTCTTGTTCCTTCAGCTAATGCCCGCTCTCTTCCCTTTTTATATAATGATACTGTATGTACTGTATGTGTTCTGCATCTTGGGCAGTAGGTGTTTATCTCTTTTAGTATCTTCATCTTTCTCCCCAAATGTATGCTTAAGTTAAGGGAGACTAATAAATTTAATCTTTATTTAACTTGAGTTAATGAAATTGCTAATACCAAAATTTATGGAAATCCACTATGATGGAGTGATTAGTGACTTGAGTTTGTGAAACTCTAGCTAGTAATGTCTTAAGAACTCTACAAATTAAGTATATTTGATCATTTTATGTTATAAATAGAATCATACTTAAAATTTGTTAT
>Ga0185307_1001375_pt1 | contig 13623 bp, 13 predicted proteins | sample LHCtaG_FD_128010 | JGI IMG/M metagenome (GOLD analysis project Ga0185307, IMG submission 128010) | Hot spring microbial communities from Little Hot Creek, USA to study Microbial Dark Matter (Phase II) - LHC4sed_matched (SPADES... | ecosystem: Environmental > Aquatic > Thermal springs > Hot... | reverse complement strand
TTGCCGCATCAATTCATCGCACCTCAACCGCTTAGAGCCGCAAAAGCCTTTGGGCGTTTCCACCCAAAACCAATGCTTCATCTTCAGGGCTTAATTTGAGCAAGCGAATTTTGTGCAGTTCAAGCCCCGGATGCAGCAAAGGTCCGTCCGAACCGAACAAGATTTTATGAGCACCAGCGACTTTAACGGCAACTTGAAGGTAGTCAAAGAACCGAACGCCAGAAGTGTCGGCGTAAAGGTTTGGGCGTTGGGCGAGCAGGTAAGGCATCACTTGAAAAACGCGCCAATCGTCAGCGAACGACCCAAGATGGGCGACGACGAAGTTCACTTCTGGAAACTCAGTGGCAAGCAATGGCAAAACTTCAACGCGTCCCATGATGTCAATCAAAATTGGCAAATCAAATTGCCGAGCGACCTCGCAGACTTCTCGTGTCGGCAATGCTTCGGCGCCGTGAACTTTGATGCCCCGAAATCCGTAGTCTTCAACAGCCTTCCTAACGAGCGACTCAACTCTGCCTTTATCTCGTTCTGGATGCAAGCGGGCAAATCCGATGAGCCTGTCTGGATGTTTGGCGACAATTTCCGCCACCTCTGCGCTGGCTCGTTCGTAGTCGTCACAAGTGATAGCAAACACAACCATTTTGTCAATTCCTGCCTCTTCTGCCCGTTCCAAGTAAGCGCTCAAATCAGCCCTTGTCGTCCAAGGTGACTGCAACTTCTCAGCCGTCCCGACATGGCAGTGGAAGTCAATGACCATGCCCATCACCGCCTTAAAGTTCGGTATGGCTGTGCCCTTCTCAAGGCTACTTCCAATTGCTTGTGTGCATCCGCACCTTCATCCAACTTAACCGCCAATGCTGCTTGCAATCCAACGGAAATAGCGCGACCTGCGATACCGCAAGCCTTCAGGTCTTCACCTGTGATGTCTGGGCGAGTCCATCGCCACTCCAAAAAATAGCGCTGCCACAAAAGGTCATTTGGCGAACTTCGTTTCGCTGCCAGAACCAAAGCAGCCTCTAAGGGCAAAGGGTTCAGCCAACGAACCCAATTGCTCGGTCGTTTTGGAGTTCGCCGCTTCAAGGCTTTCAAGAGAGCCAAACCGCATTCCCTTTCGCTCTCACCCAACTGGTAGCGTTGGGAAAACGAGTTCACTGCTTCAACGGTTGGCAGAAGGGGCAGAAGCAACGCCCATTCGCGTTCCAATGGCTTTTCGGGAAACTTCTCAGCGAACCAATTCAACCATTCGTTTGTCCTTCGCATCCATTCAAGTCGCTTCTTCGTGACACAAAGTTCTGGAGCGATAACGGGCAAGATGCGCAATTCGCTCAGCCGCCTCATCGGTTTAGTCGGATCTCGTTCCTGCAATATCCGCCAAAGTTCGTGCTTTATTCGGTCACGGCTCAACTTCGTTAGCAAACTTTCGTTCCGAGCATGACGAATAAGTTGGAGCGTTTTGCGCTCAATTTCAAAGTCAAACCGTTGCTCATATCTGACCGCTCGGAAAATTCTGGTTGGGTCATCAACGAAACTTCGTTTGTGCAAAACACGAATGACGCCTTGTCGCAAATCGTTGAAGCCGCCTGTAGGGTCAACAAGTTCCCCAAACCTTTTGGGGTCAAGGCAAATCGCCATTGCGTTGATGGTGAAATCGCGCCGCCAAAGGTCGTCAAAGATGCTCGCAGGTTCAACTTCAGGCAACGCAGCAGGGTTCGGATAGCGTTCCTTCCGAGCAGTTGCGATGTCAAGGCGGGAGAGAGCGCAAGCGTGTGTGGGTGCAGGCGTGGAAGCGCTTTTGGGCTCTTTCAACCGCCAGTGCAAAGTTGCGGTGAGAAACCGTTCGTGGACGGTCAAATCTACCTGCCATATTTGTGAGAGTTTTTGGGCGAGAGCAATTCCGTTTCCTTCAACGACAATATCAATGTCAAGGGTTGGTGTTCCCAACAACAAATCCCTGACAAACCCACCAACGGCATAAGCGGTCACGCCCATTTGGGATGCGACCTTCCCGACTTCTCGTAGGGTGCTCAAAACTTCGGCAGGAAATTTTTGCTGTAACTCCTTCGCCAAGTTTAAAGGTTTTTGTTGGGATGGCATAGCGCACCCGTTTCCTCACCTTTAGCGTTGGCTTTGTGTTTCTCCATCAGGTTGCCATAGGAGCAAGATTGCATCCCAATCCAGAGGGTCAACGCGCCCATTCTCCACGCAAACGACGCCCTTCGCAATTGCTTCGTTCTTAAGTTCGGCGCTCTCCCACTCTGTGCCAGCGACCAAAGGGATTGACCAAAAGCCTGCCTTTTTGGCAAGGGACGCTCGCCTCAACGCTCGTTCCACATCCTCACTTTGAACCGTCCACGAAAACTTAGCGACGATGAGGACTTCTTGCCCTGCAAATTCGCCGCGACGCAAAATTCCAAGCCAAAGCAAATCGGCGCTTCGCAAATCGGAGAGTTCGTCTTGGGTTAGCATCCCTTTTTGCAGCACCTCTTCAATCTGCTCCCACAGCCTGCGCCAAGGGTCTTCGGCGCTGAGAACCCAAAAGCCAAAGTAACCGAGGAAGTTGGTGCGGTAAGCGAACTCCTCCATCTTGCCCTTAAGGTGCCCGACATCGGTCTCTAACCTTTGCAGCCTTCGCTCCATTCGGTCCTGCCTTTGCTCCATCCGGTCTTGACGCTGCTCCATTCTCTCCATCCGCTGCTCCATTTGCTCCTGTCGCTGTTCAATCTGGTCAAGCCTCTTTTCCATTCGTTCCTGCCGTTGTTCCATCCGTTCCTGCCTCTGTTCCATCCTTTCTTGCCTTTCAGCGACAGAGCGAACTTCCTGTCGCAGCTCTGCAACCTCTGCTCGCAGGGCATTTATCGCTTCCCAGACGGCGCTGAGTTCACGGGTGAGTCGTTCTTCAAGGGCAGTCTGACGCTCCGCTATCAACTTCAAATCGGGCAGGAAGACGACGATTTCGGGGATAAGCAACCTTCGGAACTCTTCCAACAGCGATGGGTCTTCCCGAAGCGTGTTCAGGATTGTTTCAATGAGAGCCTTGCGGTCTTCAGTTAGTGCCATCAATTGTCACCTCGCATTGGCTCAGCAGCGAAAGCCACGCTATATTTTGCCATGCTGCTCACCACAATTGCGCTCAGTGGCGAGATTTGGTGACATCGCTTTAGCGAGGTGGATTGAGATTATGCTGCCGAGGGAAAGGGTGTTTGAAGCATTAAATTTTCGTGAACCTGACAGGGTGCCCATTTACCTTTGGGTTTTCAACCAACCAGGCGTAATTGACGAGATTGTCGCTCAGTTCGGAAGTTTTGAGGCTTTTTGTGACTTCCTTGAACTTGACATGACCCAAGCGTTCCCAGCAAAAGGACCGTTGAAGCGGCGACCGAAGCCTAACAGTGACGAAGCCATCCACGATGCAACTTACGGTTGGGTTTACAGACTTGAGGCTGCCCTTGATGCGGAACTTAATGACCCTGATGACCCAACGATTTACGAACCGATTCGCCGAGAAATTGAACACCACAAAGGACAGAGGGGGCGAGCGGTTTTCGTCCAAACTTTTGGTGTCTTTGAGGCAGCAAACAATTTCATCGGCTTGGAGCAAAATTTGGTTGCTATGGCTGAGCAACCGCAACTTTGTCGCCAACTTTATGAGCGGATTGCCCGATGGTCAGCGCGATATGCCGAAAATTGCCTTGACCTCGGCGTTGATGTCATCCATATCTCTGACGACTGGGGCATGAACAATGCTATGCTTTTCAGCCCGCGAACTTGGTGGGAACTCGTTTACCCTGCCGAGAAAATCATTTGCGACTCAGTCTTGAAACGCAACGGTTGGCTTTCGCTCCACAGCGACGGCTACATTGAGCCTGTTCTTGACGGAGTAGTTGATTTGGGCATTCGCGTCTTTCACCCGTGTCAGGAGTCAGCAGGGATGAACCCAGTGGCTGTCAAGCAAAAATATTTCGGCAAGTTAGCCCTTTACGGCGGCTTGGATGTCAGGACTGTTCTCGGGCGATGGCTTCCGAGAGAAAAATTCGCCGAAGAAGTCCGAAGGGTTGTGAATGAGTTGAAACAAGGTGGCGGCTTTATCTTCTGCACTTCCCATATGGTTCAGCCGGGAACACCCATTGACGAAGTTATCTTTGCTTACGAAGTCGCGAAAGATGTGGGACGATACACCTGAGCAGCAAGCAAATGCGAGGCGATTATGGTAGATTTTTGGTCGGTGAGGGAGATGCCCGTTTACGAATGGCAAGGACGAGACTTGTCGGGACAGCCGAGACGGGGGACAATCTACGCCGAAACGGTTTCAGAAGCCCAAGATAGGCTCAGGGAACAAGGCATCCAGCTGACTTTACTCAGACCCGTTCGGCAACGGGCGCAAATCTCTTGGTGGCTCAAAACCTTCGGCGTTCGCCCTTCTGTTCTCGGTCAGTTCTTCCACAACCTTTACCAATCCGTCCGAGCGGGAGTTCCTTTGGTTGACGCATTAGAGACAATTGCGAAAATGCCGACGCCACTTGCCACAGTCGCTAATCACGCTTCAAAACGGGTCGCTACAGGAGTGCCCCTTTCCCAAGCCTTAGCCGAAACAGGGGTCGCTTTCCCAATCCATGTCATCCCAACGATTCAAGCGGGAGAGCGAAGCGGTCAACTTGACAAAGTTTTGGGTTTCCTTGCCGACCAATTTCAACGAGAGCACAGGACATGGCTTTTCACTTGGGGAGCGATGATGGGCTGCTTTGGTTGCTATCTCGGTTGCTTGACACCGATACTCTTGTTCGTCATTTTCGCTTTGCCGAAGATTATGGTTGCCCTTTCTCCAGACCCTAAATGGGCTCAGTGGTTTTATGAGCGGATGTTTGGACCGTTCCGTTACTTGCTTTGGGGCATCATCGCTTTTCTGGGACTTTACCTGCTCAGTTGGTTCTTCACCCGTAACCCGAAAGCAGCACTTTGGTGGGACGGAGTAAAAATGAGGTTGCCCTTGATCGGGTTACCGCAGCGAAAGTATGCCGTCTCAAGGTTTGCGAGAGTTTTGGCGATGCTATACTCGGCAGGAATTCCGCCAACGGAAAGTTTGATTTTGGCTGGACAGGCTTCAGGTAGCCTGACAATGGTTCGCGCCGCACGCCAACAGGCTGCCCAGTTGAAGCAAGGTGCAAAGTTCAGCACAGCCGTCGCTTCCATTCCGTTCATTTCACCTACAGTCGTCCAAGCGATAGTCGTGGGCGAACGAACTGGCAACTTGGACGAAGGGTTGCAGCGAGTCGCCGAAGCCCTTGAACAAGAAGCGTTAACCGCCCAAACAGCAAAGCCGTTCGTCTTGACATTCGTTTACTACACGCTCATCTTTCTTGTGCTTGCCCTTCTGATCGGCGGTGCATTGCTCTTTTTCGCCAGTTTTTACAAGGAAGCACTGCAATGGACGGAGCAAATTTAGCCTTGAGAAATCTTGAGCGCTTTCTGGAGTGCAGCGACCTGCACTGCCGAAATTTTTCGGCACATCGGGAATGTGCGCTCATGAAGCCGCGTAGGGCTAACCCTGACACAAACTGCAAAATCCGACGGCAAAATTTGAAAACGCTTCAAAGGAGGCAGAAGGAAAATGCGACGGACGATCGGGCATATCTTGACCGTAGCGATTGGTGTTCTCATGGTCGTTGTTTTTACTCTTGCCTTCTTTTGGGTGCCACCAGCGAAGGAGTTTGCTGAGTGGTATGGCAACGGGCACATCGCAAAAATCATCTTCGTCCATGTCCCGCTTGCTATCGTTTCGTTTATCGGCTTCATAGCCGCTGCAATTTTTGGTGTCGCTTACTTGATGACGAGGAAGGCTCAATGGGACGAATTGAGTTACGCGTCCATTGAGGTTGGTTGGCTTTTCGCCGTGTTGGCAACTGTCACGGGCTCTTACTTTTCCCGATTGGCTTGGGGCGAATGGTGGAGTTGGGACCCGAGGCAAACAACGATGCTTTTAGTCTTGCTCACCTATTCGGCATACTTGCTGGTTCGCGGGGCAATTGAAGACACAGAGCGAAAGGCTTCAGTAAGCGCCGCTTACGCTGTCTTGGGTGCAGTCGCTTCCATCTTCTTTTATTGGGTTGTGCCATACTTGCCCACAGTTCAAGCGGCAAGCGCACACCCGTCAGGGATTATCGCACGAGGCGGACTGGACTTTCACTACCGCCTCGTCGTCAGGCTTTCTATGCTGGCTTTTTTGTTGCTCTTCGTTCAACTCGTCAGGACAAAAAGCGCTATCTTGCGCTTGGAACGAGTGAAGATGCAAATTGCGTTGAGAGAAACGGAGGCGTAAAGCGATGGCGGACTCTTTGCCGTTCTTTTTGACTTGGCTTGTGACTTGGATTGCGTTGATGGCTTATCTGTGGCGACTGGAGGCGAAACTGAAGGGAATTGAAAGGGACGAGGGGCGCGGGAGCGGGGACGAGAAAGTTGAGCGATGATTTCCCGCACGGAGGTGACATGAAGCGATGTTTGAACGAAAATGGAAATTGTTCGCTGTCGTCGGGTTTGTCGGTCTGCTCGTTTACGCAGGATATGCCTTGTTTTCGCAGGGCAACATTGTCCAGCCTTATGTGAGTTTTGAGGAAGCGAAGAAGATGACCGGCACGGTCAGGGTTGCCGTCTTCATAGACCAAAAAACGAGAACTTACGACCACGAGACGGGGGCATTGGAGTTCATGGCTAAAGACCACGAAGGCACTGTGTGTAAAGTTCGGCTTAACCCTAATTTCGTGCCTCCTGCAGGCTTTGAGCAAACCCCTGCAGCAGTCGTCATCGGGCGCTACCGAAACGGCATCTTTGAAGCCGATAGGATGTTCCTGAAGTGCCCGTCAAAGTATGAGGGGATGAAGGAAGCGACGAGCAAAGGGGAGAAACGGTGAAGCGGTGAAACGGAGAAATTGGGTAGACGAGAAATTGCCCGCTGAGCAAAGGTGAAAGAGCATGACAACGAGCGCAACTCAAGTTGATTTGCTCCACGAGATCGTCCGATGCCTGCTGGAAGTTGATAGTGGCATCCGCTCAATTGTTCTGATTGGCTCGTTTGCATGGTTTCCCGATTTGGCGAGGGACATTGACATTGTTGTCATCACAGAAAGCAACCTGCCAACCGAAGCATACTGGGACGCTTTTGCCAACTTCCCAAAGCCCGTTGATGTCGTTGTTTTGAGGAGGGGTGAGAAGGCGAAGGGCTTGACTTTGGCTTTGAGGACGGGGGTTTTGCTTTGGGGCGATGAAAGTGCAGTCAGGGAGGCGATTGAAAACATGCCTGTCCCAACTTTTGAACAAGCGAGAAGGGTTGCCGACAGGGCTCGTCACTATTTGCAGATGGGACTTAGCGCTTCAGACCCTGTTGACCGAGACATGGACATCCGCAACGCTTTCAATGCTTTGTTTGACGCCGCTCGGATGGCAGCGATGTGCTTTCTGGACACTGAGGAAGCTCGTTGGGGCGAACTGAGGCGACAGTTGCCGCCACCATTTAACGAGCAGTTCCGACGCATAATTGACACCCTTCATGTCGCCTACTTCTATGGCGGTCACTATCCCACCGAGAATATTGCCAAAACCTTTGACCGCTGGCACCGCGAAGTCTTGGCTTTTATTGATGGCTTGAGGCAATTGAAAGGCGTATGATTTTGCCAAACGGAGGCGAGAAAGATGGTCACGGCAACGGACTTGACAAGGTTGGGCAAGTATGCTGAAGCCGTCCGAAGGTTCACCGAAAAAGTCGCACAATTTCCCGAAGTCAGGGTCGTGAAGGTGAACTCTTGCGAGGACTATGTTGACTTGTGGGTCGTGGTTGAGACAGGTAGCCGAGCAGCGATGACACGAAAAATCGTGGACATTTTCTTTGAGACTTTGGCGCAGTTCCCAAACCTATTTCTTGACCTGATGGTTACGGACAATGACTACCCGACCAACAGCGTTGAGGTTTATCGGAGGGTGTGAGGAAATGCCAACGGTTAGCGAGCATGTGGCAAAAGCGGAAGCCTTTGAGCGAGTGTTGGCGATCTTTGATGAGGGTAACCCAGACCACTGGGACTGGATCGCTGTTGTCGCTTTTTATGCGGCTTTGCACTGGGTTGACGCTTATTTGGCGACGCAAGGTCGTCACCCGCAAAACCATCGGGAAAGGCACAATGCTCTCGCTTTCCTACCTATTCGCAGCGACTTTGGTGAACTGTATGTAGTCAGCCGTCAAGCCCGATACGAGAGTGGGAACATCGGTTACGACGAAGCCATAAGAATGCGTGACCAACTTCTGCCACTAATTCGCCAGTGGGTTCAAAGGCAGTTGGGGGCTGTGCCTTGAGGTAGGTTCAGAAAAAGACTCGGTCAAAATTTGCCGCCAAGGTGGAAATGCCTTGATGGACAAGGAGGAAACCGAAAATGTGGCTTGGACGAATTTTGCTTTGGGCTGCGATGTTAGCAGCGCTTGTTGCCGCTTTCAAATACTGGCAGGCTGAAAAGAGTGCGAGGTTCGGGGTGAAAAGTGCAGGGTCAAAGGAAGATTTGAGTTTGAGGCGAGCGCGTTTTTGGTTTCTGCTGACGGGTGGATTGATCTTTGCGACGATGATCTACTTTTGGTGGCTAATCATGACCGAGCGTTATGAAGTTGCCTATGTGCACGATTACACTGACAGGTCACTTGAGCCTTTGTATCGTTTCGCTGCCTTTTGGGGTGGGCAAGCAGGCACTTGGATTTTGTGGGCTTTCTTCACCTTCCTTTGGGGCTTTTTGGTTTGGCGATTTGCCAAGCCGTATGAGTCTGCAGCCCTTGCAATCATGAGTGGCTTGATTTTCCTGCTACTTCTGCCAGCAGCCATTGAAGACCCGTTCCGCATCGCTCATCCAGGTGCAACTGACGGTCGTGGTCTTAACCCGCTCTTGCACAACTTTTGGATGGCAATTCACCCGCCAAGTATATTCTTGGGCTACGCATCTATGGGCTTGCCTTTTGCTTTGGCATTGGCTGGATTGTGGCGTAAAGACTGGCACGGTTGGACGAGATACAGTTTGCCTGCTGCGTGCTTCGCTGTGGCAGCCTTGGGCTTAGGCATCCTTCTCGGCGGTATTTGGTCATACGAGGTTTTGGGCTGGGGAGGTTATTGGGCTTGGGACCCAGTTGAGAACGCTTCCTTCATCCCTTGGCTCGGTTGCGCTTCCTTGATGCACTTGCTCGGTGTCCAGAGGACAACCAAAAGTGCAGCGAGGGCTGTGACCTTTTTGGCACTTTTGACTTTCCTGACAACTTACTACGCCACCTTTGTCACGCGCAGCGGCTTTATTCAGTCCGTCCACAGTTTCGGCACTTCACCGATAACTTGGTGGATTTTGGGCATAATGTTAGGTCTGGCAGCAATCTCTTTTGGGTTGTTCTTTTTGAGGCTGAAGCAAGTGCCTTTAGTTCGGGACGAGGGGCGAGGGACGAGGGACGAAGAGGAAGGTAAGTCCATCATTGAAAGCGTGACGAGTTTGAACACTTTCCTTTACGCCGGAGCCGTTGTGCTATTTCTGCTTGGGGCGTTGGTCTTTGCCGGTTTGTCGTTGCCGTGGCTGACATTGGCGGGCAAGGTTTTGGGGTTGACTGAGGTCGGCGAGGTTGCTGTTGACCGAACCTTTTACGACAAAGCGATTTTTCCCTTCGCTTTGGTTATATGCCTTCTGTTAGCCTTCTTCCCGCTGCTGGTTTTTGTTCAACGAAAGGATGACGAAGAGCGCAACGAGTGGGTAAAAGCAACGCCGTGGTTGGTCGCTAACATTGCGTTGCTGACGGCGTTGTTGGCATTTCTGTTCGGCGTTCGCTACCCGATTTCGCTTATCTTGACTGGTGTTGCTTCCACTTGCTTGGTTGCCAACTTTTATGCCCTTTATTTCCGAGCCAGAAAAAGCCCGCTGACAATTGGCGCTTATATCGCTCACATTGGCTTGGCACTTTTCGTTCTCGGAGTAGTCGGCTCTGAGTTGCACGACACTCACAGGCAGTTGGTCATCACTAAAAGTGGACACAGGATGGCTCATGGCTACTTGTTCACCTACACTGGCATCCACGAACGACCCGGCGGGAAAATTGAGGCTCGTTTGGAAGCCTATTGGATGGATGAGCCAAGTAATCCCAGCGGGACGAGGGGCGAGGGACGAGGGACAAGAGAGTGGAAGCCTGAGTTCGTTGCGACCACAGTCTTTTGGGACACAAAGTTTGGGCTTGTCCGTGTTCCCTTCATCAAACGCTATCTGACCCACGACATCTACATTGAGCCCATTGAACTTCAGGGTTCGGAAGCACCGGGCACGATAACGCTGATGATTGGCGAAGAGAAGAGAGTAGGGAAGTGGAGCATTAAGTTTGTCCGATTCCATCTAAGCGGCAAGCACACAATGGGTGGGATGCCGAGCAAAGTTGGGGCAGTAGTTGAACTCAACGACGGCACGAAAACATACACCGTCACGCCTTATTGGGACTTGGAGAAAGGCACTCAACACGGAGCGAAAATCCCCGAGAAAGGCATCACGGTCTCTTTGGGAAGCATGAACGCAGAATCCCGTTCGGTGACCTTGCGAGTTGAAGGGATTGAGGGTCTGCGTGGGCAGTCGGGCTTCATCGTCGTCAATGTCCAGAAAAAGCCTGCCGTCAATTTAGTTTGGCTTGGAGCACTTTTAGTGTTATTAGGTTCATTGCTTGCGGGGGTCAGGAGGATGAGGGAAGCCTTGAAAGCGCAAGCAGAAATTTCTGTTCGGGATGAGGGACACAAGACAGGGGACGAAAAGGGAGAACCAAAAGCCCGAAAAGCCAAAAAAGTGGCAGCGTGAAAGAAAACGATTGTGTGGCGCAGAGTGCAAAGGTTAAGGATTGAAATTTCTCGGCAGTGCAGGAACATTTGCCCCCAGCAGAAAAACAGCCGTTTCACTATTTGTCAATCGCCATTCGTCATTCGCTGTCTTCTTTCACTTGCCGATTTGCAGACCTCACGACTTGCCGATAAACTTGGCAAAGATTTGATTCGTTTGACAAGTCCACTTGCGACCTGCTAAAATTGCTGTGTCGGTTGTTGGGATTGACGGGAGGTGCCAAGATGGAGCAAAACTCGCTCATCAAGCATCTGATCCCTTTCAAGCGGCGTGTTAGGCTGGTGTTGGCGTGGAAGTATTCTACAGTTGGCGGGACAGTCGGGCTTGTCCTCGCCCTGTTGACCGATTTAGGTGATTGGTTCGGCAAGTGGGAGGCAGAACCTATCTCCATCGCCTTCCCCATCGTCATAGGTGTCCTTTCGGGCATCTTTTACGCTTTCGTTCACTCCCTTCCTGCCGAAGCGGTTGCTCAGTTGATTGACCGAAGGGCTGAACTTAAAGACCGAGTCACCACTGCACTCCTGTGTAGCCAAACTCCATTCGCCACTCGCCATTCGCCACTCGCTGCCGTTTTCATTGAGCCTTTGCGTGAGGATGCCTTGTTGCATCTCATATCGGTGCGACCATCGCAAATCTTTCGCTTCCGCTTGACAACTTGGCACGGTGCTATGGCAGTTTTGCTCATTGCTTTATTGGCCAGCCGCTTCCTTCCGCAATTGCCACTACCCTTCCTTGCGTCTTTCCGCCAAGACCGAAAGGAAGCAAAGCAAATCGTTGAGAACCTTAACCGAATTCTCAAGCCTATCGTTGAACATGCAAAAGAGCCTGAAGCCACCAAACCTGAAAAAGCCATAGCCCAACAACTTCGTGAACTTTATAAGCGGTCGCAAAAGGGACGGCTTAGCAAAAAGGAAGCGCTTGTCAAGGCTGAAAAGTTGCTGGCTGAAGCCGAAAAGTTGCAACGCCAATCGCAGGAGCACATAAAGCGCGTTTCAACGAAAGCGATAACTGCTGCCGAGACGCTGAAGGAGAGCATGAAGCAGAAAGCGATGGCTTCGCAGATGCAGGAGATGAAGGCTTTGCTTGAGCGGATGCGAGAGATAGAGCGCCAACTTCAATCGCAAAAACTAACTCCAACCCAGCGCCAACTCCTTGAAGCCGAAAAGCAACTGCTTCAACGGGCTTTAAGCAGCATGGGGCAACTTAACCAACAGGAACTAAAGCAGTTGATGGGGGCATTGAAGCAACAGCAAGCGATGCTGCAACAAATGCTCCAATCGGGTCGCAACTTGCAGGGTCAACCGTTGACGACTGCTGAGCGGCAAATGCTTCAGCAGCAACTTCAGAGCCTGCAACGAATGATGAGGGCATTGCAACTCTCGGAACAGGCAAGGGATTTTCTGCACAAGTTGATGAGTGACCCTAACTTCCAAGAGGCGATGAGGTTGCTGTCAGAGTTGCGAAAGCAACTCAAAAGTTTGCAGGAAAGCCAAACCCCACAAATTTCGCCTGAGGAACTTGAGCGGATGCTCAAGGAGTTAGAAAAAGCGATTGAGGAACTTGCAAAGCAGTATGGCGATGACGAGAAAATTCGCGAACTGGCAAGGCAAATCTTGGAAGCGGTAAAGCGATTGAAAGAGTGTGGCCTCTGCAAGGGTTCAGGGCGGGGACACCGCCCCCACTTCGGATTTGGCTGAGTTGGTATCGGAACCGGCGGCGCCGGCGTGAATGTTGGTTTAAGATTAGGCATGGGATTGGGTCAAGGACCTGATTGGGGAACTGGCGAATGGGTTGGACAGCCAGAAAACTTCAATATCGGCAGCGAACAGGTTAAGTTGAATGTTCGGGCTCGCCCAGAAGCGCTAACAGGTTCGCAACCTTTACTGCCAAGTCCGGCAATCAGCGAGGAAGTGATTGCACCGCCGTCACCAAGTGGTTCTGGGATACCTTTGAGCCGAATTCTGCCTACTTATACGCGACGGGCAGAGCAAGCCCTTAGTAGCCAGCAAATTCCACCTTCAGAGCGGCAGCGTGTCCGCAGATACTTTGATGCTTTGAGGCAAGGGACGAGGCAATAAGGTGAGTGTCAGGGTAAACTCCCAGTTTACATCCTGCATCGTTGTGCTATCCTTTTGTTTGCCTTTCGGCTGAAAGAGCAGGAATTGAACCCTGCCATCCCAAAAAAACCCAAAAATAGACGGAGGTGTGCGACTGTGGCTCGCAAGCAGAAACGCATCTACTTGTTTGAGGAAGGCAAAGCGGAAATGAGGATGTTGCTGGGAAACAAGGGTGCAAACTTGGCGGAGATGACAAACTTAGGGTTGCCTGTCCCGCCCGGCTTCACCATCACTACCGAGGTTTGCCGCGAATATTACCGCAATGGTGGCAAACTGCCTGAAGGTTTGATGGACGAGGTCCGAAAATACATGGCAAGGGTTGAGAAGAAGGTTGGGCGGAAATTCGGCAACCCTGAAAACCCATTGCTCGTTTCCGTCAGGTCTGGCGCTCCCGCTTCCATGCCAGGAATGATGGACACGATTTTGAACTTGGGTCTTAACGACCAAACCATTCATGGGCTCATCAAGCAGACCAACGACGAGCGATTCGCTTATGACGCCTACCGCCGGTTCGTCCAAATGTTCGGCGACATCGTTATGGGAGTTGACCGTGAAGAGTTTGAGCACATCCTTAATGAACTGAAGGCTCGCAGGGCTCAAGAGTCGGGCAAGGATTTCAAGGAAGTCCGAGACA
>Ga0185307_1001374_pt1 | contig 13623 bp, 13 predicted proteins | sample LHCtaG_FD_128010 | JGI IMG/M metagenome (GOLD analysis project Ga0185307, IMG submission 128010) | Hot spring microbial communities from Little Hot Creek, USA to study Microbial Dark Matter (Phase II) - LHC4sed_matched (SPADES... | ecosystem: Environmental > Aquatic > Thermal springs > Hot... | reverse complement strand
TAACCGAAAAATGCAAACGAATTGTAAAAAATATAAAAATTTCGGTTAATTTATGTTAATAGAAATAGGACAAACTAATTATTTTGTTCATTTTTCAAAAAAATGATAAAAAAATGCATATGTTACTTTTAAAGAATTGATTAGGACGGGGGTTAAGGAAAAGGGCTATGTGGTTTAAAGCCTATGCCTTGGAAGAGCATATAAAAAGCGGTGGTGATTGGACTTATGCGGACGGTGGAGAGAGATGAGTTAAAGTGAAGCCGAAACACATGGATTGCATTAATCTTAAATCTGATACGTTCTAAACTTTAGTGTGGGCTTTGTTGACCGAAAATGCTGAGGAAGAGAGGCTTCCTGTTTCTGAGAAGGTTAGGGTTTTGCGTTTTCAGACGCTTTTTAAGGGTGGGAGATGGTGGGCTGCAGCAGGCTTGTTCGAGGCTTTTGGGAGAAAACACATAGCATTATACCTTTGGTTTAAGCGCGGAGACTCTTGGAAGAGACGGCAGAAGTCTGTTTTTAGGTCTAAGGATGAGTGGGAGAAAGCCAAAAAAGCCATTGAAAGTCTTGCAGCGGAGCTTTAGGCTATGCTGGCTGAGAAACGTTACATTTGGCATCCCATGTTAAAGGAAAAGGCTGTAGAAGATCGGCTATACCAGAACAGAATTCTGGAAACAGCCCGGCGGAAGAATACACTTGTTGTTTTGCCAACAGCCCTTGGAAAAACAGTCATAGCCCTACAGTTAGCGATAGAAAAAGCCGAGGAAGGCAAAATATTCTTTCTAGCTCCCACAAGACCGCTGGTCCAGCAGCACCACCAAACATTCCTGGATAAAACGTGGTTTGACGAGGATGAGCTTGCCCTTGTGACAGGACGCTACCAGCCAAACCAGAGATCAGCCATGTATAAAAAAGCGAAAATTGTTTTTGCCACTCCCCAATGTGTTTGGAACGACTTGAAAAGCGGGCTTCTGAGGCTTGATGATGTCTCGCTTATAATTTTTGATGAGGCACACAGGGCTAGGGGTAACTACGCCTACGTGGGCATAGCCACATACTATTTCAGGCAGTGCCGCAAGCCTCTGGTTTTGGGTTTAACAGCCTCCCCGGGCGGCAGCGAAGAGAAAATAGCCGAAGTCTGTAAAAATTTGGGTATAACAGCCATTGAACATAGAACAGACGAGGATAAAGACGTTAAGCCCTATATACAGCCAATAGAGGTTGAGTGGCGGAGGGTTAAGCCTCCAGAACAATATTTGGCCGTAAGGGATAAGCTTAGGCAAATGCTTGTTGAACGGGTTAAGGGACTGCAGGCCCTTGGCGTTTTAACAGACAAGCAACCAGCCTTCATAACAAGGCGCGACTTAGTGGAGCTTAACGACGAATTGCAACGGAGGCTTGGAAGCGGAGAAGGCGGATACCTATACCAAGTTAAGGTTGAAGCAACAGCAGCCCTAAGCATAGCCCACATGATAGAGCTAATAGAATCGCAGGGACCGGAAACCCTAGAAGCATTCATTGAGAAAAGCCTAAAACGCATGGTCATGGAAGGAAGCAGAGGCCACAAGTCAATCTTAAACGACCCGCTGTTCATAGAAGCTAGAAAAGCGCTTAGAAGCTGCATGGCAACGGAAAAACCCAAAAGTGAAAGAGCTTACAAAAGTTCTGGAAGGCCAACTTCAAGCCAAACCAGACTCGAGGCTTATTGTTTTCACACAATACCGCGACACAGTAAACGCCCTACTCAAAGCCCTAAACAAAAATTCAAAGCTTAAGGTTGAACGCTTCGTAGGCCAGGGCGAAAGGGAAGGCGATCCTGGAATGACACAGGAACAGCAGCGGGAAGCCCTTGAAAAGCTCAGAAATGGCGAAATAAACGTGCTGATAGCCACGAGCATAGCTGAGGAGGGCTTAGACATTCCGGAAGTTGATCACGTCGTATTTTATGAGCCTGTTCCAAGCGAGATACGCTATATCCAGCGCAGGGGCAGAACAGGAAGACGCGTGGCTGGCAAAGTAACAATACTAATAGCTGAAGACACGGTTGACGAAGCCTTCTACTGGTCAAGCATTTCGAGGGCGAGGAAAATGAAGAGGATAATAAGCCAGCTAAATAGGAAGCTGCCGGAACTGCTGAAAGAAACAGTTAGGCCAGCCATAACCCTTATGGACTACCAGCCTCGAACACAACAAGCCCCAACAGGCATACAAAACCTTCAAACGCCAGCCCCTCCGCCCAAAAAGGAACTTTGGAAACCCCAAACAATACAGACAAAAGGATTAAGCCAAGCCCTAAAATGGCTAATGGAAAACCTTCCAAACCAAACAATCCCAATAGAAGAGGTTGTTAAACAGGCCTATGAGGAGGAAGGCCTAGAAAAGGCTGCAGTTGAAACAGCCATATGGCGCCTAACACAACAAGGCCAAATATACCAACCAGAACCAGGAAAAATAAGAAAACTGTAAAAAAGGATTCACTTAATTATTTAATTGCATACGGCCCGGCCCACTTAAGGCCTTTTAAGAATCTCGTTAAAAGCTAGGCGAATATTTTTGGTGCGGGGGGTGGGATTTGAACCCACGAACCCCTACGGGACAGCCGTTCCGCGAAACTTTATATCGTTTCCCCTCAGGGCTGCGCCTTTGGCCAGGCTTGGCAACCCCCGCATTCCATGTTTTTATTTTCTAACTGCGGAGTGGAATTAAGTTTTCCCTTTCGCTAGACCAGTTCTCTGAAATCTTCTTTCACTGTTGTTAGCACCACGTGGGTGTTTGTTCTTTCCACATAGGGCATTGCCAGCAACCGTTTCGCAAATTTGCTTAGTTCTTCTCTGTTTTTGAATTTGGCGATTATCATGGCATCTATTAATCCTGTAACGTCATAAACGCAGCAGACATTGGGAAGTTTTGCGATTTCGTTTTCCACCTCCAGTAGGCGACCTTTGGAAACTGTTAATTCAATGACAACCGTCAACTCGTAGCCGAGTTTTTCATGGTCAACAATGGCTGTGTACCCCTTTATCACGTTGCTTTTTTCAAGCTTCTTAATCCTTGAAAGCACAGTGCTTGTTGAAACGCCGCATTGTTTGGCAAGCTGTCTCGACGAAGCCCTCGCATCTAACGTTAAAACCCGCAGTATCTTAAGGTCAATTTCATCAAGAGAAACCTCCCTCTTAACTTCTGTCCGCCTCACTTTTTCATCGAAAATATCGTCATAAACGCTTGAATGGTTCACTTTGGTCGTACCTCCTAATTTGTTTACATTTGTCCAGTATAACTCGTCCATTATTTAACATTTGTTGCTATTTTTGTGAAAAAGCCTTTTATATTTACAATTTAAACAATCATTGCTGTAAAATTTAGTGTGCGGATAATATGTGGAGTTTACAACGCAGAAATCAAAACATTGAGTTATGTTTCAAACTCATGAAAAACGCAGAGCACGTCCTACTACACTTTACAGATTTACTGGGCTATCTTAGGGGGAGAACAATTCCGGTGGACGAGGTGGAAGACGCCATAGCCGAAGGCGTAGGCTTCGACGGTTCATCTTTGGTTGGTGGTGTTGGCATAGAAGAAAGCGACATGATAATGAAGCCTGACATAGCCACTTTCACAGTTTGCCCCTACTACTTCTACGACAAAAGCGTCGTCAGCTTCATATGCAATCTATACACTCCGGAAGGAAAACGCTTCGAGGGAGACCCCCGTTATATTTGCCAAAAAAGTCTTGAAAAAATGCGAACAGAAGGATATGAACCGACAGCGGCAGCGGAACTAGAATTCTATTTAGTGCAAAAAGCTCCAGATGGAAGTTTTCAACCAGTTGAAAATCACCTGTTAGACAAGCATCGGTATTTTGACATTGCTCCAGGGCGAGATTTAACCGAAAGTTTCAGACTGGATTTGGCCAACGCGCTTCTTACTATGGGCATAGACGTTGAACGTGAACACCACGAGGTTGGGGCATCTCAGAATGAGATTACATTCAAATATGCAGATCCCGTGGCAACATCGGACAATATTGTGCGGTACAAATTTGCAGCCAAAGCGGTTGCTGACAGAAAATATGGCTGGATAGCCACTTTCATGCCTAAACCATGGTTTGGAAAGCCTGGAAGCGGCATGCATATCCACCTCGGGCTTTTCGACGTTAAAACTGGTAAAAACCTATTCTATGATAGGAATGGATATGCTTACCTGTCGCAGAAGTGCCGCTACTTTATAGGCGGAATTCTTGACCATGCAAGGGCTTTATGCGCCATCGTCGCCCCCACGGTCAACAGTTACAAGAGGCTTGTGCCGGGGTATGAGGCACCTGTCTACATCACGTGGAGTGGAAAAAATCGCTCAGCCCTGATAAGGGTGCCAGAATACTTCCCGGGGAAAGAAAAAGAAGCGAGAATAGAGTTCCGATGCCCAGACCCCCTGTGCAATTCGTATTTGGCTTATGCTGCCGTTTTTGAAGCTGGATTGGACGGGGTCAAAAAGAAAATTGAACCCGGTGATCCGGTGGACGTTAACGTGTACCATTTGAGCGAAGCCAAGCGCAAAGAGCTTGGAATCAGGCTTCTGCCGAAATCGCTTAAAGAGGCTTTGGAAGAGTGGGAAAGCGATGACATATGCATCAGAGCCTTAGGCAGAGAGAATGCTGAAAAATATCTGGAGCTGAAAATGCAAGAATGGAATGAGTATGAACCTCATAAACCAGAAAACGAAAACGAAGTTACATGGTGGGAACAGCAAAAATACATTTATGCCTAAACCCATATGTTGCGGGGACCAACGATCAATAAGCACCGCTTAAACCTTAGATTTTGCCATTAAATCCTCGATTTTCGCCTTTTTTAACAGATTAACGTGTTTAACCAGCTCGTTAACAACAGCCTCGAAGACTGCTTTGCCCTTTTCTGCTGAAGCTGTTGTTGATTTGCCAAAAACCCCCAACCCAGTATGGTCAGCCGTGTCTAAGGGAAGGATCGTGCCCTCCGCTTGGACTGGATGTTTGCGAACTTCCTCGTCAACAGCCTTATCCATGCTTACAAGATGCGGGTGTAAGGCTAGGTTCATGGAAGTCTCTTCAGCTCCTGCGTGTCCCCTCTCTTCGGGCTTGAAAATTTCTGGAAGAAGTTTGCTAGATGCTGGCCACCATTGGAAAATGGATACAAATGTGCCTTCTTCTTTCAGTTCTCTGGCCAGCTCCGCCAAAGCGTTTAGGTTTCCACCATGCCCATTAACTATAACGATTTTTTTAACACCGTGGTAGCTTAGGGCTAAGCAAACCTCCTTCACGTAACTTTTGAAAGTTTCAGGCGAAACATACACTGTGCCAGAAAACCGCCTATGGTGATGGCTCACACCGAAAGGTATTACTTGCAAACACACGACGTCCGTGCGTTTGGCAGTTTCCTCAGCAATCGCCTTCGCAATAAAATGGTCCGTTCCCAGAGGGTTGTGTGGACCATGCTGTTCGTTTGAGCCTACTGGAATTATGGCGATATCATTTTTGCTGAAATATTCTTTTGCTTCAAGCCAGCTCATCTCATGAAGTAGAAACTTCATGGTTTTCACGTCCCACGAAACTGTTTTATTAAAAAAGTTTTTGAATATAAGCTTAAATCAGAAAAGGTGAACCGCTACTTGAAGGCTTTAATTCTCGCCGGTGGATTTGGTACCAGGCTTAGGCCACTCAGCTGTACAAGACCCAAAATCCTGTTTCCCGTAATCAATAAGCCCATTGTAAAGTGGATTATGGAGAGGCTTTCCCAAAACAACATCAGAGAGATGATATTTGCCACCAACAGCCAAACAGCGTTCCACCTAAAACAAGCAAAAATCTCAAGCATTGGAATGAAAATCATCTACTCGTATGACCCCCCCAAAAAACCTCTGGGAACTGGGGGTGCCATAAAAAGGGCTGAGAAATTTTTGACGGAAGAAGACTTCCTTGTTGTTAACGGGGATATTTTCGCCGACGTAGACTATTCCGAAATTGTTAAACTGCATAAAGAGAAAGGTGCCATTGCAACGATAGCTCTCCATCACGCTAAGGACCCAAGCAGGTATGGAGTTGCAGAACTAACAGAAGATGGCAGAATAAAATTTTTTGTTGAAAAGCCTTCAACTTGGCATTCTTCACAAAGCCTAATAAACGCTGGGATTTATGTTCTAAACCCAAAAATTTTTAGTTACATTCCAAAGGGACGAAGAGTCTCTTTGGAACGGGAAATTTTCCCAATCCTTGTGAAAGAGGGAAAGCTTTACGGTTATCCTTTTAGAGGATTGTGGACGGATATAGGCACGATTGAAGATTATCTTGAAGTGAATAAGGTTTCACTCGAAATTTTTCATGAGAAAGTGGAAAACACAATTAAAGGAGAGGGCAAGATAATGCCTCCTGCAATCTGCGGGGAGAACATTTTTGTTGGGAAAGGTTCCGTAATTGGGCCTTACACTGTTTTGGGAAGAAACGTTCACGTTGGAATGAACGCCCATGTAAAGAACTCGGTAATATTTGATGGTGTTTCCATCGAAGATTCAAGCGTCATCAATGGCGCGGTCATAGGAGAAAACGTCACCATCGGAAGGAACGTCAAGATAAGCGAAAACTGTGTTATAGGAGACTACACCGTCATCAAGGACGGAGTGACGTTGACAAAAGGAGTTATCGTCTGTCCGGCAAAAGAGATTCTTGAAGACATAACAACCCCGAAGTGTATATTCTAAATGGACGGTGTTCAAAATGTTTAGTGCTAGAAGACTTTTTGGGACAAACGGCATCCGGGGTGTAGTGAATAAGGAGTTAACCCCCGAGCTTGCAGTCAAAATTGGATGCGCCACGGGAACTTTCTTTCAGTGTGGGGAGTTGATAGTTGGACATGACGCTAGAACAAGCAGTCCAATGCTCGCAAGAGCGGTTGTTGCTGGGTTAAACGCCACAGGTTGCAATGTATTGTTTGCAGGCATGACGCCCACACCTGCACTTCAATATGCAGTTAAAAATCGAAAAGTCGACGGTGCAGTCATAATAACGGCTTCTCATAATCCTCCAGAATACAATGGAATAAAAGTTGTATGGAGCGACGGAATAGAAATCTCGCGAGATCAAGAAATAGAAATTGAGAACATCTTTTTCGGGAATGCGATACGATACGTGGAATGGAACAAAATTGGAGAAGTGCAAACGCTCACCGGAGGCATCGACGAATACATAGAGGCAATCAAGGAGCATGTTGATGTTGCTAAGATAGCGAAAAAACATTATCATGTTGTTGTGGATGCTGCAAACAGTGTAGCCGCCCTTGCGGTTCCAAAACTTTTAAGGAATTTAGGATGCAAGGTTACGACGATAAATGCAAACGTTGACGGAACATTTCCATCAAGACCACCCGAGCCGCGACCAGAAAACCTCACGGAACTAGCTCGGACAGTTAGGGCTGTAAACGCGGATGTTGGGGTTGCATTTGACGGAGACGCTGACCGCGCTATTTTTGTTGACGAAACTGGAGAAATCCACTGGGGTGATAAGACCTTCGCCCTAGTTGAGAAGTACTTCCTAATAAAAAACCCGGGCGAAAGGATAGTCTCGCCAATAAGTTCTTCGACGCTGGTTAAGGATGTCGCGGACGCTTATGGCGGAGAAATTGTCTGGACAAAAGTTGGAAGCGTAACAGTATCCCACACCATGAAGAAGCTCAATGTAAAACTTGGTGGAGAGGAAAACGGTGGAATCTTTTACGGGCCTCATCAAGCCGTCAGAGATGGGGGAATGGCAACAGCTTTAATATTGGACATAATGGCCGACACAAACAAAAGCCTCTCAAGCCTTCTCGGCGAATTGCCTAGCTACTTTATTGAAAAGGGCAAGGTGGAATGTCCCAACGAACTTAAGGAAAAGGTCTTAGAAAAAATCATCGAGCAAACAAGGGGTCTAAACACAAGCACTGTAGATGGCGTTAAAATATGGTTTGATGACAAAAGCTCCATTCTTGTTAGGCCTAGCGGAACAGAGCCGTTGTATAGGCTTTATGCGGAGGCAAAAACGAAGGAGAAAGCTGAAGCGCTCATCCAAGAGTTCAGTTTAAAACTTAAAAGGATAATTGACAGTGTAAAGGGCTAAGCCCTGGGAGAAAAGATGACACTGACAGCAAACCCGGAAACCCTAAAAGGCAAGAATTCGGAAGGAGAAAAAACAACAGTTAGCATTGTGGAATGCAACCGTATTGGCATACTCCACGCATGCCTCCTAACAGAAGCAAAGTTCAAAGTTACATGCGTTGACGATGATCGTGCGGTGGTGGAACGCTTATCTAAGGGAAAAGTTCAGTTTCTAAAACAGGAAATAGAACCTATCCTTAGGAAAAGTTTGGAAAATGGAAGATTGCAAGTCACGCATAACTTGGAAGACGCAATTTCTCAAAGCAATGTTGTATTGGTCACCACGCCAGCGACAATAAATGAGGGAGGAAGAATTGACTATTCCGGTATTGAAAAAACATTGAAAAAACTTGGCTCGCACCTACAAAAAGACACGCTAATCATAGTCACAAGCGTCGTTGGAATAGGCGTCACAGAAAGCCTCAAGGAAACTCTTGAAAGCTCCTCCGGGTTTAGAGTGAGCGTAGATTGTTACCTCGCTTATAGTCCCGTTCCATTTCCGGAAAAACAAACTATAGGCAGTTTAACAAAATGTAGGCGCATTGTTGCTGCTTTTGATGGCGCAAGCCTCGAAAAAGCGTTAAAAGTTATAGGGGTGATAACCACAGAGGGGGCCAAGGCAACGTTAAACATTAAAACGGCTGAGGCTGCCGTTTTATTCGATGCAGTATATAGAAGCGTTGGCTCCGCGTTAGCCAACGAGTTTGCATGTTTATGCGAGAAAACTGGTGTAGACTATTTATCTGTTCAAAACATGTTGTCGTTTTCCGGGGAAGCCTTTTATCAACCAGCGCTTAACAATTTTGGCGAAAACCCCCTTTTAATGCTACTTGAGGAAGCTGAAAATCATAACGTTAAACTTAGGATTCTGCAAACAGCCCTAGATTCAAGCGATGAAAATGTAAAACATGGGGTTAGCCTCATTCAAGAGGCTTTAAAAAATTGTGGAAAGGCGATGCGCAAGGCGAAAATTGCAATACTTGGAGTTTCTCAAACACGGAATATAACTGACCACCCAAAAAGTGTGTTGAAAACTTTTGCCAAAATTCTCGAAAGGAAAGGGGCTAAACTTAGCTTTTATGATCCTTATCTACACCGAAAAACATCCACTGAGGGACGAATCTTCGAGGAAAGTTTAATGAAAGCTATCGAGGGAGCTGATTGCATAGTTATTTTTACTGGACATGACCAGTTTAAGCGGTTAAACTTGGGGAAAATCAAGCTTTTAGTCAAAATGCCCGCCGCGATTGTTGACTTTGATGGAATTTTTGATCCGTATAAGGTTGAAGGTGAAGGCTTCGTGTATCGTGGTCTCGGGAGAGGAGTTTAAAGAAAATGAAAAGAAAAATTGGAGTGGCAGTTATTGGAGCGGGTTTTTGGGGAAGAAATCATGCAAGGGTATTTAGCGAACTTGAGGAAACGGAGCTTTTGGCAGTCTGCGACATTAATGCCGAAAGGGCGAAAAATGTTGCCAAACAATTTGGCGTAAAAGCATATACTGAAACGGGAAAAATGCTGAAGAGGGAAGACATAGAGGCTGTCAGCGTCTGTACATGGTCAACAAGCCTTGCAAAGGAAACCATGAAAGCCTTGAAAGCTGGAAAACACGTGTTAGTCGAAAAGCCCATGGCTGCAAACCCGAAACAAGCAGAAGCGCTAATAAAAACGGCAGAGAAAGAGGGACTGCATCTTTCCGTTGGCTTTCTGATGCGTTTTATTCCGGGAGCGCAATATATGAAACGGGCCATCGAAGACAAGAGGATAGGTGAGCTTGTGTGTGCAACGGCGAAAAGGGTTTCCGAGTGGCCTGAAAGAATTGGAGACATAGGCGTCGTAAAGGATTTAGCAATCCATGATATAGATATAGCGCGTTATCTGTTTGGTGAAGACCCAATAGCGGTTTACGCGAAGACTGGAAACATGAAACACAAGCTCTTTGAAGATTATGCCCATATCATGCTCACCTTCGGAGGAGGCAAAAACGCTTTCATAGAAGCCAATTGGTTAACCCCATATAAAACACGAATGCTGATAGTCACCGGAAGCCAAGCGATAATGAAACTTGACTATATCACGCAGGAGTTGACAATAGAAGACGCAAAGGAAACTGTTCAACCGAGAATCCCGTGGCAGGAACCGTTAAAGCTCGAGCTCCAACACTTTGTAAACTGTATTTTGGGGAGAGAAAAGCCGCTTATAACGGGATTTGACGGTTTAAGGGCTTTGAAAATTGCTGAAGCTGCTTTAAAATCCTCGAAAACTGGCAGACTCGTGAAATTAAAGGAGTGGTGAAAGCCGCTATCTTTTTAGTCTGAAGGGTTTCCCCTCAAACAAGATTTTTTCTGGAATCTTCTCCCTCCATTTCTTCAGAAAGGGCAAGTCTTCGCTTTCTTTTCGCAGTTCGTCTGGAAGCATTTCTGGAATCTCGTCCCTTATTGGGTACCATCTTAAACATTTTGGGCAGACTATTAATCCCTCAACAATTTCATCCTTTTCTTCAAAAACGTAAAGTTCAAGCGGGTGATGTTTATCAATTGGACAAGCCAATATTTCCATAAGCTTCCTTTTCATATGATGCCCACACACCATATAGGCTTCAAAAGTCTTTTATTAAATTTGCTAGTGGGCTAAGCCTTTACACAGAATGTCTACCACTGTCTGGTACCAGTTTGGTCCGGTGGTTCGCACAATTCTACCGAAGGGTATTTCGAAGTTTACACGCAGTTCCCGCAGTTTACTGGCAACTTTTGCCACGGTTTTTTCTACTGGATTTTCCTTTCTGTTTGCATGTTCAAAGGCGTGAAAGTGTATCCAGCCAGCTTCACCTTTCAACGCTGAAAGGGCATATGGTAGGTATTCAAGTGCCTTTTCGGGCAAGGGCATGAGAACTCTATCTGCTACGTTGCTGAGTCTTTGCTGTATCAAGTCTCTGGCATCTCCTTCTATTGGAACCACTTTTCCATTAACCCTGTTGAGCCTAATGTTTTCCTTCATAAACCGGACTGCCGTTGGGTTTATGTCTATTGAATAGATTTTTGCTGCATTAGAATGCCTTGCAATCACAATGGAGAAGCAGCCAACTCCAGCAAACATGTTTACAACAGTTTCCCCATTTCTAACCAATTTGGCAATTCGCATTCTCTCATAAAAAAGTCTAGGCGAGAAATAACAGCTTGCCAGGTCAACTGCGAAAATGCATCCAGACTCTTTGTGAACCGTTTTTGTCTTGTTTTCCCCAGCTATATATTCGAGCTTTCGCAGTCTAAAGTCTCCGTGGACTGGGCCAACTTGAGCTAAAACTGTTTTGACATTTTTATGAACCTTCATTATTGTTTCAGCGATGATTTGGCTATACTTTTTCGAGTTTTCGGTTAGCCGAATAACTGCGATATCTCCGATAATGTCATAGGAGTTGTAGACTGTGCTTAGTTCTTTAGGAGGCAGCGCGGCTGCTAGGAGCGCCTTTAATCGCCTTCTCACGATGGTGGACCTCTTGATGGCTAATGTGAATTTTAGATTTGGAAACATTTAAAAATAAATAAGCCTCATTATCGAGGGGAAAACTATGGAGAAAACAGCTGTCGGACTAGTTTATGAATGCTTAAGGTGCGGAGCTAAAGTTTCCACAGAGGAGTTGGAGCTTCGAGGCGGAGAGATAAAGTGCACGGTTTGCGGCTACAGAGTTTTGAAAAAAATAAGGCCGCCTGTGGTTAAGAGGGTTAAAGCTAGATAAGTTGTTGTTCATCAACAGCAATTTGCGTAACGGTGGCTTTTCAAAGTTTGGCTGAGAGGACTAGAAGAGTTCTCTTTCGCCTATTTTGCGTAAGGCTCTGCCTCGAAGCTTTATTGCTGGTCCAACGACTTCTTCTGGTTGTTTTTCAACAGTTTTTCTTTTTACAGTTTCACCGCATATGCCTCTTGGGAGTAAGCGTCTTTTGACGCAGATGGCGTACGAACAGTTTGCCACGTTGCACATGTCTTCGGTCCATCTGCACCATACGCCGTCTCGACGGAAAATGGCAGCGTTCTTGCCACACTTGAAGAGTTCGCATCTGGGAGAACACATTTTCGCTTGTTCCAAGCCTATGACACGACCTTTAAGCCGCCATAAAATCTTGTCTTCATAATTTCCGAGCTTTGTCTTTGTAAAAATTTCTGAAAACAATTGATATAAAGTTTTTCCCGCCGGGCTCCTTATTCAGACTCTAGCTTTTAGAAGCCTTTAAGCCTTGACGCGCCTTCTCCTTACAACCTCCAAAACCATGAAGAGCACTATAGCCGCCACCATCAGAACCGCCGTTGTAAACCATGGGGTTTCAACAAGGAAGCCGGCCAAAACAACATATTTGGCCAGCTTAACCTCTATGGGGTTGGCTTCGCTTATCGCGTTGACAACGGGACACGTGAGGGACGCGGCTGGCTGATTTTGATTTGCCAAATACACCTTTATTGTTAAAGTGCCTCCATTTTCTGTGAAGTTGGCTATGCCATTAGCTCCCGTCTGCTTGGAGTGTATTTGGACGCCGTTCCTTTCAAGGACTACGTTGACGTTTGGGATTGGTTGCCCAAAATGGTCGACAACCCTCACGTAAATGGGCAATTTATAGAGAACGCAGTATATCGTCAGTGTTTTCTCCTCGAAAAGTTCAACAGTTGTCGCGTTTAACAAAAAGTCTCTTGATGAGACTTTGACATTGTAAACTCCGAAGACGCAGTTAAGGGTGACGCAGCCATTCTGGTCTGGGTTTCCCGTAGCGTTTAACCCGCCCATGGCTTCTTGAACCTCCACCAGAACGTCGTGTTGTATTGGAGTTTTATTTCTGTCTACAACTTTCACTTCTAAAGACAGGACTGGACAGATTATGGTTATGTTGTTCCATGGAACGGACCTTAACCCAGTCATGGTGTCGTTGTTAAAATTGAATGTGCGTCCATAGCGGGAGGCTGCTATTTTGTAGGTCGCGTTTGTGAGGAGCGATTTAAGTTGTGCTATGCCATTAATGTCTGTTCTGGAAGTGGTTGTTTCTGTTTTGTTTTCTGTCCCATCTAGCTCTGTTGTGTATGTGACTGTGAGGTTTAACTCCACAAAGGGGATTTTTACCGCCATATTTTGTTGGCCTACGACGGTTATGTTTAGGTTTGTAAGCTGGCATGGCAGTTTCAGTCTTATGCCCTCGTCTGTAATGTTGAAGTTGGAGACTCCGACCTTAACCCTCTTGAAGTAAGCCGTAGCGTTGTATTCTCCTCTTTCCAGCCACTTAGTTGCAACTCCGCTTTTATCACTTGTAAGGTCGTAGGTTTTATTGGCGCGTCTATCATACACTTTTATCAAGACGTTTGACACTGGTTCGCCTGCGAGGTTGCATGGAACTATCTCCGTTTTGAAACCTGGAACGGCGAATACTTGTGTGTCGTTGACTTTTTTGGCTACGGGTTTTGGTGTTATGCTCAAGCTGTAATTTCCAACAA
>Ga0185307_1001373_pt1 | contig 13629 bp, 19 predicted proteins | sample LHCtaG_FD_128010 | JGI IMG/M metagenome (GOLD analysis project Ga0185307, IMG submission 128010) | Hot spring microbial communities from Little Hot Creek, USA to study Microbial Dark Matter (Phase II) - LHC4sed_matched (SPADES... | ecosystem: Environmental > Aquatic > Thermal springs > Hot... | reverse complement strand
CCTCCCATAGCCTATTCTGTCCCTCCCATAGCCTATTCTGTCCCTCCCACAGTTTCGTCTGTTCCTCTCTGATAGTCTTTATCTCCTCCCATATCTTCGTTATCTCCATCCATATTTTCGTCTGTTCCTCTCTGAGCCTAACCTGCTCCTCAGCTAATGTGTCAAGTTTCTTCAGTATCTCTGATAGGCCGAGGTAGCCTGCGACAGCGTAACGGAACTCCACATCTTTATCTAAGAGTCCCAGAATCTTCTTTTTCAAGGTTTCCATTGTAAATCAAGGATTTAATTGAATAATAAAATATTTAAACCTTTAAGGAGCCGCCTTTAACCCCGCCTCTAGGGCTCCACTCTTTAGCTTCTTATCGGATGTGGTTAATGCTATAATAGCCGACCCGCAATTCATCCATGGTTAAAACTTCATCATTTATAGCCGTTAACCTCATATCCCTCGCATATCCCATAGATCCTCAGCGAGCTCAGCGTTTATAAAACTTCTAGTGGCGCCTATGTCAAAAATGGCTTTAACATCAAACCTTTTTGCCCCGAACTGCTAAGCTTATTTTGCTTAACACTGTTCTAGCCGGCGTGCACCTTCGGCGTGATATCAGCGTCGCGGTAGGTCTTACATATTTTTGGGTTCAAGATGCGTCTGGATACCTTTTTTCTTGGATGAAACCATTGCTGAACTCTAAGGGCTAGGAAGATCATAAGCAGAAACATATTTGGAGGGTTGAGGAAGGTCAGGGAGTACGTAAGCATAGGTTTAACGTTGATGCCTACATATGGCAACTAAGGGGGCGATCGCCATAATTGGATTGGGCTTTTTCCGCCTTTCCGGATGAACGATTTAAGGGCTGATGAGCACAGCTGACATCTACGACAGCCTATTGGGCAAGCTTATCGTCCATTTCCAGAAGAAAAGATAGACTATGTTACAGATATATTTAAGCGGCAGGCTATAATTGGTCATATGGAAAAATTTATATATGGTCTTTTGTTCTTTTCTTTTTAGGTGCTTATCCTTGAAGGTTCAGGTTGATAAGGGGGTTGAGCGCAGGTTTAGGGAGTTAGCTATGCGGAGGTTTGGGTTTGGCAAGGGTTCCCTCAGCAGGGCGGCTAATGAGGCTTTTTTGATGTGGATTTCCAATGTTGAGGAGGCTTCAGGGTTTAGCGGCGACCCGGTTGAGGCTATCGATGGGCTGCTGGCCGACGTTAAAATTGACTCTGTTAAATTGCAACATAAAGTTGGGAAGATTTGGGCCTCTATGGTTGTTGAAGATGTACCTGGTTGATACTAACATTTTTCTTGAGGTTTTGTTGGCTAGAGACCGTAAGGATGAATGTAAAAGGTTTCTCAGCGAGTTGAGGGATGGTAAAAAGCAGGCTATTGTGACGGATTTCACCATACACTCCATAATCGTTGTCATGAACAGCCTCAGGAGGCTTGAAGCCCTAAAGGTTTTTCTGCAGAGCCTCACAGTCTACAAGGGCTTAAGTATATTCTTCACGGGCATCTCAACGGAAATTCGGGCTGTCGAGTATGCGCTGAAGAAAGGCCTAGATATGGATGATGCCGTCCAGTACGCAGCGGCCCAGTCAGCTAATGTTGAATGCATAGTTTCATACGATAAGCATTTCGACAATCTTGAAATCCCACGCAAAACACCGGGCATACTGGACTTGCGATAAAAAAGCGCATGGTTCATTAAACATGCAGGGCCAGAAGCTGTTGAGAATCTCTTCGACAATTTTAGCAAGTCAAGCCTTCAGGATGGACGCAATATGTACGTTGATACAAGCGCGTATGGGCTGCGATAAAATATGCGCCTATGAGAAGGTTACTAATAAAGCTTCCTTCTCAACATGAGCCCTCATCATGCCGACGTCGATCAGCGCTTCAAATCCCAATTTTGCGGAGCGCATATTCCCTGTCAAAGTATTTATCCTCGCCCTCAACCTTCACGGCGTCTAATTCTAGGCTTGGGGCTAATTCCTCAAGCTCGGCGAAGGCTCTGTGGATTGAGTCGATTGAGAACTTTTCAAGTATAACCTGTTTCCGACAACCCTGCATATCATTTCCGCGTCTCCGTCTATTCCAATGGCTCTTCTAACATCCTTTGGAAGAACCATTCGACCCTGCTTATCTATTTTAATTGTTGCTTCCACGTTTGTTACCACTTATTCCATAAAAAATGCCAGATATAAATGTTCTCCACATGCATTTTCACAAAAATTGCTACGCTGCACCGTTTCGGAGCCCCATCCAACTCGCTCCCTTTCTTCAACCCTTTATCCCAGCGCTGCTTAATGAGGCTATTTATTAAAGTGCCAAAACAGATTCAATCTCCCTCAATTCAATTTCCTGAAAATATCTTGAGAAAGACTTTAAGGCTTCATCCGAACTTTCCAGTAGCATTTTAGCCTCGTTAGCGGTTGGCTCTCTCCGCGGCTAAAGCCGGGAGATTCCTGCTTCTAGGGCGTTCATTGGTTGGTTGTTCATTGCCCTTTTAGGCTTCCACTTCATCCTAGAACTAAAGCTCTAGGCTTTCTTGTCGGATTTTCTGTAACTCTTCGGTTATGTTTTTTCCTGAAAGCCCTCAAGGCTGGTTTGTCAGCGGGTCTTTTATGGTTAGGTGGAAGTTTTTCCATGTTATCCTTTTTATGGTTAGGAGTTCTTGGTCGTGGGTGTAGAGTACGGGAATTTTGTTTGTTATGTAGTTGGCTATTATCAAGGAGTCTCTTCCGCCTATTTTATGCTGGGCTGCAATATTTAATGCTACGGTGCAGGTTTTCTTTGTTTGATTGTAGAACTCGATGTATGGGTGTTTCAGTAACATTTTCAGTCTCTTCTGGGCTTCGCCTGGAACCCATTTTTGGCCGTAAACAAGCGTGTGATAGGTTTCTTGGATGATGGTTGGGTTTAACGCTAAACGGTTTTCTGGGGAGAGGTTGAACAATAGATCCTTAAGTTTTTCATGTTCAGGGTATGCTGGATCCAGCGCGTAGCATAGGATGTTGGTGTCAAGCCCAATTATCATGTTATTGCTGGCTCCATATGGACTTCATCTTCTGAGGCGTCCAGTTTTCAGGCTTCCCCATCCTTGGGGGTTCAGAGGACATGACTTTGCGGAATTCCTCGAAGAAGTCTGTGGATTTTCCAGGCAGTATTAGATAGCCCTCGCTAGTTTTCCTGATGGTGACTACGTCGCCAACCTGCTCCCTTACCTCTGGGGGCAAGCGGATCCTACCCTTCGAATCCAGTTTTAACGTGGCTTCCATTTTTCCCACCATTATAAAGTGGGCAATCAAGGATTTAAACCTTCTCAAAGCGGGCTGCAAAAACTTTTAATTATGATATTAAAGGCGATTTTATATGTCTGTTTAGGCGTTAAAAGAATGATGTTCAATTTTAGCTTGAATTTTCAGGCTAAAATTGATACCCCCTATAGGTATTTTTTCAGGTTTAAATGAGCGTGCCTCCTGGAAAAAGTGTTGCGGTTTGTCTTGCATATTTTGGGTTCAATCTATGTCTGGATAAGACAGAATATATAGAATCGATTGAAGCGCTTAAACTTTTTCGGATGAGATTATTGCTGCATAATGCGTAGATCATCATGTTTAATATTTCATTTTCCTCAAGGTTTAAAGTTAAATGTCGCATGAGGCAATATTGGTGAATGTAGAATGGATGTTTAACTGGTGATATACCCTCATTTTCATATCTCTGTATTCTGTTAGCTATTTGCTGGGGGATTTCGGCGCAAATCTTAGCAGGATTAAGCCTTTGACCTTCACCTTTTCCCTGACCACCAGCTCGCCGAAGTCTTTATCAAAAGTTACGAATATCCTATCTTCTCTGTTAGCTAGATTCAGCACCTCTCTATAATTCAAGCCGGGTGAAAACTCTATTACGGAATTTACGTCCACGCCCTTTCTTTTTAAGGCTCTAATGACCTCGATGGGCACGTCACGTGAAGTTAAATATATTCTTATTTGCCCCTGTATTTTTACTCTGAACCTTTTATGGGCTAGGATGAGCGCGTAAAACGTTGATGCCAAGTTGGAGATCAAATGGGCGGTTATCCTAGAACGCCGTATACCCACGTTAAGGCTGGAGCAGCTGCAACGAACACGGATAAGTAAACAATTGAGGTTTTAAATGTCAGTTTAGTTTCTCCAGCGCCGTTGAAGAGGTTGTCGGTCACAGCGTAGCCTAAACCTGTGAGGAGAAATAGCGTGGAATAAGCTGCCAGATAAAGCGGCGCCTGCAGATATCCTGCGCCGTAAACTACGCGTACTAGGTCTTGTGAAAGAATAATTACTGCCATGCTTATGGGCAAAATCAATAGCGACGCATATTTCACTGAAAGGTTGAAAAACCCGTTGAGCTCCAAGCTCTCAAGTTTCAGCTTCGAAAAAGCTGGGAATAGAGCATGCTACTTTTTTTACAATATTAATTCAGATAGTCTCTAATGTGAACTTTTATCGCGTTTCCTTCTTCCCTCCCGATTATTTTAGTGTTTTCCCCTATGAGGTTTTCCTCCAGCCTGTCGACTCCCTCGATGGTTGCGTTTTCCAATATTAATGAGTAATAGATTCATAAAACTCGACAAGAGCATTCCATAACCAAGTTGCCGCTATTTTAGGGTTCTCTTTTCACGTAGGTTTTCACTATTTCATCCACTACGTCTATAACGTTTTTCTCCCCAATCAAAAATTTAATATCTACAGCAATTCTGATGAAGATCCGCTAAGCAGAGCCGCTGAACTAAAAAAGGCTAGGCATCTAGAGGAGGGCAGCATCCGAATGAGGGGCAGCATTCCTCCGGGTTGGAAACAAGATGTTAAATGACAGATTACCATGCGACGTTGCCGGCTTCATCCTCCTTAGGCGTTAGCCCACATTTCTCCGCCGAAACGCTCAAAGGGGAACAAAGCGCTTAAGAATTAGAATTCGCAATATTAAAGTGCAGTAGAGCGTCATGCAAGGTGCCCAATTTGCAATGCGACGTCTGTGGACGTGAAATAATCGGAGAGCCGAAAAGGGTCATAATTGAAGGGGCGAAGATGACCGTATGCAGCGAATGCGCAAAGCTAGGCTCAGGATCCTGGGAGCCTGAGCCTCCGAAAACAAGGCAACGCGCAGCATCGAAGGGAGCAGTGAAGCCCCCAGCGATTAAAGACGCTGGAGCCCAACGTAAAAAGGCCGCTTCTGGAAGCATCTTAACCGTCACCTCGGAAGAGATCGAAGTGATCGAAGGATTCGGGAAGCTGATTAAGCAAGCTAGGGAAAAAATGGGTTTAACACCGGAGGATTTAGGCAAAAGAATTGGGGAGAAAGAATCAGTCATAAAGAAGGTTGAGGGTGGAAAAATTGTCCCAGACATTAGACTTGCAACAAAGCTTGAGCATGCGCTTAAAATCAAGCTGCTTAAGAAGGTATCTGAACCTAAAATTGAAGAAACAGCCTTGATGGGGAAGCCGCGTAGGGAACCAACGCTTGGGGAAATAGTTCATTTAAGGGGAGCTAAAGGGAGGAGCCTCGGAGACGAGGGCGATAATAGTTCAACGTAGAGATCCGTTTGAAAAATCCAGCCTGGATGAGCTTAGAAGCCTAGCTGAAGCCGCTGGATACGAAGTTGTAGGCGTAATTGAGCAGGTTAGGCATCCCCACCCGCGATACCACATAGGAACCGGCAAAGCTAAAGAGCTCGCTAGGATGGCTTCAGATCTTAAAGCTGAAAAAATTATTTTCGGCAACGATCTTAAGGTTGTTCAAATATATAATCTTGCAAAGCTAACCGGCGTAGAAGTCATAGACCGGATGCAGCTCATACTTGAAATCTTCGTTAGAAGAGCCTCAACGAGGGAGGCTAAGCTCCAGATTGAATTGGCGAGGCTGAGATATGAATTAGCCCACGCCAAAGAGAAGGTTAGGTTGGCTAAGATGGGGGAGCAGCCAGGCTTCCAGGGGCTGGGAAAATATGAGGTTGACGTCTACTATGAGGCTGTTAAGAGGCAGATTCACACAATACAGGAGAAGCTCAGAGAAATAAGGAGAATGAGAAGCATCCATCGAAGCAGGAGGGCTGAGCTGGGTTTTCCAACAGTATCCCTCGCCGGATATACAAATTCGGGTAAAAGCACGCTGTTTAACAGCCTGACGAATGAAAATGTTCCCGTTGACGCAGGGGTCTTCACAACATTATCAACCGCAACCAGAGCGATTGAGATTTACGGGGAGAAGTTCCTGATAACGGACACTGTTGGCTTCATAGATCGCCTTCCGGTGATGCTTATAGAAGCCTTCCACTCAACCCTTGAGGAGACAATCCTCTCAGACCTAATACTTCTAGTTGTCGATGTAAGCGAACCCATCGATGATGTCTCAAGAAAGCTCTCAGCATCGCTGGACATAATTGGGGAGATAGGCGCAGCCGGCATACCGATGATAGTTGCGCTGAACAAGATCGACCTTGTCTCCCCAGAAGAGCTGAAGGGGAAAATTGAATATTTAAGCAGAATCTACAGGCTGAAATTTATTCCAATATCAGCCCTCTACGGAGTAAACCTCGATGCGCTTAAGGAAGAAATATTCGGAGCCCTTGGGAGATACATAGATTCATCATTCATCTTACCAATAAGCCAAGAGTCGCTGTCCTTCCTATCATGGATTTTCGAGAACGCTAAAGTGCATAAAGCCGCATACTCCAACGACTCCGTAAGCGTCTCCCTCAGCATACCGCCCCATATGTTGGGGAAAATCAAGGATAGAGTTGAGAAGATGGGTGGAAAATTTGGGTGAAGAAGGCGGATGGAAGGTTTTCATACTTAGGCTCGGACATAGACCTGACAGGGACAAGCGGATCACAACTCATGTTTTCCTAGCGGCCAGAGCCTTCGGAGCGCATGGAGCATTCTACAGCGGACTGAGGGATGAAAAAGCTGAGAGAAGCATAGAGAAGGCTGTTGAATCATGGGGAGGAAAATTCAGGGTTGAATTCGTTGAAAACTGGCTGGATAAGATTAAAGATTGGCGGAGAAACGGGGGCGAAGTCATACATTTAACAATGTATGGTATGCCTCTGAACGAGGTTATACAGGAAATAAGGGAGTCAAAGAGGGATAAGCTCCTAATCGTCGGCGGAGCGAAGGTTCCGAGAATAGTCTATGAGCTTGCAGACTGGAACGTTTCAGTAACATCCCAGCCTCACTCTGAGGTCAGCGCGTTAAGCGTCTTCCTACATGAACTATACATGGGGAGGGAGCTCAACAGAATTTTTGAGGATGCGAAGATCAGGGTTGTTCCGCAGCCTAGAGGGAAGAAGATCGTGAAGGTTTAGCGGTTGAAAATCCGGATTGAAGCCGAAATATTTATTTAACGTGTAAAATATCCGATTAATTTAAGTTTCATAAATTCAATATTATATAGTAATATGCTGCTGAGAGCGATCCCCATGCCGATAGTGACCGATGAAATGCTGATCAAAGTTGCCAGGATCATCGGCGGCGAGGAAGCCGCTAAAATAGTTGAAGTTCTCAACCAATCGGATGAAATGACTGAGGAGGAAATCGTCGCCAAAACAGGCGTTAAACTGAACGATGTCCGCAGAATACTCTATAGGCTTCATGAGCACTCCATAGTCAGCCTAAGAAGAATCAGAGACAAAGACACTGGATGGTTCATATTCTACTGGAAGGCTCAGAAGGACCAGGTTGAAGGGTTCATAATAAGCCAGAAGAAGCGTATACTTGAAAAGCTCGAGACGAGGCTTGAGCATGAAAAGAACCATGTCTTCTACTACTGCTACACCCCGGGATGTAAACGCGTAACCTTCGAGGAGGCAACAGAGTACCTCTTCAGATGCCCAAAATGCGGCAAACCTCTAACATACTTCGATAACAATAAGGTGATAGATGCCCTCTCAAAGAAAATCGAGCGGATTAAAAGTGAGATAAATGGGTAAGCCCCTGCCATCGCCGGAGGAAGCCATTAAAATACTCCGCGAAGCCGGATGCTCAGATGATGTGATAAAACACTGCGAAGCAGTTGCAAGGCTCGCTGTTCAGATAGCCAAGCGATGCCTAAAAAACGGCGTAAACGTTAATGTTCAGCTTATCCGAATAGGTGCGCTTCTGCACGATATAGGCAGATCTAAAACTCATAAGGTCCATCATGCTGTTGTCGGCGCTGAAATAGCCAGATCTTTAGGTCTGCCTAAGCCGGTGATCTCAATCATAGAGCGTCATGTCGGAGGCGGAATATCCAGCGATGAAGCCTCAAAGCTCGGCTGGCCCAGCGGAAGCTATATGCCTGAAACTCTTGAGGAGAAAATAGTGTCATACGCCGACAAGCTAATTGAGGGGACAAGGATAGTCCCAATTGAGGAGACAATTAAAAAGTTTAGGATGGAGCTAGGCGAGGATCACCCGGCGATAGAGAGAATAAGGCGCCTTCAAAATGAGATATCGGCCCTTTGCAATCTCAAAAATAGCCTAAAATGAAAGAATAAGAAATTCCCCAAATCTTCCAAAATTGCCTTAAACGTTTCATTCCACGCCATCTATTCAGCCTAAAGGCTTAAATGCTACATGATGCTTTCATGCTATTGCTATGGAATCAGTAACCCCATATGAAAGGATCCTCGCTGTTTTTGAGGGGAAGGGTTGCGATAGGGTTCCATGGAACATTAGGCATGAATTCTGGTATCACTACAATCTTGCCAGGGGAACTTTACCCGCGAAATATAGAGGCATGCGCCTAATCGATGTCTGCCTAGAGTGGGATGCCAGCTGGAGATGCTACTCCGGATACTTCACCGAAAGCTTCGTTAAGGTTTCATATGCCGGCGACGTTGAAGTTAAGACCTCCGTCAGCGGCAGAACCGTCGCAACCGAGATTAAGACGCCTAAGGGAACATTAAGGCAAGCGTCAATGAAAGATGATCTTGAATTAACATCTAGGATCATAGAGTTTCCAGTTAAAAGCCTTGAGGATCTTAAACCCCTAGGGTATATGCTTGAGAATCTAAAGGTTAAGTTTGATTGGGAAACCTACAATAGGATGGAGCGGGAAATTAAGGGTCAGGGGATTGTCTCATACTTCTTCCCCAGATCGCCCTATCAAAGCCTCATACTTGAATATGCCGGCTTAGAGAGAACGATGCGTTTCCTACTTAAATATAGGCGGGAGATCGAAGGTTTCATGGAGGTTATTAAGGCTTCAAACAACATTTTCTATGAGGTTATGGCGGAAACACCAATTAAAATCTTCAATCTAGGTGAGAACATAGACGTCAGGATGACCCCGCCGAGATTCTTCGAAAGGTACTGTTTACCATACTATCAGGATAGAGCCGGCTACCTGCACAGGAAGGGGAAATATGTGCATATACATGTGGATGGATACGCTAAGCCTCTGCTGCCGCTGCTGAGGGAGTCAGGCTTAGATGGGGTTGAGGCATTAACAGTTAAGCCCGTTGGCGACATAACCCTTGAAGACATTAAGAGAGATTTAGGCGATGAAATCGTAATATTGGATGGGATACCATACATATACTTCATACCTGAAGCCGTAAGCCTAAACGATTTTGACATGTTTGTGAGGAAGATAATATCAATGTTCCGGAACAATCTGGTGCTAGGCATATCGGATGAGCTTCCCCCGCCCGCAGATGAAACAAGGGTTAGTAGGGTCTCTAAGATAATAAATGATTTTGAGAAAACCTAAAATATTAATTAGCATCTTAAAGATAGATTCTTTAGAGAGGAACGGAGAACATGGCTGAATTAGGAATAAGATCCAGAATGCTCGTCAAGGACATAATGACCAGCCCAGTCATAACCGTTAGGGAGGACTCAACAGCCGACGAAGCTGCAAGGCTGATGAGGGACAACGACATCGGCTGCGTAATCGTAACAACGAAGGATGATAAGCCAATAGGCATAATAACCGAGAGGGACATCGTGGTGAGAGTTGTTGCTGAAAACACTCAGCCCAGCAAGGCGGCGGTGAAGGAGATCATGAGCGCCCCCCTCATAACGATAGATGCCGACAGGACGATAAGCGAAGCCGCTAGGGAAATGAACCGACAAAACATTAGAAGGCTGGCGGTCATGCATAGAGGCAGACTCGTGGGCATAATCTCCAGCAAGGATATACTTTCAGTAACCCCGGAGCTGATAGAAATAATCCAGGAGAGAACGAAGATAACAGCCGAAGGCGAAGCTGAGGAGGAGCTGCCTTTAACCGGTTACTGTGACAACTGCGGAAGCTGGTCGGATGGGCTCAGAGAGGTCGATGGGAGCTATCTCTGCGAAAACTGCTATATTGAAAGAAGCGGAGCGGAGTATTAACAATAAATATTAATGTTCCCCCTTAGGGGATTTATGGGCAGAGGTAGACGGATACTTGCCTGTTGATTTAGTTCTGAAAAACGCGAAAATCTACGCCTTTAACAGAATAATTGAGGCCGGCTTAGCTGTTGAGGATGGAAAAATCTTTAAGATAGCTAAGGAAGCGAATCTCCCAAGGTCATCTGAGAAAATAGATTTAAACGGTCTCCTCGTACTGCCCGGAGTAATAGATGTGCATGTCCACTTAAGGGATCAGGAATTATCCTATAAAGAGGATTTTCTATCCGGAACCTCAGCGGCCGCCAGCGGAGGCGTAACACTCGTTATGGATATGCCCAATAATAAGCCGGTCACGATGGATTCCGCAGCGTTAAGGGAGCGGATGAACCTAGCTTCTAGGAAAATTGTTGTTAACACAGCCTTTTACTCAGCCTTCCCAGCAAAAATTGAAGAGATCAAAAGGATAGTGGATGAAGGGGCTAAAGCCTTCAAAATTTTCTTTTCGCATAGGGTTGGCGGCTTAGATCCGGATGACGATGTAGCTGTGGCTGAAGCATTTAGGGAAGCCTCAAAGCTTAATGTTCCAGTAGCGGTGCACGCTGAAGACGGCGCGCTTCTCAGAGAGAACATTAGGAGGCTGAGGCTGAATGGGCGGGATGGCCTAGACGCCTATTTAGAGGCGCATTCCCAGGAGGTTGAGGTCAATGGGGTGAGGAGGGCCGTGGATCTTGCGGCTAAATCCGGCGCCCACATACATATATGCCACCTAAGCACCTCTGAGGGGCTGAAAATAATATTGAACGCTAAGAGGAGCGGCCTGCCGGTTTCATGCGAGGTTACACCGAACCATCTTTTTCTCTCAGCTCGCCACATGAGGGAGATCGGCAGCATAGCCCTGACAAATCCGCCCCTTAGATTGGAAAGCGACGTCTCCAATCTGCAATCAGCCTTAGAGAAGGGGCTGATAGATGCTGTTGCATCGGATCATGCTCCGCATGCGCTTAAGGAGAAGGAGAGTTCATCCGTATGGGACATCTCAGCGGGCATAGCTGGGATTGAAACGATGCTTCCGCTTCTATTAACGCATGTCAACAGAGGATACTTGCCAATATCAACTTTGGTTAAGGTGACGGCTGAGAATCCGGCTGAAATCTTCGGATTTAAGGATAGAGGCTGCATAGCGGAAGGTAAATGCGCAGATCTGGTTGCTGTGGATCTCAAGAGGGAGTGGCTCATAGATCCATCTGAATTCCACTCAAAAGCGAAGTTCTCGCCTTTCGAGGGCTGGCGAGTGAAGGGTAAACCGGTTAAAACCTTCGTTAATGGGCTCCTAGTTATGGATGACGGTGAAATCGTGGCTAAACCCGGAGTTGGCAGAATCATTAAATAATAGGGGATGCTTGAGCGAATGGAGTTCATAGTTGACGGCATGCTTGGGAAGCTAGCTAGATGGCTTAGAATGTTAGGGTATGACACGAAATACTCCAGCAGCATGAGCGACGATGAGATTCTAAAGGCAGCGTCAGAGGAGGGACGGGTCATATTAACCCGCGACTACGAATTCTTTAAGAGGGCTAATATCCACGGGGTTAAAGCCGTCTTTGTTGAGGGGGAGACAAACGCTGAAAAACTAGCCGATCTATCAAAGCAGCTCAATATTAGATTGGAAATAAACATAGATGAATCCCGATGTCCAAAATGCAACTCGAAAATAGCGCTGGTCCAGAAGGAAAAAGTGAAGGGTAAAGTTCCTGAGTCAACCTACAGGTTCCATGATGAATTCTGGGAATGCCTCAGCTGCGGCCAAATCTATTGGAAGGGAAGCCACTGGAAGAAGATAAACAACACTTTGAAGCGCGCTGAACAGATTAAATTCGCTCACTAAGAAATTTCAACCATTCCCCTATCGACAATTTTTATTTCGCCAATCCTTCGATATCTTAAGACCATGTTTAAATTAATTATTGCCTCGAAAGCGTTTGATGAAGCCAGCAGCGGGCATATCAGAACATCTTCGCATTGCTTAACGCTGAATATGACGTCCGCAACCATAGAATAATTGATCCTGCTGCCCCTACCATATTTTTCAATCAGCCTCCTGTAGATTATCTCCACATGGGGGCAGCTTTTATAGAGACGCTCTATTGGGCAAGCGTAATACTTAAAGCCCTGAATAATCTCGCTCCTACGGAGGCTCTTTTTGCAGAGGTCAAGCGTAACTTTTCTCCTAATTTTTTCCTCATCTATTTTATGGTTAACATAGTTGAAGAGCATCCTGCTCAGAAATGAGGAGCCCCTGTCAAACAGTAGCTCCTCCCTAACAATCTGATTCGAATGCGGACCATACTCGCCTATCCATAGACCGTAGCGTTCGCCGCTTCTAACAGGGCGAATCATGAAGCCCCATGATCTCTGAGGGGTCCTCTCAAGAAGCCATTCGGCATCATCCAGTAGGCTGCTGTAACCCTTGAAATCTTGAAAGAAAAAGACTCCGTAGTCCCTATCAAACAGGACTATTGCCCCGCCGAGCCTTAAGCTCTCCTGAAGCAATTTAAACCCCAAAAGGAAACGCTGAAGCGCTATATAAATTTTTAGCATCTCCAACTTGGGAGATTAATGTTTTTAGTAAAGTTTATATTTAATTAATGTTTTTAGTGTTGCATTAAATATGTGGATTCATCATTTATGAATAAAGCCTGGAATTTAAAAAATTTAAATGCATCATTCAAACAGGTTGGGGGGTAATTAGTTGACCATGCTGGTTGCTGAAGATTATGTATCCTCAAATGCTGACGTGAAGAAGAAAATCCTGATAGGTCCCCCTAAACTAACACGTTTCGAAAAGGCAAGAATATGCGGTGCCAGAGCGTTACAGATCGCAATGGGGGCGCCAATACTAATAGAGGTTAATGAAAACCTTAAAAACCCAATAGATATAGCGCTTGAGGAGCTAAGACGGGGAATTCTACCAATAACAATTAGAAGAACGCTTCCAGACGGCGTAACATACCAGGATATACCATTAAAATGGCTCCTATAACCTCATTTTTTACCGCTTTAATGGTATCTTTTATAGTTACAGCAGGCTCGCTGTTTAAACACCTCGGCGGAGACGCTGACAAACAGAGAGACGTAGGGGATCCTCCCAATACTTTTCCCTATCTATAAATCCGCAATCTCCAGCGTCTCTCCACCCGTGACCGCTGAAGCATCTCTGGATGCTTTATGCGGCTTTCTATGCCCGGGGGATAGTTCTCCCTAAATTTCTCTATT
>Ga0185307_1001371_pt1 | contig 13631 bp, 10 predicted proteins | sample LHCtaG_FD_128010 | JGI IMG/M metagenome (GOLD analysis project Ga0185307, IMG submission 128010) | Hot spring microbial communities from Little Hot Creek, USA to study Microbial Dark Matter (Phase II) - LHC4sed_matched (SPADES... | ecosystem: Environmental > Aquatic > Thermal springs > Hot... | reverse complement strand
GCGACATGGTCCTAGGGGAGCATGGCGACAGCATGTTCATCCGCGGCGAGCATCATGATCTCGAGGAGCAGCTCAGGGGCCAGGCGATGGAGGTGATAAGGAGGAAGGGCGCGACAATCTACGGGCCAGCGGCATCAATCTACATTCAGGCGAAGGCGATCCTCACAGATTCTAGGGAGATCCTGCCGGTTTCCGCGATCCTAGATGGGGAATATGGCCTCAGGGATGTAGCCGTCGGGGTTCCAGCGAGAATAGGCCGAGAGGGAATAATCGAGATAATAGAATACGTGGATGCCCGTGAAAGAATCATGCAATCCGCTGCAATTCTTAGAGAGAGACTTCGAGAAGCAGGCTACTAATAGCCTTGGAGCATACATTTCAAACATAGTTACCATGACACTCGTATCATGAGATTTAACCAGATAATCAGCACATAATTATTCTGAGCTAATAGGAAGCTCTCCAACTAAGACTTGGAAAATTCTTCTCTATGATTTCCACCTAAAACAAAACTTATATAATGCGTGAAAATTAGCACGACGAAGGGGGTGTTGAAGAGTGAAAGTCCCTAGGCTGATTTTTATGTTAACACATCACGACAGAACAGTACCTAATGCATTGGAGGTATTTGAAGAGATTAAGGACACGGGCATACAAAATGTAGGATTCAAGGACGTCGGGCTTCCATTCGAGGAATTGTCTAAGCTAGCCAAGGCCATTAATCGTGAAGGATTAAACTCTTTTATCGAGGTTGTAAGTGAAAGTGAGGAAAGTTGTATGGCTGCAGTAAAGCAGGCTGTGAAAATAGGTGTTAGAAACATTATAGGTGTCAAGAGAGAATATGCGCAGAAGGCGTTCGAACACGTGAAAGGAACAGGGATTAAATTCTATCCATATGTTGGAAGAGTTATTGGAATACCTGAAGTGCTAGAAGGAACGATCGAGGAAATGATAATGGATGCTAAGAGCTTCCGTAAAATGGGTGTTGATGGAATAAATCTCCTAGCTTACCGGTATAAAGGCGACCCTGAAGAACTTATGAAGGCCGTGATATCCAATGCAGAGATGGATGTGATCGTTGCTGGTAGCATAGATAGCTTTGAGAAAATTAGAAAAGTAATAACACTCGGAGCTACCTTGTACACGATCGGCGGTGCAATATTTGAGAAGAGATTCATCCCTGGGGGGAGTATAGCAGATCAAGTGAAAGCAATCATAGAATTCGAGAAGACGTTTTAAGTCCGCGTGGATTCTCTATTGATACGTTTTTATGGAGGGGGTTAGATGGCTTTTGTAAAGCCTAAAGTCGGACTGGTGCTTATGGCTAATGAATGGTTTTGGAAATACAAAATGTTTGGACAGGATTTCCTAGAGCTAATAGAAAGCGATTGTAAATTTATTTATGAAAAGATTAAGGAATTCGCGGATGTGGTTTACAGCGGCCTGGTGCTGAATACCGAACAGGCGAAAAATTCTATAAGAGAGATAAAAGGGAAGGACGTAGACCTGTTGATAATATGCCCGGTAATATGGACGTCGGACATCCCCTTTATCGAAATGCTTCAAGAGATCCCGAAATCCGTGCCAATCATATTATGGTTCTATATGCCCAGCATAAAATACCCGGAAAAGTTGACTGTAAGCGAATTCATAAGAGCCACCGGGCCTGTCGGAGCCGCACAATTTGCAAGTGTGCTAAAACGTGATGGAAGGAAGTTTAAGGTAATAGTAGGATCAAGGGAGGATGAAGAAATATTTAGTGAGATCAATCAATATGCTAAGACGGCGAAATTATCTAACGATCTTAGGAGGATCAGAATAGGGCTTCTTCCCAGCGGCTATCCCGATATAGCCAATACTTGGTGTGACGAATTTAAAATAACCTCTCGCCTAGGTCCGAGGTTGATCAGGATATCAGTATATGAATATTACAAAACGGCTCAAGAATTATCGGAGGAAGATGTAAAAGCATTTGTGAAGCAACTAGAAGAGAATTATAAGGTAGAGGTTTCGAGGAGGAGTTTAAGCACTGTTGCCAGAGCATCTCTTGCCCTAGCGAAGTTATTTGACAAATATCAGCTTGATGCTATCGCTATTCAAGACCTAGATGATGAGATGCATCAGCTGCTTAAGACTCGACCATCCCTATATGTTCCATCGATATTTGAGAAAGGTAGAGTTGTGGGGATGGAGGGCGATGTTCATACAACTATAGCCATGATCATACTCTCAAGGTTAACGGGACAGCCAGTATTATTTGCGGAGGTATATTCATTTGACACGATAGAGAATACCATGTTAATGGGGCATACAACAATGCTGGACATACGCATGTCTAGAGATGTAAAGGAGATAAGAATAATACCGGATTGCGAATATCAAGGATTTGACGAGGTCGAAGGCGCATACATGTACTTCGTTGGAAAAGAAGGTGTAGTAACTATGTTGTCGCTGGTCGATGAAATAGAAAATTATAGACTCGTTGCTGCTAAGGGTGTTTCCCTACATCTTAAAGAGCCAAAAACTGACGGTTACTCTCACATCCTAGTTAGACCTACAATTAACATCAAGGAATTCTTTAAACGTGCGGGTGAGGCAGGGGTAAGTCAGCACTGGGCTGTCACCTATGGAGACCATATATCATCACTTAAAAAATTCGCGGAATTGACGGGGCTAAACATAACAGTTATAGAGTGAAATTCTACCATGAGGTGGCCGTCATGCCATCCTTAGAACTCCTAACACGAGATCATATGGAGTTGATTCATTCATCAGCTCTCGATATATTAGAGAGTGTGGGAATAAGAGTTACAACAGAAGAGGCATTGAAAATATTCGCGGAAGCAGGTGCTCAAGTGAATAAGAATGAAAAGACTGTGAGAGTTCCATCACACTTAATCGAAGAGATTATTAGAAAGCCTCCTAAAGCCTTTGAGCTAGGTGGCAGAGACGATAAGAATAAGATAATATTGGAACGGGGCAAGTTTTACACAAGAGCTTCAACGGGATTCATGTATGTATTAGATTTTAAGACCGGTGAATGGCGTAGGGCCACAATAAGTGATGTATCTATGGCGGCAAGAGTAATTGATTACCTTGATAGAATCTCAATAAATGCTACTCATTTATTTCCTGTAGAGGCACCTCTACAAGCTGGTGATGTTTATTCTTTTAAAGTGGTCTTAGAGAATTCCTCAAAACACATAGTTGTCTCACCGCTAGAATTGAAAAATTTGGAGGCCATTTGGTCCATGGCCAAGGTGATTAAATCTGAGGATTACCTGCTTAAAACTCCACTTTTCAGTGTGCTAAACTGTCCAAATAGTCCATTAACCTTAAGAGATGATATCACAATATTCTGCTCTAAGTATAGAATACCTACGATAATAAACTCGGCGCCTGTTATTGGCGTATCGTCTCCAGTAACATTGGCAGGTACTATAATCCTGCAATGTGCTGAAGCTTTAGCAACGCTCACACTTATACAGTTAGTTAACCCGGGTTCCCCAGCAATCTGGGGGTGCAAATCAACACCTCTCGACATGAGATATGGTACACCTCTGGCCGGCGCTGTTGAAATCGGTTTGCTATCGGCTGCAAATGTGCAGTTAGCCCACTATTATGGTCTTCCAGCTGAAGGATTTGGTCCTCGCACTGACTCTAAGACGTTAGATGAACAAGCTGGTATCGAGAGAGCTCTTATAACGTTACTGCCTGCATTAGCTGGTGCTGAGATAATTTCCGGCGCCGGCTGCCTAGAGGCCGTAGTAACCTTCAGCATAGAGCAGCTTATCATAGATGATGAGCTTTATGGCATGCTTGAAAGAATACTTAACGGAATAAGTTTCAACAAAGATAAGCTAGCAATAGATATAATTAAGAGAGTTGGAATCGGTGGAAATTATCTAAAGGATTTATCAACAGCGAAACATTATCGTAGCGAATTCTTCATACCAAGCCTTTTCGATAAGAGGGATAGAAAGACGTGGACATCTTCGAGCGCTAAGAGGGTGGAGGAAGTAGCAAGAGAAAAGGTTGAGAAAATACTTAATGAGCATGAGCCCTTACAGCTCTCACGAGAAGAGAAAGAAAAATTAAACGCCATTCTTAAAGAGTTTAGTAAAAGTCTTTAAGATTAACGGTTTAGGTGAGAGTCATGTACCTGATGGGCATTGATGTTGGAAGTACTGTTTGCAAAGTGGTCATATATGATCCCGAGGGTCGGGTCGTGTCAACTGCTAGCAAGGAATATGAGGACTTGCTTATAACACCAAGGGAAGGCTGGTGTGAATATGATCCAGAGGTCTTATGGAGAACTGTGGCGGATTGTATAAAGGGAAGCATCATGATGGGCAAAGTTAACCCTAAAGATGTTATGGCGGTGAGTATCTCTGTTAGCGGCGAATCTGTAGCTCCCATGGGAAAAGATGGCAAAACCATTTACAATGGAATATTTTGGACCGATAGACGTGAAAATTGCTATAAGCGACAACTGGAATTTTTAGAGGAAAGGATTGGCTCGTTGAAGATTTACCAGATAACAGGTTATCCTCTTAACTATATACCATCCTCAGTAAAGATATTATGGATCAAAGCCAAGATGCCTGAAGTTTATGAAAAAACATGGAAGTTCATGTTGTGGGAGGATTTCATAAATTGGAAGTTAACTGGCGAGGATGTTATGAGCTATTCCACGGCATCTTCATCACAATTATTCGATATAAGAGCAAAGAAATGGTCGCATGAGATCCTAGAAGCACTAGATATAAGTGCTGATATTTTGCCGGAATGTGCGCCCTCTGGCAATGTGGTGGGCGAGGTTCACTCAGAAGCTTCAAAAGTTACAGGCCTTTCAAGAGGCACTCTCGTGGTAGCGGGGGGATGGGACCAGGCATGCTGCGCCTTTGGAGCAGGGGTAATAGAGGAGGGGGAGGCATGTGATACAGCTGGGACGGTCGAATGCATTACACCCGCTATCAAGGACCCTATACTCGATGAAAGAACCCTATCTTCTGGATTCTATTGTTCACCACACGTCATAGATGGATTCTATGTTTACTTTGCCTTCTTTCCAACAGCCGGCTCAGTATTAAAATGGTTTAGGGACACCCTTGCAGAAAAGGAAGTTGAGACAGCTAAAGCGACTGGGAGAGATGCTTATGACATACTTACCGAAGAGGCTGCGGAAGCTAAGCCGGGAGCAAATGGCTTAATATTATTACCTTTTTTTGAGGGGAGCGGAGCCGGGCTGTCACCGGCGTTCAATACCAATGCTAGAGGCGCTCTCATAGGTCTCGCACTTTCACATAGAAAAAATGACATCATCAGAGCTATACTGGAAGGTATAGCATTTCAAACACGGGTCATAATTGAAAAAATTGAAGAATTCGGGATGAAGATTTCTGAACTGAGAGCTGTTGGCGGTGGGGCAAAATCCAAGCTTTGGATGCAGATCAAGGCAGATATTACCCGAAAGAAGATAATTTTGCCGGATGTAACAGAAGCCGGAACGCTTGGAGTAGCAATGCTTGCAAGTGTGGCCAGCAAATTGCATCCGAATTATAAAAGAGCTGTTGAAAAAATGTGTAAGGAAAAGGCTGTATTCCATCCACGAAAGGATATTGCGGAAATCTATGAGAAATATTATGAGGTCTATAAAGAGCTTTATCCAGCTCTTGTACCAATATTCGCTAAAATGGCTGAAAAACTATTCCATTCATAGACTGTTCTGAAGAAAGGACTTATATTCTGGCGATAAGAGGGTTGTAGGTGGAAAAATATATGAGAATAAATAGAATAATTAATCCGGAAAGTGAAAAAACACTCATTTTAGAGATGGATTGGGCAAATGATGCCTATGCTGAGATGATAATAAGAGATTGTAGAAATTGTTGCGATGGTGTGATCGTTAATAAAGACCAGGTAAATCGCTTGCACACATATTTAATGGGTTCGCGTGCGCCCGGTCTCATTATTCAAATTGACTGGAAAAGTTTCTATCAAGAGCTTCAAAGTCCGCTCTATGAAAACTTAGAAATTGTTAACTCGGCTGTGGAGGAGGCGGTATTGCTTGGAGCCTCATCCATAGTCAGCTCATTAATTATAGGATATGAGAAAGACGAAGATGAAGCAAGAAACTTGGAAGCCATCTCATTTCTTGCTCGAGCATGTGAAAGAGCTGGTATTCCACTAATAATTCGATGTCTGCCAATTGGTAGGAGAGTAACGAGGGAAAATTTTTGCAGATGCGTCGAACTTGGGGCTAGAGTAGCAATGGAGGCGGGTGCTGATATGGTGGCCATTCCATACACCGGCGATCAAGCCTCCTTTAATAGGATAGTTCATGGAGTTAATGTTCCCATTTTACTGCTGGATATGCAAACCCCCTTGGGAGGAAGTATTGACGGTCTTAAGTTGGCATTGGAAATCGGGGTGGTAGGTGCTATAATAGGTTATGGAACACTCAAGGATTACATTCCACAAAAAGTGAAAACTATCTATGAAGTTATTCATGGGGGGTCGTAGGATGCCGGTGGGGAAGAGTATTCGCATGAATTCCATCTTTAATCCAGATGATGGTAGATGTGTAATGTTGCCGGTTGATCATAATTTTCTAGTAGGACCGATAAGGGGGTTGGAAAATGTTGAAGAAACATTAAAGCGTGCTTTAAGGGGGAGACTGGATGCTGTGATGGTAAGCCCTGGGCAAGCAAAGCGGTTGGCTCATTTATTTGGGAAGCGTGGATCACCTGCACTGGTTGTAAGGGGGGATTGGTCAAATGCTTTCAGAGAGAAGGTGTATACTCTTCCTGTAAGAAGCATTCAGGAGATCTTAATAGCTCATCCGAGGGATCTTTTGCATCTAGGGGCTACTGGTGCTGTTATATATTATTTCATAGGATACGGAGATGAGGAAAAACAGGCACAGCATTATGAGAGAATGAGGTGGTTTATAAGAAATTGTGAAACTGTTGGGTTACCCTGTCTAGTAACAGTCATGCCGATGGGCGAGAAAATTAATGGTGCCAATTTCGTGGATTTTCTAGAGCTTGGCGTGCGCATGGCTGTTGAGGCGGGCGCCGACATGTTAGAAGTCCCTTATACTCAAGATATTGACACATTTAGAAGGATAGTTGCAGCGGCAAAAGGGGTGCCAGTCCTCTGTGCTGGAGGCCCTAAAGCAGCAAGGCTCCGAGACACTCTAGAGATAGTCGTTGAATTACTACATGCAGGCGCCTCGGGGGTCGTTTTTGGCAGACAAGTTTTTCAGTCAGAGGATCCTGCGGCTCTTCTAAATATGCTCTATGCATTGGTTCACGAAGGGAAGACTGTGGAAGAAGTATTGGGGTTAATTGGAAGGCGTGTTAGGCTAAAGACTTTAGCCGAGGAATGTATAGGATGTAGATTATGCGAGATCATTTGTAGCTCCAGCCATGGTTCATCATTCTCCATGGATAAAGCGAGGCTTCGTATTAGGGAAGCTCAAGGTAAATACATAATATCAGCATGTACTTTATGCGGCCTTTGCGCGAAGGCCTGCCCCACAGGCGCAATTAAGGTAAATGTGGAATTGGGAAGGTTGGAGCTCAATGAGGAGAAGTGCACCGGATGTGGAAAATGCGTTGAAGTTTGCCCGACTGAAGTCCTTAAACTAGATGAAAAAAGAAAACCATTAATCTGCGACAGGTGCCAAGGAGATCCACAGTGTGCGAGGTGGTGTCCCGTGGAGGCAATTATTGCGGAGGTGTATTGAATTGACCTTGGAGGGTAGGGGATACGCTGGTAAAATCCTGTACGTGGATTTAACGAAAAACAAGATTTGGACGGAACCTCTAGATGAGAAGATAGCCTACTTACTCCTAGGGGGCAAGGGCTTAGGGATCTGGCTACTCTATAAATTAACAAGAAGGAATGAAAATCCTTTCTCACCAAATATGCCGATAATATTTGCTGTAGGTCCATTAACTGGGACCAGTGCGCCCACGAGTAGCAAGACCTGTATTGTGACGAAGAGTCCGGCAACAGGGACTTTGCTCGACTCATACTGCGGGGGATTTTTTGGATCTGAGTTGAAGTACGCGGGCTACGACTGCCTCGTGATTATAGGTAAAGCGGATGATCCATCCATACTAGTGATAGATAACGATAATGTGGATATACGACCTGCAGGGCAATTATGGGGTCTTACAACATTAGGAGCTGAGAAGGAAATAAAGAAAATACTTGGTGAAGACTTCAAAACTATGATCATAGGGCCAGCTGGCGAAAGGCTCTCACCTATGGCTGGCGTCTTTTCCAATTTAAGGTGCGCTGGAAGAGGCGGAGCCGGGGCGGTAATGGGCTCTAAAAAGTTGAAAGCAATTGCTGTCAGAGGAAATAAGTCTGTGCATGTTTATGACGAGAAGGAATTTAATAAAATGGCGTGGATTGCGCATAGGACGCTGAGAATGAGTGAATCCACAGCAAGGACTATGCCAATCTATGGAACAGCAAACATTTTATTGGTCGTAAATGAGGCTGGAGCTCTTCCAACCAGAAACTTCCAGACAGGAAGATTTGAAAACGCTGAGGAGATTTCCGGTGAAAGGTTCCGGGAAACTTTGTGGATAAAAGCTTTCTCATGCAGCCTAAATTGCCCCATAGCATGCAGCAAAATAGCGGCGGTAAATGATGAAAGATTTGGAGAGGTAACTGTTGATGGGCCTGATTATGAGACGATATTCAGTTTAGGATCCAATTGCGGAGTAAGTGATAGAAACGCTATCGCATATGCTAACCATATTTGCGACCTATATGGTATCGACACCATAAGTACAGGGGGGATAATAGCATTTGTAATGGAGCTCTACGAGAAAGGCTGCATTACGCAAGAGGAATTGGAGGGTATCGATGCTAAATGGGGTAATGCGGAGGCTTTGGTGAGATTAGTTGAGAAGATTGCGAAGGGTGAGGGGATAGGCTCTTTTCTAGAATTAGGTGTCAAGAAAATTGCTGAAAAGTATCCAAATGGCAGAGCCTATGCTATGGAAGTTAAGGGTCTAGAATTACCGGGCTATGAGCCGCGCGCAGCTCAAGGCATGGGATTATGTTATGCTATCTCCGAGCGTGGGGCTTGTCATTTAAGGGCCTACACAGCAGGGGGTGAGCTTCTTGGACATCTTGGAGGAATAGACCCCCTCACATATGATAGAACCAAAGTTATGTATGCCATAGATAGACAGGATGAAAAGGCAGTAATAGACTCATCAGTACTTTGCTTCTTCACCCTTTTCGGGCTCAGACTAAAAGAAGTATATCAGATGATACTTCCCTGCACAGGCTTCAACTATGAAAGCGAAAAGGATCTGAAGAAAGTGGGCGAACGTATAATCACGCTAGCCCGACTATATAATATCAGGGAAGGATTTAGCGCATCTGATGACTATCTCCCCGAAAGATTGTTAAAGGAGCCGCTTCCGGAAGGGCCTGCTAAAGGCATGGTTGTACGTCTTGAGCCAATGTTAAAGGAATACTATAGAATAAGAGGCTGGGATGAAAATGGTATACCAAAACATGAGAAAATAGATGAGCTGAGACTATCAGAGATTATATGATCCCCTAGGAGGCCTTACTTTATGTTGAACATAGCGGGACAATAACTATTAATAAGAGAATTTTTCGTTTACATGGGGGCTTAGGTATAACATGGGTTCAAAAATCCGAATTTTTTATGCTAGCGATGTTCACGGCTCTGAAAAATGCTTTAGAAAGTTCTTAAACACTCCTAAAGTTTACGGTGTTAATGTGCTGATTCTAGGCGGAGATATAACTGGGAAAATGATTATACCCATTATAGAACTTGAAGATGGAAGTTATGAAACAGAGTTCATGGGGAACAGGATAATTATCAAAAAACAGGAGGAATTGGAAAAGGTTGTTAAGGTGATCTCTGATGGTGGAGCATATCCTTACATATGTGATAAGGATACGTATGAGCGTCTCTTAACGGATAAAAGCTACTTAGATGGAGTCTTTAAAGATTTGATTTGCAAAAGATTAGAAAACTGGATTCGATTGGCGGAGGAGCGGCTGGCGAATTCAAATGTTGAAATCTATATTATGCCTGGGAATGATGACTATCCATATATATGCGAGATATTAAGCTCTTCAGATTTGGTTGTTAATCCGGAGGAGAAAATAGTGGAGATTTGCGGAGGATATGAAATGCTTTCTCTCGGCTTCTCAAACATAACACCTTGGAAGGCACCAAGAGACATACCCGAAGAGATGCTTGAAGAAAAGTTAGAGACATTAATTGCTGAAGCGAAAAATATTGATAGAGCGATATTTAATACCCATGTTCCGCCCTATAACACGATTATTGATCTCGCACCGCTCCTTGACCAGAATTTAAAACCCGTTTCATCGGGAGGGGGGGTGGTTATGACGCATGTTGGAAGCATTGCTGTTAGAAAAGCTATAGAGGTGCATCAGCCATTATTGGGGCTTCATGGACATATACATGAGTCAAAAGGTGTGGAGAGAATAGGAAAGACTATTTGCATAAATCCAGGTAGCGATTATCTGGCTGGCAATCTTCAAGGCGCAGTGATATCTCTTGAGGATGGAAAAGTGAAAAGTTATGTGCTTACTGTTGGATAGGAAAGTCTTTGTGTAATGGTTCTTCTGGGATCTCATACCATCTAATCTTCTCGCCTATCTTAGCTCTCATCCTCCATTTTAATGATTTGGGCTCAGCATCTATAATTGTTCTTAAGCGGTTAATCTTTGATAAAATATTTTCTTTAATTTCCATATCGAGTATTGATTGATTGATCCATTCAACAACCTTGTCAAGCGTCATGTTAACAGTTTTGTAAAGACCCCAATCATCTGAACAAAGTTTGGCAATATATTTAGCGTTTATCTTATCAGCTTCATCACTATCACCTAACTCGTGGTCAATAAACAAAACGACTACATCCTTTACATCCTTCTCTGTAAGCTCAATTACCTGCAACTTTGTTAGCAATAAATCTGCAAGAGGTATCGTTATTTCATCTTCTTCTAATCTATTGCGTATGTCGATTTTATGGCACATCTCAAAGAAGTCTAGCAAATAATCTACTCTCACGTTACTATGTTCATCATAATACATGAGCCTTCTCTCCCCGTGTATCGCATTGAATTCTTTGTAAGGCTTATAGCCTAAGTCCTCCATCACTTCGTTTATTAACCTTCTCTGCGAGCTCAATCCAAATAAATCTATATCTCCATAAGTTCTAGCGAAAAAACTCTCTCGACTATGAGGACAATGATAGTATATGGCTAACCCTCCTAGAAGTCTTACTAAAATTCCTCTTCTACTGCCTTCTTGAATAATTTGTAATGCTTTTTGAAGTAGCTGCTCATTATCGATCTTATTCATGCAAATTATTCTAAGGAAACATTTTATATAAGGATTAGCGCTCTTATAATTTAAGTGTTAAACGAAAGATTAATATGGAGTCTTATTCAAGATCTTTCGACAAAAATATGTCCAAGAGACCTCTCTTCGTAAGAGAAGCTACAGGTTTTGTCAGGGAAATCGGCTTCTTGGATCATCTTATCACGAATATGAATGGTGTTGTCCCATTAGCTGCAATAGTTCTTACACCATGGTGGATTTTCTTTGCTGTAAAGGGCGGCGATTTGATGCTAGCAATCTTGGGCGGATGGTTATTCACGATGTTCGGCTCTCTCATATCATATTCTACGATAAGCGCTACATTCCCCAGGGCTGCTGCGCCCTATATTGCTACTAGCAGGATTCTACATCCAGCCGTTGGTTGGCCGGCTGAGGTATGTCACTGGCTTGGTTGGGTTATGGCGCTAGCGCTCTATCCAGGATTTATGTTAACATGGGCGATAGTCCCCGGCCTTTATGCCATTGGTGTGTCCTCGGGCAATAGGGCATTCATAGATGCGGCTTTTGCGATCGCAACGCAGCCGGAATGGGCGCTACTTGTGGGCTTCCTATTGCTAGTTCCAACAAGCCTCATAGCTGTATTGGGGACACGAAAGCTTGTTAGGACTTTTCAGCTGCCGATCACTATAATAATGTTCATCGCTATCTTCATAATAATAGGTCTATGGGCGACCACAACAAGGTCCCAGCTTGAAATAATGTTAGTGAAGTATCTCCACAAAGATTTTTCCAGCATCATAACAGAGGCAAAGGCGAGCTATCCAGACTTTATGGTACCCCCAATTTACGCTTTTGTCCCGATAATGGCGGCAATAGCCTTTACGGCTGGCTCGTTTAACACATACTGGAATTCTTACGCCGTGGGCGAAGTTAGGAGAGCTCATGATGTGAGGATGCAAATACTTTCGATGTGGATTCCAAGCACGCTAATAGCCATATTGGTGGCATTAATATCCGGAATGGCTTTATCGATCTGTGGCAGGGAATTCCTAATAGCAATCACACAGATATTAACAAACAATCCGGGATTCTTCGAAGGGATTCCGCCTATGCCTGCATATGCTATGACATTGATACCCTTAATGGTGGCGGATAACCCATACATACAATTCATTATAATGATAGGCACGATATGCGGTGTTCTGGCCTATTACCCGGCAACGTGGTTAATTATTACGAGGGAGTGGTTCGCTTGGGCATTCGATAGGCTATTGCCCGAGAAGCTCTCGGAGGTTAGCGAGAAATACCATACCCCTATCTGGTCCATCATAGTGAACTTGATAGTAGCATGCATATTCATGGTGCTCTTCATATACTTTATCGAATACATAGGCTTCTTCAACACTGCTGCTTGGGATCTAACACTTATAACGATAGCTCTCATATGCCTCTCGGCCGCGCTATTGCCGCTTAGGAAAGAATTCTGGTCACTTTCACCAGCGAACAAGTATAAAATCGGAGCTATACCGGTTATCACCATAGCTGGTATACTTGGATTTATCTATAATGGAGCTGCAGTTTGGTTCTATAGCGTTACTCCAGAACTGGGGATGGGTCTTCCATCAACATTAGTAATAGTCGCTACTGCGGCAATACCATTTGTCCTGTACTGGGTAGTGCGGGCCATTAGAAAGAAGCAGGGAATAGAGATTGACCTGATCTTCAAATACATACCGCCAGAGTAAGATATTTCAACAAATACCTCTCTTTTCTTTTTTATTTTTGCTTTGGAATTGGTAAAATGCTCATTTCTTAGCAGGAGGGCTGAGAGCTGGAAAGCTTTAAGCCGGGTGTTGTAATATCTTGAGCGCGATGGGGAGGACGAGTAGGATCCCGGGCTTTTACAAGCTCACGGTGGATGAGAGGCTGAGGATAGTTGCGGAGTTTGCTGGGCTGAGTGAGGAGGAGGTCGAGCTCCTGAGAAGATATGCAGCGCTTGACAGGGATACAGCTAACAGGATGATCGAGAATGTGATTGGGACGTTCCAGCTCCCCCTCGGGATAGCCGTGAATTTCCTGATTAATGGCAGGGATTACATGGTTCCCATGGTTATTGAGGAGCCGTCCGTGGTCGCGGCCGCCTCGAACGCTGCGAGGATGACGAGGGAGGGTGGCGGGGTCCTCGCCCAGAGCACGGAGTCCCTGATGATAGGCCAGATACAGCTCGTCGGGATCAAGGACCCAT
>Ga0185307_1001370_pt1 | contig 13639 bp, 8 predicted proteins | sample LHCtaG_FD_128010 | JGI IMG/M metagenome (GOLD analysis project Ga0185307, IMG submission 128010) | Hot spring microbial communities from Little Hot Creek, USA to study Microbial Dark Matter (Phase II) - LHC4sed_matched (SPADES... | ecosystem: Environmental > Aquatic > Thermal springs > Hot... | reverse complement strand
TTTAGCATAGTTTTATTTTCGTCGATTCCGTAACTCCCGGGCTCTCCCCAGTAGTACTTGTAGTAAAAACCGTTTGCATCGCTTTTACCTGCGTACTCGTACCCCAGAACTCCTGTGAACTCGCTTCCATTTTTGTCGAGAAGAACATATTGCCCGTCTGGGGTTTTCTTGAAGTGAAGAACGAACCAGAGTCTTCCCTCAAGCCCGGTTACTGTGAGCGTAACGTTGGTCAGATCAAAGGTGTTGGGATTGTGAATTACAACAGGAATCTCTACTATAAATCTCTCGTCCTTGTAGCAGTTCTCGTAGTACGTGGAACCTATGTAGAATCCAGTTGAGGGCGGCTTGTAAATAACCTTGTCATTATCCCAGTCAAAAGACGTTGAGGTATAGTGGTAGTTGTACTTCTTTTCCCAGTTCGTCATCCTTCCCGGAATCGTTATCGAAACGGTTCCATGTTCCCGGATCATCTGACCTATCTGGGCCTTGCCCTGCTCGCCGACAGCCATTTGCGATGAGGTTTGCATCGAATTCCACCAGATATAAAGGCCTAAGCCAGCGAACACAGTAACGGCAAGGACGAGAACGACTCCAACGATAGCGCTAAGAGCTCTATCATCCATCCGGATTCCATCACTTTTTGTCATCATTCTGGTCACCCATAAAAAATTAAATAATTCTCCTAAGTCCAGCCTGGATCGTTTGCATAGAACTTCACCGGAATCGAAGCTTTAACGCCCTCATCGGAATACACGTTGAGCTTGATCTCCCACTCCTGCGACTGGCTGAGATCCAAACGCATGAAAAGAACGTAAACGGATGTTTTTACGCTTTCTCCAGCTTTTATTGTTCCGATTTCATACACGGGGTTGTGGAACTTCTCCTTGCAGAACTGAAGGTTCGTTACCATGGGGCCGGAGGTAAAGAACATGTTCCATGTTGCCAATGCATACTTCTCGCAATTCTGCGGATCATTGCAGCTGCAGTTCCCGTTCTCGCATGCATAGGGATATATGTAGGTGTTTGTCTCGTCAAGAAGGGAAAGCGGGACGACATTGTTATCCATCCAGATATATGAACTTTTGTTAAACCAGCTCTGATATTCGGTAAAGTTCATGTCTCCCAGAGTCAAATTATTCCTATTACCCTCCCCCGTATAATTTAAAGAACCTTTGTTGAGATTCACAGCATAGCTTCCCATCTCACCCCAGTAATAGGTGTAATACGCTTGACCACCCTCAGCATTGTAGTACTTACCTAGAATGCCCTTAAATTCTGTTCCGTTGCCGTAAAGGAGCTGGTACTTCCCGCCCGACTTCTTGAAGTGGAGAACATAGAAAAGCTGGTTTTGGGTGTCAACAACGAGCCTCACATTTGTGAGATCGAAGGAGTTCGGATTCTTTATTATCACGGGTATTTCCATAATGAATCGCTCGTCCCTGTAGCAATTCTGGCATGGAGCATCTTTTCCGATGTATCTTGCGGGTGTTATGTAGATGTATTTGTCGTTGTTCCAGTCGAACCATCCAGAGGTGAATTCGAAGTCGTATTTGTTGTCGTAGCCTCTGGAGCTGGTTGGGATCGTCACGATCATCGTTGCGTGCTCTGTAGCCATTTGTCTAACCTGTGCTCTGGTCTGTTCACCTACTGTGGACTGAGTCGTTGTCTGCATCGAATTCCACCACATGTAAAGCGCAAGCCCCGCAACAACCGTCACTGCGAGCACCAAAACTACGCTGACTATTGCGCTGAGCCCCCTATTATCCCATTTCAATCTTGTTGTTAACATATTCATCACCTAACATTCTTTTGTGCTAACTTTTTAAAAATATTGCGATTTTTGTAACTTAGAAAAATTTTTAAGTTATTCAAATTTAGCAATACTATGCATAAAGTTAACATTATTTATATAGCAAAGGTTGCTACAGTAATTGTAATTCAGTTGCTCCTTATCAGCGTATCTTCAGCCCTTACGATAACCGATTCAGCCGGGAACGCGGTGGAAATTGAAAAAGCCGAACGCATAGTATGCCTGAACGGCGACTGTCTGGAAGCGATAATAATCCTTGGAGAAAAGGACAGAATTGTTGGACTTGGAACCTACGCACTGCAAAAACCATTCTCACCGAACTTGCCGGACGTTGGCAAGTGGAGCGATCCGAACTTCGAGGCAATAGTAAGCCTTAATCCTGATATCGTAATTACATACGTTCAGTGGCCTGAAAAAGAGAAGCTCGAAGAAAAGCTCAGAGGGACTGGGATTAAGGTTGTAAGGCTCGACTTTTACAAGATCAACACGATATTCGACGAATTTATCATCCTCGGAAAAATACTGGGAAAAGAAGAAAGAGCCAGAGAAATCGCAGAATACTGGAAATCACAACTTGAACTCATAAAAAGCAGAACTGAAAAGCTGGAAAGGGTGAAGGTTTACTGGGAGAGCTATAGTGAGTACTCTGCCGCAGGTGGTGGAACGGGATGGAATGAAATAATCCTTATCGCAGGTGGAGAAAACGTTTTTGGAAACGAAAGTGGGTATCCGAAGGTTGATGCGGAGAAGATAATTGCCAAAAACCCAGAAGTTCTCATAAAATCCGTATCTTCTTCTGTATTTCAGCCATACAGGGCAAATAACACCTCTAAAATTGCTGAGTTTTACGAAAAACTGCTCTCGAGACCCGAAATAAATCAGACTCAGGCTGGAAAGAGTGGCAAAGTCTATGCGATTTGCACGGACATGCTACACGGCACTTTTGGTCTGATAGCGGAAACGGCCTATGTGGCTAAATTGCTTCACCCTGAAGAATTCTCAGATCTCGAGCCTCGCGAGCTTCACCGGAAATACATAGAGAGCCTAGGAATGGAATTCACCGGTATCTGGATCTACCCCGAATTACCGGCTGAACGGAAGGATAAAAATGAGAAACGCGCCCCCGGTTTTGAAGCAATTCTCGCAGTGCTAACAGTGGCAATAGTGCTTGCATTGAGGAGAAAAACATGATCGCATATAAGACCGCTTTGTTCAAATTTCCACTTTACACCTTCATAATTCTTCTTCCGTTCATAATTGCGGTATTCTCTGCAGGCATAGGCTACCTCAGAATTCCACCAGAGAAGGTTGCGGGATCGATTTTTAGACAGATACAGGCGGCTTTCTTGGGCTATGACGGGGAAATGACTACTACAGATGTTGTAATCATCCAGATAAGGCTGCCAAGAATAATTCTTGCTGGAGTCGTCGGCTGCAGCCTTGCTGTATGCGGTGCGGTCCTTCAAAGCCTCTTTCGCAATCCGCTGGTTGAACCCTACATTCTTGGAATCTCCAGCGGCGCCGCATTTGGAGCGGCACTGGCAATAGGTCTGGGCCTATTCAGTGGCTCGGTTCAGTCTCTCGCATTTCTTTTCGGAATAATTTCTGTTTTTCTGGCGTACAGCATGGCCAAAACTGGTGGGGAAGTACCAGTGGTAAATCTTGTGCTTGCGGGGATAATAGTCTCAGCGCTCTTCACAGCACTCACGTCTCTGGTTAAATTCTTCGTTGATCCGCACCAGCTTGCGGGAATCGTTTACTGGATAATGGGAAGCTTTTCCCATGCGAGCTGGAGCAGTCTTGCGAGTATAACACCGCCAATAATTGCATGCCTTCTCCTGATCATGGCAATGAGCTGGAGGCTTAACGTTCTTTCCCTTAGCGATGAAGAGGCAAAGGCCCTCGGAGTTAAAGTTAATAGGGAGAGATTCGTCTTTCTCTCTCTTTCAACATTTATGACAGCATGTGCTGTTTCTATAAGCGGAATAATTGGTTGGGTTGGACTTTTAATTCCTCACATTGTAAGACTTTCATTCGGTTCTGACAGCCGTACCGTAATTCCAGTTTCAGCCTCGCTTGGTGCGAGCTTTATGATCCTTGCGGATGATATAGCAAGAAGCGCATTCAGCTTTGAATTACCGATAAGCGTTCTCACAACAATTCTCGGTGCACCTGTATTTATGTTCTTAGTTAGAAGGAGGGCGAGGAGAGTATGGCTTTAAGGGTTGAGGGGCTGAGATTTAGCTATGGTAAAAGGTTGATCCTTAATGGAGCTGAACTGGAATTAAGAGAAGAAGAGGTACTCACACTCCTTGGCCCAAATGGTTGTGGAAAAACAACTCTCCTTAAATGCATAAACAGGATTTTGAAACCTGAGGATGGGACAGTTTTTATAGATGGAAGAAACTACTTCGATTTGAGTGAAAAAGAAATTGCCATGTCCTTGGGCTACGTCCCTCAAGAACACAGGCCCCCATTCCCCTATACAGTCTTAGAATTTGTTCTTCTCGGAAGATCCCCGCATTTAGGAATGTTTTCCCATCCAAGCGAAAGGGATAGGAGAATTGCAATGGAATCTCTGAAAACTGTAGGAATCGAAAAACTTGCAAAAAGAGCATATACGGAGCTTAGCGGTGGGGAAAGACAGCTTGTTCTCATTGCAAGAGCTCTGGCAACAAATGCTAAAATTTTGCTTCTAGATGAACCAACTTCTCATTTAGATTTCAGAAATTCACACAGAATTCTTTCATTAATCAGAAGAATAGTCAGAGAAAAGAGACTTTCTGCAATAATAACCCTCCACGATCCAAACCTTGCCTGTATGTATTCTGACAGAATAGCGATTGTGAATGGGGGCAGAATTATCAGGATAGGCAAACCAGATGAGGTTATGGACGAACAGATTCTGAGAGAGGTTTACGGGATCAATGTAAGGATTCTGAGGGTTGATGGATTTAATTATATATTTGCGGAGGTGTTAGAATGAGATCGATAATTTTGTTTTCTTTGTTGTTGGCTCTCGTAGCATTTTCCGGTTGCATTTCCACCCCAAAGGAATTCTCAAAAGAAGAGAAGAACAGGACAATCATTGATATGGCAGGAAGGGAGGTAATTATACCTTCAAAGGTTGAAAGAGTCGTCGTGCTGAATTCAGAGACCATGAGTTTGATGAAGGCGCTGAAGGTTGAGACAAAAGTTGTGGGAGCAAGTGCATGGGCTTTCCAAAATCCATTGATTCCTAAAATTTACAGAATGGATGAAATACAAAATGTTGGCACGGGTAGCAAACCGAATGTTGAAGCCATAATATCTTTAAAACCGGATCTTGTTATAACCTACTACTGCAGCGGACAATATGGATACGAAACTCGATCTGAAGACGTAAAAAAACTGGAAGAAGCTGGAATACCTGTTATTGGAATATGCATTGCTGTTATTAGAGGAGCCGACATAGAGGAATACAATCAACATATAAGATTGATTGGAAAGATATTTGGAAAGGAAGATGAGGCTGAAAAACTTGTATCGTATCTCGGGGAATTAAGATCGAATCTATCGAAAATGCTTGAAAAAGTGGACAGAAAAGTAAAGGTTGTTTACAGCTGGAGCGAACAAAACAGAATAGCTGGCAATAGCACGATAACCCATACGATCATCGAACTGGCGGGAGGCATAAACATAGGAAGAAACATCTCGGAGCCGTACTCTACCGTTAATCCCGAGTTCATAGTTGAATCTGATCCAGATGTTTGGATAATCTGGAGAGCTGCAAAGTATGGGCCAGAAGATATAATCGGAAATCCGGCATACTCTAAGATAAAAGCTGTTAAAGAAAAGAGGGTCTACAAGGAATCAACAATTCTCTTCTCGAGCTGGGAGCCAATAATTGCACATCTTTTCATCTACTGGCATGCAAAGAAGTATTATCCCGATTTGCCCTTTGATTTTGAAGAAATCCAGAAAGATGTCTTTAAGAAGTTCTATGGGGTGATTCCATGAGGCTATCCTTTCTAATCGGTTATGGAGGATCCGGGCTTCCTTTCATTTCTAAATTGCTTAAGGAGGAGGCCGGAGAACATGGATTCGAGTATCTTGCAATAAACAGCGATCTATCGGAGCAGCATCTTGAGGAGATCATTGAATCCGATTTTGTAGCAATATATGCCCACAAGCTTCCTGAAATTGTTCATGAGGCTCTAAAGAATTGCAAAGCAAAGATAATAGCCCCAATTTCGGAAAATCTTTTAGATCTATGTAGAGGTGAAGATGAATTCATTCTGGAAGTCTCAAGATATTTTAAGGTTGGAGGGGAAAGAAATTTGAGAAATCTAATCCATTTAGCGCTCAGAAAACTCGGCCTCCCGGTTGAAGTGGAGCCTGTTGAAGACGTCCCATGGCATGGAATATACCATCCAAGGTTTGGAGTTTTCAGAAGCATTGAGGAGTACATATCAAGATACGAATTGAAGCGCCCGACTGTTGGAATTATATTTTTCAGGTCTCAATGGATTTATGGAAATACCCTATACATCGATGAAATCATAGAAGAGCTCGAGAAGGAAGGTTTGTCTGTTTTGTCTGTATTCACCTATGGATCCCGAGATAATAGGCTGAAAACTCCGACTGCTGAGGATTCGATAAGAACTTTTTTCTTTAAGGAAGGAAAAGCTTTGGTCGACATAATTTTGAGTGCAAAGTTCTTCTTCCTATTAGATCATGGAAATTATTTCAAAGACAAAGGCGGAGGACTTGAGGTGTCAAACTTAGAGCTTTTGAAGAAATTAAATGTGCCTATAATCGATTTGGTTCTCTCATTTCATAAGAGCATTGAAGAGTGGCTGAAAGAGCCGGAAGGTCTCGATTACCTCTCTCAAGTATATGGAGTGATCATGCCGGAAGTTGATGGAATAGTAGAGCCCATCTTTGTAGCTGGGACAAGGATTGAGAATGGTGCAAAGATCTACGAACCATACAGACCGCATGCAAAGTATATAGCAAGAAGGGTGAGGAAATGGATAGAACTGAAGTTGAAAGATAGGAAAGATAGAAAAATCGCAATAATTTTGATAAATCCACCATGCAAAGGGCTGGAGGCAAGCATAGCAGTTGGAATGGGACTTGATGTTCCCGAATCTGTTGCAAAGCTTCTACAAAGATTGAAGGAACTTGGATACAATGTGGGAGATAAAATTCCAGGGAATGGAAAAGAGCTGATAGATTTGATCTTGGAAAGAAAGGCTATAAGTGAGTTCAGATGGACTTCGGTTGAGGAAATAGTCAGAAGAGGAGGTGCGGTTGCATTTGTTGATGAGAGAACATATCTGGAATGGTTCGAGGAACTTCCAGAAGATGTGAAAAATAGGATGATAGAATACTGGGGAAGTCCTTCAGATGTTCTGAATAGAAGAGTTCAGAAGGATCTCGTCGGAATGGTTTATGAAGGAAGATTCGTAATACCTGGAATACTTTTTGGCAATGTTTTCATAACCCCACAACCAAAGTTTGGTTGTGCAGGGGCTATGTGTGATGGAAAAGTTTGCAGAATTCTGCATGATCCGAAGGTATCACCACCCCATCAATGGCTTGCCGTTTATCGCTGGATTACAAGGGTTTTCAAGGCTGATTTAATCCTGCATTTTGGAACACATGGTTATCTCGAATTTCGTCCCGGAAAGGGGGTTGGCCTTTCACCGAGCTGCTGGCCAGAAATAAGCATAGATGATGTTCCGCACCTATACATTTACATCGTTTCCAACCCAATGGAAGGAGTTATAGCGAAAAGAAGAAGCTATGCAACGATAGTGGATCATCTATATCCACCGATGACAATGGCGGAAGTTCTCGACGAACTTGATTTCCTTCTTAATCAATATGCAAAGGCCAAACAGAGTGGAGACCTTACAAGGGCCGAAATAATCTTTAAAGAGATAATAGAGGTTGCAAAGAAAAACAACATTCCCGTAAGGGAGGATAAAACAACAATTGAAGATATTCACAGATACGTTGAAGCTGTCAGAGGGAGTCAGATAAATCTGGGTCTTCATATATTCGGAAATCCTACCAGAGATCCTTCAAAACTTGCAGATTATGTTGTTACCACTATGAACTACGATTCTCACAGCTTCCCCTCAATAATAAGGGTGCTTGCAGAATACTTGGGGCTGGATTATGATGAACTTAGAACCGAACCGCTTAAGACAAACGAATTTGGTCTGACGAATTCCAAAACAATCGAAATCCTTAGGAAAATTGCAATTAAAGTGATTGAGAAGGTTTTGAAGAATCCCGAATTAGAAGGTAGAATTGTCGAGGTTGTCAATTCTGAGATTGAAAATCTTCTGGGTGAGAGATATGCAGAAGCTGAAAATAGGTAAAAATGATAAAAAGGTTGAGGAGGCATTTTTGAGAGCGCTGGAAGTGGCTAAGAAAATCATTGAATGTGAAAAAGAGTATGAGGGGCTTTTTAAAGGTTTTGATGCGGGTTTTGTTGAACCCGGAGCAAGCGGAGCGATAACGAGGGGTAAAATAGAGGTTTTGCCGACAGGCAGAAACTTCTATGCTGTAGACCCAACGATTTTGCCAACAAGAGCTGCTTGGAAAGTTGGCGTGGAAACGGCAAAGAAGGTTCTCAGATATTATTTTGAAAAACACGGAAAATATCCCGAAAGTATAGGACACGTTGTTTGGAGTATAGACGCTTACAAAGCTGATGGAGAACAGCTTGCTCAAATCCTTTATCTAATCGGAGTAAGACCTGTCTGGGAGCTGGATGGCTCTGTAAAGGGAATCGAAATCATTCCGCTGGAGGAACTTGGACGACCCAGAATTGACTGTGTCATAAACATGAGCGGCATAATAAGGGATACGCTTCCCAATTACATTTATCTAATCGACGATGCTATAACAAAAGTTGGAGTTCTGGATGAACCGGTTGAAATGAATTACATAAGAAAACATTACTTGGAACATGTATCGAAGCTCATGGAGTTCGGGATAGATCAAAAAGAGGCTGAAGAACTTGCGATGAGTAAGATATTCTGCTCTCCTCCCGGAAGCTACGGTGTCGGAGTAAATTTCGCCGTTGAGGCTTCTGCGTGGAAGAACGATGAGGATCTCGCAAAAACTTGGATTTATTGGACGGGTTATTCCTATTCAAGAAGAAATTTCGGCAAAAGGGCAATTGAGACGCTTATGCTGAATCTTTCAAAAGTTGAAATTGTTACCAGAAATCATGTGAGCGATGAACACGATATTTTTGGATGCTGTTGCTACTACTCATATCATGGCGGATTCTACAATGCTGTCAGGAGTCTTACAGAAAAGGACATCGAAATAGTCACTGTAGACACAAGAGACATCTCTAAAACTCAGGTAAGAGATATAAAGGAGGAGATAGAAAGGGTTGTCAGAGCAAAGCTTCTGAATCCTTTATGGATTGAAGAAATGAAAAAACACGGGTACAGGGGGGCAAACGAGTTTTCAAAAAAGATACTACACCTTTACGGCTGGTCTGCAACAACAAAACTGGTTGAGGACTGGATTTTCGATGAGATAGCCGAAAAATACGTTATTAATGAGGAAATGAGAAAATTTTTCGAGGAAAACAACATCTATGCACTTGAGGAGATCGCAAGAAGGCTGATTGAGGCAAGTGAGAGGGGTATATGGAATGCAAAGGATGAGTTGCTGAAGAAGCTTAGAGAAATTTACGGAGAAATCGAGGGAATTCTGGAGGAACAAATTGTCGGAGACGTTCAGGGTGGTACTGTGGAGTTTCTCTCACCTGAAGATGTCGAGAACTGGAGAGAAAATATTTCCGATGTTTTAAAGGCCTGGAGGCAGGTAAAATGAAATGGACCTATTTTTCAATCTTTCTGCTTATAGTAGCCCTTAGCTGTTGCGCGCAGAAATTCGAGGATAAGAAAGGAGTGATAGAAATCGCTGACATGGCAGGAAACAGGATAGTTCTGAATGAAACACCAAAAAGGGCCATATTTCTTTCAGGCGAGTCATGGGTCTATGCCCTCAAGATAAAGGAAAGGGTCGTAGCCTTTTCCGATCTCGCAAAGAAAAATCCTGTTATCCTCAAAATCGACCCGGATGTTGAAGAGATGCCGTCTGTGGGTGACATGAATAGGATAAACGAAGAAGCGATTCTTGCGCTTAAGCCCGATCTCATAGTGCTCTGGGATGAGCCCCCGGGCTACAAACAGAACGCAAAGAAGCTCGAAAAACTCGGAATCCCAGTAGTGAGAATTGGATACATAAACAAATATCCTGAAGACATCTGCAGACAGGCCGAGCTACTCGGAAAAATCTTCGATGCAGGAGATAGAGCTGAGAAGGTTTGCGGATATATCGAGGAGAAATGGAAAGAAATTGAGGCAAAAAAGAAAAAGAGAGACGTAAAGGTTCTATATTCCTTCACGGCTCCCACTTACATAGCCTGCAATACTTCAGATCAGCCTTATGTCATTTTCATAAATTCCGCAGGAGGAAAGGTGGTTTCGCCGGAGTGCAACTCAACTTGGGTTCAGGTTAGCAAGGAGTGGATAGTGAAGGAGAATCCGGAAATCTGGGTAATAAGCTACTACGCCCCGTATGCAGAGGAGAACATAAAATCGGATCCCGCTTTCCGGGAAATAGAGGCTGTGAAGAGAAATGCCGTTTACAAGGAAAGCTATAAGCCAATGCAATTCTTGGAGCCGTATTTCCTGCTCACACTTTCAGAATACTGGGAATGGATAAACGGCGAGAAGGCAATCGATGAAAACGAACTATTATTGCAAATCTATCTGACATGAACTCAAAAGGGGGTATATTTATTGCGAAACAGGGATGGATTATGAACAGGCGAATAAAAATCCTGCTGATATCAACAATTGTTAACAAAAGTTTGAAAAAGGCAATAGAAAATGTATCAGAATTCTGCGATGTAAAGCTGATATACTCATACGATCTGCCGAAACTTGAGATTAAGGAGATGCAGAGTTTTGTTGACTGGGCGGATATCATCGTAATCGATGTTCGCGGCGATCCCGGAATTCTGAACGAAATTGATTTCGGAGAAAAGGACCTGATATGTCTGGTCGGGGGTAGTAGCCTCGTTGCCAAAGCGAAGCTGGGAAAGTTCAGAATGCCGGCTAAGGCCGCTTCCTCCTTTGTTTCCGATCCGGTATCTCTAAAGAAGAGAATTGAAAGTATACAGAAAGCAATTGAGATGGCTGGCAAAATCCTCCCATTCGGAGTTCTGAAGGATGCTAGGGACTACGTAAAAACGCTGAGATACTGGGCAAATGGAGGATATGGGAACTACAGAAACATGTTCCTGCACCTCTGCCGTGTTAAGGGGCTTGATGTAAAAGCTGCAGAGCCGGAGGAGTTTCCGGAGTTCGGATTTTACCATCCGGCTTACGGCTTCGATTTCAGACCAATTGCTAAGAAGCCAAAAATTGGAATCGTTTTTTACGGAGGTATGCATTTCGAGCAGTGCCAGAAAACGCTGGAGGAAATCGTAAAATGGTTTGAAGGCAAAAATATCAGCGTAACTCCTGTATACAGCGATGGAATTCTGAACCTGAATGCCATTGAGCTCCTGAACGATGTCGATGCCATAGTTAGCCTTCTCTGGTTCAGGCTGAACGGTGGACCCATGGGGGGAGATCCAAGGAAAACAATCGAGCTGCTGAAGGGAAAGAGGGCCAAGCTTTTCACTCCAGCGTTGATGTTCAACCAGAAGATATCCGACTGGGAGAGGGAGCAGAGAGGGCTGAACATCGTAAACCTTTTTGCAAGTGTTACGCTGCCCGAGATGGATGGCGCTGTTGAGCCTGTGCCTGTGTGCGGGATCTGCGAGGATGAAGTTGTTCCCATTGCAGACAGGATTGAGAGATTCTGTGGAAGAGTGGAGAGATGGGTAAGCCTGAGGCAAAAGCCCAATTCGGAGAAGAGGGTGGCAATAGTCATCTACGACTACCCGCCAGGAGAGGAGAATCTGGGCAATGCGGCCTATCTGGACACCTTTGAGAGCCTTAGAGTGATACTTGGAAGGCTCAAGGATGAGGGCTACAGAGTTGAAAAGACGAATGTCAAGGAACTTCTCCTTGAGAAAAAGCTCTTCAATCCAAAGCTATTCTCGGAAAAAGCAATAGAATGCCCAAGACTGAGCAAAAGTGACTACTTAAGGTTTTTCAGAGAACTGCCCGAAGAGCTGAGGAAAGAGATCGTGGAAAGCTTTGGAGAGCCCCCAGGAGATATAATGGTTGACGGGAGCGGAATCCTCATCCCTGCCGTTACACTGGGAAACGTTGTCATAGCGGTTCAGCCATCAAGAAGGAGAGTTCTGGAAAACAGCGAGGATTTGCTTTCTGCTGTGCACGACAAAACAAAACCGCCGCACCACCAGTATCTCGCATTCTACTTCTGGCTCGAAAAAGTCTTCAAAGCTGATGCGGTAATACATCTGGGTACCCACGGGACTCTAGAGTTCATGAAGGGAAAGGAGTGCGGCCTGAGCTCAAAGTGCTGGCCTGACGTACTCATATCCTCGGTACCGCACATATATGTTTACCACGTAACAAATGTTTCAGAGGCCACGATTGCCAAGCGCAGGAGCTATGCAACGCTTTTGAGCTACAATTCACCGCCATACACCACTGCAGAGCTATACGATGAATACGCAAGGCTTGAAGAGCTAATTGAAGATTTCAGAGCGGAAAAGAATCCTGCAAGGGCCGATGCTGTAAAGGCAAAGATCTTCGAGCTGGCCGAAAAACTGGGAATGGAAAAAGACATTGAAAAGCTTGAGGCCAGAATTTACGAGTACAAGCGTTCGATAATCCCGAAAGGGCTTCATATTCTTGGTAAAAGATACGAGGCAAACGAGATGAAGGATTTCGTCCTCTTTCTGAGCAGATACGACAGAGCTGAGGTTAAATCGCTTCACAGAATTATAGCGGAGAAAAAAGGTCTGAAATTCGAGGAGATTTCAGGAGATCCAAGGAAAATGAGGGAAATAGATGAAGAAGCAAAGAGAATAGTGGAAGAGTTTTTCTCAGGAAAGACCAGAGCCGAATTCGAGAAAACCCTGAATTACTGCAAAGAAATTGCCGATAATTTCTCAAACAATGCAACGGAGCTTGAAAATCTCATCAGAGCCCTTAACGGGGAATACATAGAATCCTCCGTTGGAGGAGACGTGACAAGGAATCCGGAAGCTCTGCCCACGGGAAGAAATCTCTACCAGTTCGATCCGCTTAGGATCCCGACAGAAGCGGCTGTGGAGAGAGGAAAAAGAACCGCAAGGGAAATGATCGAGAGATATCTGAGGAAGCATGGAAGATATCCCGAAAGTGTTGCCTTAGTTCTGTGGGGATTTGAAACGGCGCAGACCTTTGGCGAGACAGTTGCACAGATCTTCGAGCTACTGGGGGTTGAGCTGATTCATAAAACGGCTTGGGAAAAGAAGCTGAAGGTTAAAAGCCTCGAAGAGCTCGGAAGGCCGAGAATAGATGTCGTCGTTACGATCTGCGGTTTCTTCAGGGAGATGTTTCCAAATCTAATCGAGCTTATAGATAAAGCCGTAAGGCTGGTTTCAGAGCTCGATGAGCCCGAGAGTCTGAACTTTGTCAAAAAGCACGCTAAAGAGCTGAAAAGCCAGATAAGAATCTTCGGTCCCGAGGCAACGGAGTATGGCACTAGGATGTTGCAGCTTGTTGAGGACAGTGTTTGGCAAGAAGAAAGCGATCTGGCAAACGCATATCTCAGCTCCATGTGCTACGCATACGGAAAGGATGTCCATGGCATTGAGGCGAGGGAACTGTTTGAAGG
>Ga0185307_1001368_pt1 | contig 13653 bp, 11 predicted proteins | sample LHCtaG_FD_128010 | JGI IMG/M metagenome (GOLD analysis project Ga0185307, IMG submission 128010) | Hot spring microbial communities from Little Hot Creek, USA to study Microbial Dark Matter (Phase II) - LHC4sed_matched (SPADES... | ecosystem: Environmental > Aquatic > Thermal springs > Hot... | reverse complement strand
GGTTAGCTAGGTGAAGAGCGCTGCAGACCCGTAGGGAGTTCTACGCTAGGATGGCTAGGAGGGTCGAGGGGTACGTTAAGGCGTTCGAGGAGTTCACTAAGGAGCTGTGCTCTAGTAACCTAGCGGAGGAGGCGTACCTGGTGGGGTCGAGGGCTAGGGGCGACTGGGCTATCTCAAGCGACTTCGACGTAGTGGTAGTGGTCGGAGACCGCGTAGACCCCATAGACGTAGCGACTAGGGTAAGGTTGCTGGAGGGGAAGAGCATGCCGCTGGACGTAGTCGTACTAAGGAGGGGCGAGCTGGGGGACCCCGTGTACGCGGAGATGCTAAGGTACGCTAAGAGGATCCGCTAGACCCTCACTACCTAGTACGAACCCCCACCCAACACCTCAGGGAGGGATTCAGCTCCTACACCGCCTTGGAGGCCTATTTACCCTAAGACCTGGAGTACCCCTGGAGAGGGTGCTACTTAGCGAGGAGCCTTCTGAAGTCCGGGGCTTTACCGTTAGTTAGCTTACCTACGGCCCCTCTGTTAGCTGGTACGGCTAGGCCATCTAGCGAGGTAGGCGCCAACCAGGGCCGGCCTAGGCTACTTTCCCCCTACTGCCAGCTAAGCCAGCCTAGATTGCGCGCGGCCTAGCGCTAGCTAGCCTAGAAGGCCTCTTCCCCGGCTAACTAGCGGAGCTGAGGTATCTAGCTGGTACAGCTAGCTGGGCTACGCCTCCTATACCGCGTTAGTAGGTGGCACCCACGGTAACTGCGTTAGTTTGTGCCGGGCAATCTAAGGACAGAGCGATCTAAGCCATATAGTTGCGCCTAGTTGGGACCACGCCATCTAACGGAGTAGGGGGTCGCGTTAGTTTGAGCCGGCCTCGAGGTTGCGCAACTTAGCGTCAGCTCTAGGAGGCTCAAACTAACGGATCTGGAGGCTTCCCTTGCCTACCTCCTAGAGTAGCTAGGGCTCGATCTAGGTCGGCTACCGCGTTAGGGCTGTGCTGGTTATAAAGCAATGCTATGAGAGATAAATGTGCTACTTAGGCTTAAACCACTTATCCAGGGTAAGCGTCCTGCTGGAAGACGAAGATGCTCTCTTCTTGCTTTTTCTTCTTCTCTTCCTTCCTACATCAATTTCTATAGATACCTCCGCGCCCGGCCTCGTAGGCCCTCTAGCGCCTTTAATCCTCCTCTCCATCATCTCCCAAGCAGAGCTCCACAACCACTCAACGTCTACGGGGACCCCTAGCACTTCAGCTACCTTACGATCAATTGCTTGGAAATCCGGCTTTAGCTCTTCAAACATCTTTAACTTTGTTACTTCCTCCTCTTCATCTTCACTCCCTCCTCCACTTCCAGCGAGCTGTCTAGCTTTACTCTCGAGATCATCAAATAACCTAGCTAACTCTTCGACATCGTCGCGGTTGATGCTCTTAACATTGATTATAGGCATGTCTTCAAGGATATTAACCTCCAAGCCTAGGGGCCCCTTAGCTATGTACCTAGCGTTCTGCTCAAGCCATAGCCATGCAAAGGTCGAGTTGAGATACGCTAAAAGGGCTTTCAGCTCATTCTCATCAAGTACCTCGCTACTTATAGACAGCGATAAGCCTGGATATTGCTTGCGGAACTCACCAGGATCAAAGACCATGCTTTCTGCTACGATCTTAACTTTCGGTATGAACGTTATTATTGCATCATAGGTCACTACCGGTATCTTAGCGTAGAAGAATTGTGGGTGGTATCTTGACTGACGAATAGCCATTAGCGGCGTTGGGATGTAGCCCCCGAGGTCGTACCAGCCGTAGAAGTAGGGTTCTCCTACTTCTTCTTCTCCTACTTCTTCTCTAGCTTTACACGCTTCAGCTTCGCTACATAATCTCCCTCCCCCTCTAGTTCCCCTGATCTTCGTTCTGCACTCTGCTTCACCCCATCTGATATACTCCTGGATCTGCTGAGGCAGAGCCTCTCTGCGCTCATGAAGTACCAGTATCCACGCGCTTGGATACCTCTCCCTCCCTTTCTCTCTCCTACCTCTATCCCTTATCCCCCTCCAATCTTCCTCCGTGAACTCGAACGTCCTTACGTACCTGGAAGCCGTTATTGCGGGCACTAAATACTTTTCTATGGCTTCTCTGAAACCCCTAACATTGTTATCCCAATCAGCTATCTTATCCCTACTGAAGTAGAAGAAGTCCTTAGCTCCCAGGTCAGGTCTTCTACCGTGATCAAGAGCCCATATAGACCAGACACTATTACCTCTGCTTGGCTTAAACCATTCTCCAAGCTTTATCGTGAGCGGGTGTTCCTCAAGTACTCTCAGTACGTCCTCCACGCTTGGAAAGAACAAGCTTATCCACTTTCTATCTCTGGGAATATCAGCCTGCCTCATCCGTACAAACTGTATTCCGTACTCGTCTTTACACCTCGCCAAAGACTCTACATCTATAGATCCATCGCTTCCTATAGAATTCTCAATACATCGTAGAGCATCATCTAGAGCCTTCCCAGCCTTCTCTAGATCTAGCTCCTCACCCTTGATTTTAGGTGGTACTCTTATCAATGTTACAGCGTTGTTTTCACGAGCATTTCTATCGGGTTCCTTCTCAGCAAGTACTATGACTGTCGATATCAATGCTTCGAATAATCTAAACGATAAATCTATCAGGGCTGTGATCTTGAAGTTGTCTAGGAGGAATTTACCGAAGTCTATACCGTAGTCTGTCTGTAACCACATATTGGATACTATCATGCCGATCCTGCCACGATCGTTGAGCAAGTTCTTGGCTGCATGCATTATCCAGTAAACGTAGATACCGGGTTCTCTACCTCTGTCAACATCAGCTTTCAGATCATACTTTGTGAGATCCTCTCGTAGCACCTTCAATATCCTGTCCTTCGTCTCATCAGGTATCTCAACCCATCGCGTGTAGGGTGGATTACCTATTACAGCGTTAAACCCCTTAACTACTTCACCAAAACCCAGAGCACCCTTCTTCAACGTGAAGTAATCCCTAGTCTCAACGTTTAGCCTAGATATCGGACATCTAGGCTCCATAAGCATTAAGTGAATACCTGTGATGCTGGATGCAAACGCATTGATGTCAACGCCATATAGATTGTTTAGTACCTCCTGATGCTCATTATACTCCTCCTTACACGATGGGTACTGACCCTTATCGTAGTCCTTGTTGAACTTGAGCTTCAGGATTCTTTTGTAAGCCTCTATAAGAAACGTACCAGAGCCGCAGCCTGCATCGAGAACTCTATCGCTCTTCGACCTAACCGCCCACTTGGTGATTAATCTCGCTATAGCTGGAGGGGTGTAGAACTGCCCTAGCTGATGTCTCTCCCTAGGTGGAAGTAGCCCCTCATATACGTAGCCTATTATACCAGGTAGGTACTTTAGCTCACGCTTCCAGCTATCTACAAGGTCAATAATAGCGTTAACCCTGTCTATAGATTCTACACCGCTAAGCAGCACTTCATCGTAGAGCCCTGCTTTAAATATCGGTGAGAAGTCCTTAACTCCAAGCACCTTTTCAAGTTTTGAGGAAGCGTAGCTAAACAGGTAGTTTAGGTAGTTTATTAAGTCGTTAGGCGATTCTATGCGGAACTCGCGCTCGCTTACCTTAACCGTTTCTCCGTAGCGGATCGGTTTTAGCGGAGGTAGGTGATCCCCGTAGTGAAGCTCCAGTATCTTGTACGCTAGCACTTTATTCGCTAAAACGTATGCCATCATCTTGCTTAGGTTATCGAAGGAAATGAGGTCTCCAACTATTTTCGGCTCAGTGCAGAGGGGTATGGAGGAGGTGTCTACACCTTTGCTTTTCTTAACCTCAGAGCATAGTTCAACCACGTGCTTCCCAGAAATGCTCATTAAGATCTCGAACGCTTTCTCAGGAGTTATTACTCTTGATTTACTGAGCTCTTTCTCTATAACCTCTTTAAGGTATTCGCAGATCTTCTTGGAGCCGCTTGGGCATCTGAGCTCGAGCAACCCTTTACTTAGCAATCCTAGGTGGTACCCCATCTCCTTGGCTTTACTGTACAATTTTACAAAGTACTCCCTATCACTTAAAATCCTAGCCTTTATAACACCATTAACGTACTCGTGTAGGCTCTCTATAGAGCTTCTAAGCTGACTTACAAACACCTTGTAGAACGTTGCTGGCGAAATAGGGGTTTGAACAAGCCATTTTCCAACATACTCGAACAGCTTCTCCAGGCTTTCTCTCTTTAGTGGATGCTCTATGCTATCAACTATATAGTTCTTGAGCAGCGCTTCAAGACCCCCCGGTATTAGAGCCTTAACCCAGTCCTCCGGAGACCTTTTAGGTTCTAAACACATCCCTGTATCAACTACATTATTCAGATTGCCTTTGTCGATACCCTTGAATAGTATAAGCGCATCTCTACTAGCAGTAGCGAATAGTGGGGACTTGCTCAAACCGTATTCTTCAACTGCGAGAGCTGCGTAACATACAGCTTGAGCTATTGGTGCTGGGCCTAGCGGGTTTAAGAGTTCTTCAGCTGGTTTACCCTCTACTTTCCTCTTAGTTTCGATGATTAGCTGAGGTAAGCCTCTCTCATCAACTACGACGATATCAGGTCTCTTCCCCCTTAGCACTACGCTATCAGGTGGTTTAGCGGCTAGCTTACGACCATTAACAGTGTACTTCTCAAGGTAATCCCTCAAAGAGCTCCAGAGCTGAGCTGTAAGCTCAGCTTCCCTACTCATTAACTACTACCCCCTCCCCTAGGCTTTACTCTGATGGCAAATTCCGAAATCTTACCAGTTTGAGGACTTATGCCATAGTAGTAGTTAAACATACCGTGGCATCTAGGGCACTCAAACATCTTAACGGTATAGAACCTGAACTTCCACGGAGTCCTCACTTCTTTGAACTCACCATCATAGCCGCAGAACGGACACTTAACCATGCTACCTACCTTCCTACCTTTCTGACGATTACCTTGCTGTCCTCGAAGACCCACTCAATCTCATCGTTCTCGTTAGTACCGAGAAGCCTCCTAACTTCGCGCGGTATGGTCGTCCTATAGTACCTCCCGACCCTAGTAGTAGCCAGTACCGGCACGAGCTCTATAGCACCCATTACAGATTTCTGTGATAACTAATAAGACTGCCGGCTCACTAGCCTACTAACCTAGGCTGAGCTACTACTCCGCCTGGATGAGCCGCTATCTAATGTTGAGGTGGTCACAGGGGGCCGGTCAAGGAAAGCCCGCTGACCAGCTAGTGAGGCCCTCTACTCCACCTAGAGTAACTTGAGCACTCCGCCGTGGGCTACCCCCACTAACGGTTAGCCCGTTACCCCAGAGTTTTCTGGGATAAGCTGGCACTAGCACTAGCGGTGCCAAGTGCCGGTGCTACGCGTGGGTACTGCGCTAGGGGTCGAGCAGGATCCTGCAGTAGTTTTAGCACGGCACTTAGCACTGTGCTAAGGTGCCAGGTACCTACTTAGCATCAACGATTTGACACGCGTGCTAAATGTTTCAACACATGCGATAGGGCCGATCGTGCCAGCGATTGTGCCAGTGACTTAGCACCATCGTTGGTGCCATATCGATGCTAAACCTCTATGGTTTGTGCAAGCAAATGATAAGTTAGATTAGTTAGTATTTTTGTGTTAGCTTATCTAACTTATCATTTGCTTGCACAAACCATAGAGTTCAGTGCTAAATGCTAGCACCTACTAGCAAACGTTTTTAGATTAACGTTTTTATACATTTTAGATAACGTTATTTGATGCCGAGGAAGGTCTACGACGATGAGAGGCTTAGGGCTGAGGCGCTGGAGCTTAGGAGGCAGGGCCTTAGCTACAGGGAGGTAGCTAGGAGGCTCGGCTGCAGTGTTTACAAGGTTTACGAGCTTATCTCGAGGTGCGAGTCGCCGAGTTCTAGGCTTAAGCAGGCTGTTGAGCTAGCTGATAAGCTCGGAAGGGCTTACCTCCAAGCTCAAAGCTCTCAAAACGCAGGTATCCAAACTCCAGTCCTCACTATCTAACGTAAAGATGTTGGAGGACCTTACTGGTGAGGTCTTAAAGCTTAGGAGAGAGGTTGAAAGCCTCAAGAGGGTGTTTGGGGAGCTAGTAGACAGCATGGGGTAGATACGAGTAAGTGCTGAAAGGAGGTTGAGGGATGACCACAACTGCTGTAGGTGGGTTGATGGGAGTGGCTATTGCACTCTTTGATACTGGTATGAGAAGGTAGGAGGTTGGGATATGAAACCAGATACGGTGGGGGGTAAGACTGTTTACAGGTTGAACGTGAAGAAGCACCTGCTAATATGTACAACACGCCCATCATATGAGCCGGGAGGTTACTAGGCATTAGTAGGCTCTCTACCTCGTAGGATGCGGTTACCTTTTAAATCTCCGCTTAGAGTATAATAGCTCTCTATCCAAGGGAACTTAGGGAGTGCTTAAGTGCCACCCGTTACTATCACTATAGCGAATCAGAAAGGAGGAACGGGGAAGACCACTCTCGCAACTCTCTTAGCATACGGTCTCCTACTTAAGAACCGTAGAGTCCTCCTACTGGACTTGGACCCCCAGGCCCATCTCTCGTCGATGTTCCTTAAGATTACAGATATAGAGAAAGTAGACAACGGCGTCATACAGCTGGCACAGGGAGAGCGCTTCGAAATAAGGAAAATAGACCTGGGCGTGAAGGGTAGCAGGGGCTCAATAGGGTTAATCCCCTCCGGTCTTAACTACATAGTAGCCATATTTAGGGGGCAAATTCCCTCGTGGGATCCCTTCGCCGTGTACAGGCGCATAGCCAACGAACCAGCCATAAACAAGTACTACGACTATATAATCTGTGATACTCCTCCAGAGCTATTCCCCCCAACTATATGGGGTCTTTACGCAGCTGACTACGTGATCATACCGTCCAACTATGAGGAGCTATCTATCGCAGGCGTTAGGCTACTGCTTAAGGAGGTCATTCCCGAGGTCGTATACGCAGCCAAGAAGGATCTAAGGATACTAGGAATAGTGTTGATCAACGTGACAAGAAGACATAAGCAGAAGTCATACGACGATCTCGAGAAGAGCTTTGTGAAGTACATTAAGAGGGGGCTACCCCGGGTAGTTTATGAGAGGATTTATAGTAAGCCCCTGTTTAATACGGTGATACACAGGTACCGCGGGCTGTCAGACCTGGTTTACACTCCTAGAAAGTTGAGAACGCCGCTTAGCAGAGTGCTATCTTCGACAAAGCAGTTAGAGAACGAGGTCAAGAGCTTTGTTGATGAGGTGGAGAAAAGGATAAGTAACTTCGTAGGTGTGACGTAGTGAGATTAAGGGAGATACGTCTCCAGCTACCTGAGCACCTAGCTAAGTGGCTGGAAGAGTTCTCTAAGCAGGTGGCCATGACGCCCAGCCAGCTGATGGCTAATATACTAAGCTACTACTATGAAGCTTGGAGGATCGGTAGGGACTCTGCTCACATGGGTGAGACTACCGAGACGGGCCCGGGGAAGGTTGGCTCTGACCTAGAGAGAAAAGCCGAGCAATTCCTAAGTGGGAGTAAGGGTGTGGTTGATGCGTTCATAGTTAGGAGCTTTATCTCGTGGCTCTTAAGTAGAGGACTAGACCTCAAGGATGTCAACGAGAGCTTGATCGAGCAGTTTCTCGAAGAATACTCGCTCTCCAGGAAGGTGAAGAGCTCCACTAAACGCACGTACAGGAATACGCTACGGAAGTTCTTGAACTTCGTTAAGGGAAGTCTGGAGCACAGCTCACCCAAACCCCCCACGTAAAGCATTTAGATAACCCCGGTTCCGAAACAGCTGGCGGTATTTGAGACCAACTACTGGGGTTGGTAGGAGCCCGCTTAGTTTGCCTCCAGCTAGCCTCCGCGGTAGACTACCCACGAGTTAGCGTTGCCTAGGTGGGAGCCCGACTAGCAGGGGCGTTAGGTGATCCAACTAACGGGGCCCACGCGTTAGATGGGCTCTACCTAGTTAGTTGAGAGATACCATCTAACGGGGCTGAGGCCCAGCAACTAGCTGGCCTCCCTTAGGTGGTACCCGCCATCTAGGGGCTCTCCCCTAGCCGGCCTAGTTACACCATCTAACCAGCCCGTTTCCCCAGAAAACTCTGGGGTAAGCAGGGACCGCAGCACGGAGTGGTTAGCGCTAGCACTTTTGCAACGATCTTACTGATCTCGTCGCTCAGCCTGTCCTCACCTCCTTCCCCTCACCCCCCGCCCCCTCCCTGGGTCGGCGTGAAGGACATGAGGGACTCGACCATGGCGTACTGGGAGGCCAGGCTGAGGTACTCCTCGAGCAGGCCGTACTTCGATATCAGGATGTGGGCGACCTGGAGCTGGGCGGCCAAGCTCCTGAGCTGCTTCCTCAGGGCGACCACGATATAGGCGAGCACCTTAGCCGCGTTCTTGTACCTCTGAAGCTCCTTTTCCCGCTCCATGATTGCCTTGGCGCTGCCCGTGCTCGCCTCGACCATCGCGGAGAGGTTCTGCACCACGAACCTGACGAAGTTGTCAGAGCTCTCGAACTCCGAGACCTTGGCCGGTATGTCCTTTGGGTCAACCTTGGCGAAATGAAACGCCATCATCGTCGAGTACCACCCGATGTTAACGAGCGCGTCAGTGAACCACCTCGCCTTCTCAGTTATCGACCTGATGACCGCGGCGTACTCCTCGTCAAGCGCCCTTAAAACTTCCGCTGTCCCCGCCGACCATCTACTGCCCCTCTCCTGAGCCCGCACTGCCCCAGGCACCTCCCCGAACCCAGCCTCCTTTGCCTCGCTCGACCCTCTTTGCTTAACGTATATCTCCCGTGCAATATCCCCTAGCTCGCGGGCGATGTACTCGAACTTCCTGCCGTTACTGATACGCCATCTGCCTGTCCTGTAGTCCGGGTAAATCCTCCAGCCCTCATTTACTCGCTTAAGCAGCTCCTCAGCCGACGTGACGACCATCGCATCACAGTGTTTCTTTCAAGGATTAAGAGCTTATAAACTTAGCAATGGCCGTTGCCAAGTCCATTGCTAAACCAATTTAGCGGTTTTGCTAGGAAGCTTAGCAAAACTGCTAAGAAGCAGTGCTAAAATCTACTGCAGCTTCCTGCTCAGAGCCCAGGGCTTAGCGCACAGAGCTTAGCGCTCAGCGCTAGCGCTAATGCTAAGCCCCCTAGCAAAATTGCTAAGGCTCTCAGCGCTACTCCCTAGCAAAGTTGCTAAATAGGCTATTTAGCAAGATTGCTAATAACCTCCTTAGCAATTTTGCTAAGGCCTTTGCTAAGGCTCTTAGCAATGGCCTTTGCTAAATTAATTTAGCAATTACGCTAAGTTTTATTTAGCAATATTGCTAAGTTGCTCCCTAGCATAATTGCTAAATTGATTTAGCATAGACCTAGCACAGCATTTAGCGTAATCAATTTAGCATAATCACTAAATCACCTTAGCGTTTATGCTAAATAAACCTCCCTAGCAAGCTAAGAAGTGCAGGACTCAGCTCAGCGCCCGGCTCTTAGCACCGACGCTTAGCACTCAGCGCTAGTGCTAAGAGAGATTTAGTGCTGGTGCTAGGGAACTTAGCAATATTGCTAAATAGGCTTAGCAGTGATGCTAAATCGCCGCTCTTAGAGTCAACGCTAAAACACCTTAGCGTTTACGCTAAGAACAACGCTAAGTCGGCGCTAAAACCTTAGCGTCATCAATTTAGCGTACACGCTAAGGAAACTTAGCGTCAACACCTTAGCGTTGACTCTAAGGCGATGGTGCTAAGAGCTTAGCGCGGCCCTGCCCTAGCTCAGCAAGCCCCTATAAGCACCGCCCCAAAGAGCCCCCGTGGTCAGCTGGATGGTACCGAAGGCCTTAGCATGCCCCGCTAGGTGGAGCCTACCGACTAACTAGCGCAGGCTAGCGGAGACCGGCTAGTTGGTAGGTCCCGACCCCGCTAGACGGCACTATCTAGCGCGTTAGTTAGCACTTAGCACTAGTATCTGTACGCTAAGCGTGAGTGCTAGGGGGCAGTGCCAGGGAGCGGCGCTAAACGCTAGGCTCGATCCTGCAGTAGTTTCTAGCGTTACTTTTAGCGCTCACGCTAAACCACGTCCCCAGCGTTTACGCTAAATCGATTTAGCGCGATCCTTAGCGTCTACGCTAAGGCTTTTAGCACGAACTTAGCGTAGACTTCTAGCACTTATGCTAAGAGCTTATAAGCTCTTAGCACCAGTGCTAAATCGTTGGTGCTAAGTTAAGTGCTAAAACCTTTAATGTTAGTGTTACGTCTATGCTAGGTTAAGCACTAGGTTAAGTGCTAAGAACCTTAGCACCAACGCTTGCACGGGTACTAGGGATGTCGCTAAAAAGAGTTGGCATTTACGCTAAGCTTCTTAGCATAGACTTAGCGCCGCTTAGCACCATCACTAGCGCCGGGTGCTAATGATGGTGCTAACAACTTAGCACTGGTGCTAAGTTAGTGCTAAGTCGGTGCTAAGATGTTTAGCACCCGGTGCTAGGGAGCGGTGCTAGAAGTAGTGCTAAAAACTACTGCAGGATCGTGCTTAGCGCCTAGCGCGGCACACAAGCTTAGCACTAGCACTTGGTACTAAGCGCTAGTGCTGAGTGCGATCTCTATAAAACCCCACCTATTAGGGCGGCGTTAGCTTAGGCTGGGAGTATACTGCGTGCAGTGATGTTGCGCAGCGCCGTTAGTTGACGTACCGCATGCGCGGCTAGGCAGTGTGCTGTAGATGAGGGACTACGTATACTGTAGGGTCTCTACGTATAGACGTGCACTACTAGCTGTACGCGTGGGCTGTGTAGGTGTAGTTGTCGGACTGTCTTACTGGAAGAACGCCATCAACCACCGTATGCCTAGACAGCTTGAGGGCTCTACCTAGTAGTAGCTAGCTGGTGGGTACCCCCTAGAGTAGGCTGGGCACTAGGTAGAGCCCGCCCCGTTAGATGGAGCCTCGAGCGTGCTCCCTTTACCCCAGAAAGCTCTGGGGTAAAACGGGGCAGTCGGCAGGTCTCAGCCCCGTGCTGGGCCGCGTTAGTCGACGCCATCTAACGGTGAAGCCCCACTCCCTAGCACGTTAGTTAATGGGAGTGCTTTAGGTACACTTTAGGTACATTACATATCACGGGGCCAAACTCCGATCTAAACGAGGCTGGCGACCCCGGGAACCCGTGGAAGCCGGTGGCGGTGCTGCGATCATAAACTTGGACAACCAGGTGCGCTCTAGGAGAAGCCGCCCCTAAGTGGCGTCGTGGAGTCCACCGTGGACCGACCAACCGGGCCTAGGCGCCTTAGCCGTGGCGGCAAACAGGTGGAGAGGATGGAGGGCGATAGGTTCAGGTGCAAGTGCGGCGGGGCTCGGGCTGGACGAGGCTAGCGGGGCGTCGTGGCACTGGTCGCAGTGGAGGCCGAGGTAGTCGAGAGGTACCTGAGGGGCACTAGGCGTTTCAAGGGCGTCGAGGTGTTGGTGAACAACTACGCCCTGATACCGCTATCTAGAGATAGAGAACTATAGACTTCTTGCACTAATTAACACCACTAGCAAAGACCTGCCCGATAGGCTAAGAGCTCGTCGAAAGGGTCTAGGAGGTCCTCAGCTAACGCTCTAGACTCTAGGAGCCCGCTGCTCTGTGCTGTTCCGCGGTAGCCTGCTGGTGCTCCTTTTGGGGGGCTTCCCGCAGTAGCCCGAAGTACCTAGCTATCTCCTCTAGCAACTGCCTGTCCAAGCCCCCGGTCTTCGGGTTGGAGAACTTCTCGATAACGCCCTTGACCGGGTAACCGCGTTGAACAGCATTGTACATAGCGAACAGCGCGGCCCTGTACAGGCCTAGCTGGGCGGGCGGTATCCGGTTCCCGAACGCCTTCTTCAGCCTTTCGTAGAGGTCGTGGTATATGCTGTACCCGGTGGCGTACTCGGCCATGGTCTGCGTGCTGAGGACCCATACGTACTCCTCGGGTACCACGCCCCTGAACACCCTAGCGATCTTAGCCAAGTAGCGGATGAGCGAGGTGGAGCCCCACCTCCTCTTCCTAGCCACGGACCCACCGCTCTATACGTGGAACTGGGGCATATATGCTTGCACCCAGGTTAACGGACCCTCAGCACCGCTAGCCCTCCCCGCCCTAGCCCGCAAGCCAGCCCAGCCCGCCCTACAGCTCTCTAGACCCCGTAAGCCTCGCCGCGCCTTGCCCGATATGCAAAAGTGTATACGGCAAGATCGTGGTAACTCTCACTAGAACCTCCCGAGCCCAGCTAGGGAGGCCGGTGGAACGCATACCTGATCCCACCCTCTAGCCTAAACCGCCAATCCCCATGTACGTCCCCACCGAAGATCCGGTCGAGATCTGCGCTCGCCTCACGCCCTGCCGCGCACATCACCGGCGATAACGCTGAGCACATACCCACCCAAATCCTGCCCTCCCTCTATCCGACCCCACCCTGGAGCCGCGGCGTAGACCATCGGAGCCCATTGCGTATGAGCCACTCGTTGATGCTGGCTTTAGAGAGAGCCACGCAATGGATATTACGAAAAGGATTAAAGGTTATAGAAAGCATAGGGGTAAAGTTAGCGTACCGGGCTGGAGTAGTAACCCTAGGCTCGTTCACGAAGTAGGGGGAGCGGTTGCCATGGTAATCTTCCGCGAAGCCCGTAAAGCAGGCCTTACAATAGATCCAGGAGAATTTCCAAGAGAAAACTCTATGTAAAGGTAATCTTGTAACTTTTCGCGGTACTTTTATCATTGAAAAGACTCTGATGACCCATATGAAATTATGAAACAACTTTATATGGATAGCTTAAACCTAGTATATAGCTTTAGACTTATAAGGGAGCCGTAGCTAAACTAGCCCTCTACTTCCTCTTTCACTAGGATACGCCACCATCACTCCTCGGGTAGAAGCATAGAGCATGCACTCCTAGGAAAGGAGGTGATATCCCTAAAAGGATACTATCAACGATGATTGAAGAGTAATGGGGTGTGCTAATACTAATTCTCGAATGCACTTAGTCTTAAGTGCTCCTGCCCGGGATGTCTAAGAGAGGTGCGTGAAGTTAAAAACCATGTGCTAATCTTAAATAAGTAACTAAAAATTCTAGGTAATATATTCCCTAAATATAATAAAAGTATGGGAGAGTGCTAGTAGCGAACCAAGAGCTCTTATTAAAGCATAGGGTAAATCCATTATTAGTTCTGTCCGACATTATGCGGGGAATTTCAGAGAGAACCCATAGGTTTCTGGATGAATCTTGGGCTGTTTTTAACGGCTACGTAACCTACAAGTTCTTAAAGAGGGATGAAGTCAAGGCTAGAAACGCTGTTCTAAAGGCCGAGGAACTCGCCCAGACGTTTGTAAAGGTAGTTCAGGAGATCCCAACTGATAGTATGCTTGAGGCTTCCGCGCTGCTTTACTTCACCCTGGCAAACGAAGGTATTTCCAGGCGATATGAAGACGTCTTAGTTAAGCCCTCCCTCAGCCTCGCGTCGAGGTGTATAGAGGATTATAGTAGAGGAGTGGTATCGCTGGACTCGTCGCCAGCACTCAGTAGGTGTGTAGGGCTTTCCTACATTTTTGTAGACGAGTTAAGCGAGAGGCATAAGGAAGCGCTTAAAGAATTGGCCGGGCTATGTGATAGACCAGAA
>Ga0185307_1001367_pt1 | contig 13655 bp, 13 predicted proteins | sample LHCtaG_FD_128010 | JGI IMG/M metagenome (GOLD analysis project Ga0185307, IMG submission 128010) | Hot spring microbial communities from Little Hot Creek, USA to study Microbial Dark Matter (Phase II) - LHC4sed_matched (SPADES... | ecosystem: Environmental > Aquatic > Thermal springs > Hot... | reverse complement strand
TAACTTATCCCAGCTCATAGACCTCTGCACTGAAATCGACCAAGAGTTTCAACAACTACATGAGCTCGATGTTGATCAGCTATATCCATTAGCCTTAGAAGCACGCTACCCAGATACAGGAATAGAAGTGACTATAGATGAAGCAAGAGAAGCGATAGAGAAAGCCAAGAAAGCTGTATCCTTCATCACAAGGAAGATCAAGCACGAGAAAAACTAAGAGAACCTAATTAGCGGGCCCGCCGGGATTTGAACCCGGGTCCTCCGGCTCCGGAGGCCGGCGCTCTATCCTAGCTAAGCTACGGGCCCTTTAAGCTATTGTTGTGTATTTGGGTTTTGTTGTTTGGTGTTTAAGTTGTTGGAATACTATTTAGGTTGTTTGATATTTATAGTCTTTGTGTTTATATTTAGAGGTGTATTGTTTATAGGTAGGGGTTTTTCTTTGGTATTAAATGTTTGTATTTGTGATTAGAGTTTCTGTAGCGGGTTTGTTTTTGGAGTCTTGGTTGTTTTGTTTATCTTTAGCATTGTTTTTGAATTCTATGTATCTATATCTATTTTTGTTTGTTGTTAATTTAACTATGGTTTATATCCATAAAATTTTTATTAGATGTATGGGATAAAAGTGATGTGGATATGCTATGGTGGGTAACCAACTGTTAATATCTTTGGAAACTGCTAAGGCGTGTTATACATGTTTTAAATGTGTAGGTGTGTGTCCAGTTGGTCTTAGACCTAATATGATTGTAAAAGCATATGTTGGATCTATAGTTCCAGAGTTTCGTGATATATATGAATCTATTATAAGAGACTCGAATATATGGATTTGTGCTAAATGTCTTAAATGTGTTGAGATGTGTCCGCAGCGTGTCCCGATAATTGAGATTATTGAATATCTACAGCATGTGGCGTCGAAGCATGGTGTTGTTCCTAAAGCCTATCTAAATATGGTTGAAAATGTTGTAGATACATATATAGCTTTTTCAAGTCAAACCATAGTTACGAGGGATGGGGATATATATATGACAGAGGATGTAAGAGATGCATGGGGTTTAAACCCACTGCCAAATACTCAAGATATAGAGGGTTTTAGACGCAGATTAAAAGAGATAGAAGAGGCTGGGTAAGATATATGAGGCTAGCAGTTTTTACAGGGTGCTTTACCCTAGTTAAGCAAATTGCTGTTGAAGCCTCTATGCTTAAAGTTATTCAATACTTTAATATAGAGCCTATAACACCTCAGAAAACAAACTGCTGTGGATTTGCATTTCGAAGCATAGCTCCAAATACATCGCTATACCTAACAGCTAGAATCCTTGCATATCTAAACACCTTTGAATCCGAAGGTATACTCACACTTTGCAATGGATGCTACCTAATGCTGAAAGAAACAATATATAGACTTAAAGAAAACCAGAGACTTTTGGAAATCATTAGAAAGCATCTAAAAGATGAGGGTATAGATATTAAATCAATCCCTAGAATAATCCACCCCATAGAGCTCTTCCACGACATCATAGGCATTGAAACACTAAAAAACATAGCAAATAAAAAACAATACAACATATCTATAGCTACACACTATGGATGCCACGCACTACGCCCATCAACCCTCCCATCCTTTGACAACCCGCTAAACCCCCACAAAATGGAGAATATAGCTGAAGCACTAGGCTTTAAAACCAAAGATTATCCAGAGAGACTCGATTGCTGTGGAGCTGTTTTACTTGCATCAAAACCTGAGCTAGCTATGAAGCTAGCATACTCTAAAATAGCTGGAACAGCTAGATGGGGATTCCAGCTACTTATAACAACATGTCCATATTGCTTCGAAATGCTTGACTCTAGACAAGAAGCAGTTATGCAGATGTTTGGTGAAGAGCCAAAGCTACCTGTAATGCTACTAGCACAGCTAATAGGTCTACAGCTTGGCTTAAATGAAAAAGACCTTGCACTAAACTTTAACCTTTCTCCAATAGATAGAGTCCTACCACAGATTCTAAAAAGGTGAATATATTGGATAGCAGTACCAAAACAGCTGTTTTTATTTGCCACTGTGGTACAAATATAGGTGGTGTTATAGATATATCGAAGATTATAGAGAATATTAAGAATATCCCCAGCATAGCGGTGGCTCAAGACCATAGATTTCTATGCTCTACAGATGGTATAGAGACCATGATAAACAGCATAAAAACAAGCAATGCAGATAGAGTTGTTGTTGCTGCATGCTCATTTAGAACACATGAACCACTATTTCAAGAAGCTCTACATAGAGCTGGTTTAAATCCATATCTACTAGAGTTGGTTAATATAAGAGAGCTTTGTTCATGGGTACATGAAAATGAAAGAGATAGAGCTACAGAAAAAGCTTTGAAGATGATTAGAGCAGCTATTATGAAAATTCAAGATAATCAACCACTTAAGCGCATAAGACTTCCAGTTACACCAGCTGCACTTGTTATAGGAGGTGGCATAGCTGGTATAAGAGCAGCTTTAGATATTGCTGAAGCCGGCTTTACAGTCTATCTTGTCGAGAAGGAGCCAAGTATTGGAGGCAATATGGCTAAACTCGATAAAACATTTCCCACACTAGACTGCTCTATATGTATCCTTGGCCCACTTATGAATATAGTTGCGCATCATCCGAATATTAAACTGTATACATATAGCGAGGTTATATCCATTAATGGAAGAGTCGGCGACTTCTCTGTAAAAATATTGAAGAAGCCTAGATATGTTAGGGAAGATCTATGTAGAGGGTGCCTCATATGCATTGCTAAATGCCCTAGCAAGACAGTCGATGAATTCAATATGGGTCTCTCACACAGAAAAGCAATCTATGTACCATTCCCACAAGCAGTTCCACGAATCCCTGTTATAGATACAGCCTCGTGTCTATATTTTCAAAAGGGTATATGTAGAGCATGTGAAAAGCTTTGCCCTGCAAACGCTATAGATTTTAACCAAAAAGAAGAGGTGGTGGAGATAAAGGTTGGTGCTATAGTTGTTGCTACAGGCTTTGAAGAATACAATATTTCACAAGTCTATGAATATAGCTATGGCAGATACCCCAATATAGTTACAGGGTTACAGCTAGAGCGTTTAGCGAGTTCCTATGGCCCTACAGAGGGGAGATTGATAGCCCCAGGCCTCAATAGAGAACCTAGACGTATAGCCATAATCAACTGTGTAGGTTCGAGAGATGAAAGACATCTTCCATATTGTTGCAGAGTAGGTTGTATGGCTAGCCTTAAACACTCTTGGTATATAAAACACCTTATGCCAGAGGCTGAAGTATTTATATTTGCTGATGAGGTCAGAGCTTCTGGAAAAGGATTTGAAGAGTTCTATAGAAGGGTGAGACTCATTCCAGGAGTCTATATAGTTAAGAGCAAGGCGAGTGAGGTTAGAGGCAACCCCGATGGGACGTTAACCATCAAGGCATTTGACCCAGCGATAAGCTCTGAAATAGCTATAACAGTTGACCTTGTTGTACTTGAAGCAGGTATTGTTGCAAGCCGTGGCACCGAATCTATAAAGAATTTACTAAAGCTAGGAGCTCTAAATAGTGGTGGATTTCTAATAGAGCTGCATCCAAAGCTAAACCCCGTTGAAACAGCTGTCGATGGTGTCTATATATGCGGAGCTGTATCAGGCCCAAAAGACATACCTGATACCGTAGCCCAAGCCAGTGCAGCTGCAAGTAAGGTTATATCGCTACTCTCTAGAGGCTATATAGAGACACAGCCATATAGTGCAATAGTAGATGAATCTAGATGTAGTGGATGTGGGGTTTGTTCATCGGTATGTGAATACAGTGCTATAAAAATTGTTAAGAAAAAAGAGAGAAGTGTTGCTGTTGTGGATGAGGCTCTATGTAAGGGTTGTGGCGCATGTGTAGGTTCCTGTCCAAGTAGAGCTATAGAGATAGCGAATCTAAAGCTAAACCAGATAGATGCTATGGTTGCTGAGATTCTAAGGTGATATCTATGGGCTTAGAGCCTAGAGTTTTAGCTTTTACCTGTACATATTGTGCCTATGCCGCTGCTGAAGCAGCTGGTGTTAGTAAGCTTCAATACCCTCCACATATCTATGTAATAAGACTGCCGTGTAGCGGTATGTTTAAAAGCTACTATGTATTTAAAGCTCTTCGTGAAGGATTCGACTCTATCTTATGGAGTGGCTGTCACCCTCCTTATGACTGCCACTTTATAAATGGTAACTATAAAGCTAGAGTAAAAGCAGAGTTACTAAAAGCTTATTTAAAACAGCTGGGATTTGAAGACCAGAGATTTAGACTTGAATGGATTTCAGCTGGAGAGCCTGATAAATTTGCTAGAATAGCCAAAGAGATAGTTGAGGAAGCTATTAAAACACCTAAAATAATATTTCTAGAGCATCACGAGGCTGTTAACAAATGACTATAAGTATAGGCATTATTAGCCTAGCTTATTGTGCTGGTTGCGAACTAGCTTTAATTTCTATGAAGAGATTCAATGAACTTTTAGCTAGAGGAGCAATAGATATTAAATACTCAACACTTATAACAGATAAAGAAGAGCTGGAAAAAGTTGATGTTTTATTTATAACAGGCTCTATACGTACATTTGAAGATGTTGAAACAATTAAAAAAGCCTATAGCAAAGCTTCAAAGATAATAGCATTTGGTACATGTTCATGCTATGGAGGTATACCTGGGCTAGCAAATCTTAGCAAACGAGAGGATATTATTAAAAGCATATTCAATGATATAACACCTACCATATCTGGCCTACCAGAACTTACAAGATTTGTCATCCCACTTCAAACAGTTGTAAAAGTAGACTATAGCGTCCCAGGCTGCCCACCGCCTGAGCCATTAATAGAAATGTTGCTAGACTCATTAATCTCAGGAAAGGAGTTTACATTACCACAGAAAAGCGTATGTGAAGAATGTCCACTTAATGATGGTGATAAAAAGCCTTTGAAAGAGCTTAGAAGAAGGCTTATAGCGTTAAACGATATTGATGTAGATAAATGTTTTATGAAGCAAGGAGTTCTATGCATGGGCCCAGCAACACTAGCTGGCTGTAGAGCTTTATGTCCTAGTAGAGGAGCACCTTGCATAGGATGTATGGGCCCCCTACCCAGCTCTAGAGATCAAGCTGCTGATATAATTGATGCTCTTGGAGGTATATTCTATACAGTTGAACCACTTGAGAAAATCCTTGAAGCTATACCAGACCCAGTAGGTCTCTTATCTATGTTCACACTACCATACTCTACAATTCCATACCATAAAGAAGTTGGTGTAAAAGAGGTGAAGAGAGATGGAGATGGAGATTAAGCCTGTAACAAGAATAGAAGGTCACCTAGATATATATGTGAAGATTGGTGATGAAGATATAGATGTCCAAATCAAAGCAGGAGGATTCAGAGGCTTTGAAAAAATTCTTATAGGAAGACCAATTGAAGAGACACCACTTATAGTTTCACGCATCTGTGGTGTTTGTCCCATAGCACACTATCTTGCTTCAATTAAAGCTATAGAGACCATATTAGGTATCAAGCCCCCTGAAGCCTCAAATACATTAAGAGAAATTCTAGAGCTAGGTGGGGTGATACAGAGCCATCTACTACATCTAGGCTTTCTACTATTTCCAGATATTGTTAACAACGATAAAGAAACCTCCAATATATATAATACATCACTATTCAAAACACTTATTAAAATACGTAGCAAAGCTATACGAATAGTTGAAATTAGCGGAGGAAGACATATACATCCATTCAATATCGTTCCAGGAGGGGTTTTGAGATTCCCATCAAGAGACGAACTAGATGCTATAGAAATTGAAGCTAAAGAAGCATTGAAATATCTAAGTGAATTATACAGCAAATTATCTGAAAACATCAAAAGATTTATCGAGAACAACTCAAATAGTATCGTCTATGAAAAAACAGCTGTAGCCGCTTTATCAAGTAGCACCAATGGTATAGCTTTTTATGATGGAATAATAAGAGTTCTAGATAACAATGATAGTGAGTTGTTCTTTCATCCAGATGACTATATAAAGTTTATAGCTGAAGAACCTATAAGATATAGCTATTCCAAAAAGCCATACATAGTCATAAATGGTGTTAAAAAACCCTTTAGAGTAGGTCCTCTCCCAAGACTTTTACTATCATCGGATATCCCATATGACATAAGCAAAGATTTATACAGAGATTTTAAATCAGTAAATAGAGAATGCTCTTTAAATCCACTGCTCTACAACTTAGCAAGATTAATTGAAACAATATACTGTTTTGAAAAAATAGTGGATTTGGTAGATAAGATACGAAGAATATCTAGTATATCGAGAACAAAAGTTGGTTTAAGAGAAGGTGAGGGTGTAGGAATTGTTGAAGCTCCAAGAGGTCTCCTCATACATCATCTTAAATGCAATAGAAATGGTATTATAACATATGCTAATCTCATCATACCTACAGCTATAAACATCCCTGTAATGGAATACGACATTAAGAAAATTGTAAGATGTTTTATAGATAAGCATTATGCTAAAGAGGATATAGAATACAACGAAGTTAAAAAGAGGATACTAAGCCTGGTAAGAAGCTATGATCCATGTGTATCATGTGCTACGCATAACATACATGTTATTAAACATTGAAATAATTCATAGTTTAAAAGATATCTCTATCTCATTACCACATCTAGGTTTAACTCCCTGTCTAAAAATAATTTTAATCTGAGCTATAAATGAAATTAGAAACTCTATTCCAATAATATTTGATATGTCATCACATCCCTTAACATCTATCTTTATCTTATGATTCAATAAGAATCCTCTAAACTTTTTAGTTATAGACGATGACGCTCTTGCTCTAAGCCAATGATTAAAAGATACATTACTTGGCAGCACAATAGAATATTGTTTATCAATATATTTTATAAAGCCTATTGGAATCTGCTGTATATATAGGGTTTCATCAATATATGGAGTGCAGTATTCGTTGATAACACCTATATAGTCTGAGTTTGGACTTATTTCACCATTGATTAAAACCCTACAGCGCGAAAAAGGAAGTGTTTCCATAAAACCTGCTACAGAATTTCCCTCCCTAGCTAAGATAAATCCATCTCCAACTGCAACAACATATGCTTTAATATTGCTTACATCATTATTTAATGCCGTTGATGTTTTGTTGAAAATTTCATGTAGTTGAATAGCTACTTTAACAGCTGATGAGGGTCTAAGAGTGGTGTCTTTACATACCTCTATATGCATATGTGGAAGAGTGTGATATTCAAAGAAATTTGACCTAATGTATTTCCCAATAACATCACCTATATCTATATTCTCCCCAGCTTTTACCTCTGGATATACATGCATTATCTTAACTCTTCGACTGCTATTTCCATATGGAGCAACTGATATTATATAATCCTTTTTCCTAAATGGACCAGGGGGAGCCTCTATCTCTATAACTTTCTCTACAACACCTCTTATAGGTGAGAAAACCTCCTTACCGAACTCCACAGCATTTGAAATATCTATAGCTGAGCCATGTACATGAGGTGTATATGGGCTAGAAAACATACTTATAAAACCTCTCTCTGGAACATATATCTCAATACCGTCAACTATAAATAAAGGGGTGGATCCCAATCCAGCCACTTTACAATGCTATATATGCACAACACTCTTGATGGGTCTCAAATGGTATATTATTGTCGATGAAGTATTCTAGCGTTGCATATGATGGAAAAGATATCCCTTCAAATCCTAGATGAAAAGCCTCGATTTCAAGAAACTGGTATACTTCTTCATGCGGTTTCATACATCCATATGAAAGAGGTGTAGCTAGATTTATCCTGGCATACTTTAGTATCTCATATATGTGTTGCGGTGTTGGGGGTTTAGACTTTTCAAAAACTGTATTAGGCATTGGTGTAAATACTGCTAGTATAACAGCATCGGGATTTAGGTTTTTTAAAATATCTATAGCTTCTTTCTCACCTGATGGATTTCCTCGAAATATACCTATGATTATATGGGGTGCGACCCTTACATCAAATCTGGTTAGGTTTTTAACACTATTTATAAAGTCTTCAGCTGATGCATTTAAATTCATTACACTTCTTATAATCTCATTCTTAGCAATAAAATCAATCAAAGCTACATCAACACCTGCTTCTTTTAATAACTGTGCTCTAAATTCATCAACAAGACCTGTATGTATGTATATTCTTAGCCCAAGTTTCTTGATATATTTAATTGCATCAATAAATCTCTCAAATGGTACTTGACCATAAGGATTGCTTCCCCCGCTTATCAGAATACCTTTGGCTCCTTGTTTATATAGATTCAAAGCCAGCTTTGTTAATTGGCTGGGGCTATTAACAGAGATCATTCTTTTAAGAATTTCTGCATTGCAGTGTTTACAGTGTAAAGCACAGTATCTACCTGTTAAACTTATTGGTGGATAGCTATAGAATTCTTTTCCAAGACGAGAAACATATAGATAGTGCCCATTTGGTATAAAGATTTTTACTGTCACTATAACCACTGCTATTTAAATCTACAATGCAATGCATAGCTTTTTAAATTTAAAGCATTTTAACGCTATATTAGCTTTGCTTTATAAGCAAAAGCTAAACCGAGGTTAATGTGATGCAATGTGAGTCTCCACAGTGTATAAGACTAAGCAAGGCTGCTGATATTCTTCTAGGTTTTAGCTATGGAAAATTCTATAGAAATGCATTTCCATTCACAATCAACATACTTCTACATTTTAATAGCGGATGTATAGCCAACTGTCTATATTGTGGGCAGGCACGCGAAGTTGCTTCCTCAGCTATATGTAAAACATTAATACGTGTTGAATGGCCATTAAGACCTCTAGAAAATGTTATTGAAAGAATATCGAGGTTTATTGGCAATGGTACATCGTTTAGACCCTATAGAATATGTGTCTCAGATATTGAGCATCCACGCGCTGTTGAAGCTGAGATAGAGGTTGTACATAGACTATGGTCAAGGTTAGGTATACCGATTTCTGTACTTATTAGCCCTACACAGTTTTCAAAGGAGCACATGAAGGAGTTGAAAAATGCTGGTGCTGAGAGAATTGGAGTAGCATTAGACTGTGCTACAAAAGAGTTGTTTGAGATATTAAGAGGGTTTAGGGCTAGAAGCCCCCATACATGGGAGAGATATATGGAGGGGGTAAATGAAGCTGTTGAGGTTATGGGTCCGGGAAAAGTAGGTATACATCTCATAGTTGGACTTGGTGAGACAGAGGAAGAGGCTGTTAAACTAATCCAATTAATGCATGATAGTGGCGTAGAAACACATCTATTCTCTTTCTATCCAGAGCAAGGATCCATTTTAGAAAAATGGTTAAGGCCCCCTATTTCACAGTATAGAAGAGTTCAACTAGCTAGATATCTCATCAACAACAATCTATCTAGATATGAATGGATGAGATTCAATTCAAAAGGACATATAATAGACTTTGGCATAACATCTACAGAACTAAACGATATTATCGAAACAGGGCTTCCTTTCGTTACATCAGGTTGCCCAGGATGTAATAGACCATATGCAAATGAAAGACCCAGTGAATTTCCACGGAACTTCCCATATATACCTAGAAAGCAAGAAATTGAAAAGATAAAAAAACAGCTCTCTACATACATATCTATAGATAACAACATCAATACACTTAAAAAACATTTAGCTATGGTATATAATCATGAATAGAATAAGAGAACTGTATCACAGAGCCCCAGCAGATTTTCTCCTAGCCTCAGAAGAAGTCATAACACGTGCCGTTGGTTTAAAAATCTCACCACCAACTATAAGAATTAATGTATTTGACCCTCCAGCTATACTCATTGGATATAACCAAGATATATATGAGGAGATTAACCTAGATGAAGCAGCAGAGCTAGGTTTTAATATAAATCGAAGACCAACAGGTGGTGGCACTATAATAATGTATAGTGATACTCCAGGTTGGGAAATATGGCTGCCATTATCTATGGTTAATACAATAAATATAGACAAAATCTATCAAGAGCTTATAAAAATTCCGTTAACAGCCTTGAAACATCTAGGCATAGAAAATGCTAGACATAGAGGAAAGAATGATATTGAGGTAGAAGGTCGTAAAATCTCAGGTACAGGGCTCTATATGGATTCTAATGGCATAATGCTCTGTGGAACCATACTATTAGATTTTAATGTTAAGCTTATGTTAAGAGTGCTTAAGCTTCCAATAGAGAAAATAAGTGATAAAGATATAAAGACATTTGAAGAACGTATAACTACAGTGAAGGAGGTATTAGGCTTTAAACCATCAGTTGAAGATGTTAGAAATGCTTTTAGAAAAGCTGTAGCTGAAGTCTTTAAAACAGATGTTGTTGAAGGCCATCTTAATGAATGGGAATTAAAAGAATTACAAAGTGTTATAGAGAGGTATAGAAGTTCTGAATGGATCTATAGCTATAGATCTACAAACAATAAATCATCTATGAAAATCTGTACACATAAAACACCTGCAGGTCTTATTAGAATCCATACAAAGATATTTGAAGGTGTAGTTGAACAAATATTGATAACAGGTGACTTCTTTGCATATCCACAAAGTGCTATACAAGAGCTAGAAGCAAATCTAAAATGGATATCTATAGAAGATGTATATCATGTAGTTACAGAATTTAGAGATAAGATGACAATCCATGGAATTTCTATATATGAGTTAGCTAATCTTATAAAGAACTGTATAGAGAAATAATAAAAAATAATATTAAATATTAAAATTTCATCATCACTTAATAAATTTCGCTATTTGTTCTTTATACCATTCTACTGTTTGGGGATCTGAACCTTTAAGCAGATTTTTCAAGTCTTCGTTAAGATTTGATGGCTCTATTACAGCAACCCATCCAGATCCATAAGGATCATTCATAATCAGCTTAGGATTTTTTCTAAGCTCATTGTTTACTTCCATGATTTTACCTGTTACTGGAGACTCTATAGGTCCAACCCATTTAGCAGATTCTATCACAGCTACTGGCTGACCTTGTTTAACAATTGCACCAATAGGTCTAAATCTTATAAACACTATTTCACCAGCAGCTTTAGCCCCTACATCACTTAACCCAATTCTAACCCTATTAGACGACTCAATTTTTGCCCAGCTAAGATTCCTAGGCCAGTAAAATAGCTCTTCTTTTAGTTCAAATGAATCGATTTTCACCATAGGGATCTAGATATATGTTTCAGCTAGGATTAAAAACTATTAAGGATCCTTAAACAGCATCTTCCAGATTCCCAACCAATTAAAATACATCTATTCAATTTTTTCACGAGCACCATATGGATTACCATAAACCTCAACATTCTTAGCTATGGACTCTATAGGTGGTGGTATATATCCAGCTTCTATTAACATTTTCCTAAGCTTTAAAACCATCTCAGGAATGTCTATCTCCATCGGACATACAGATTTGCATCTACCACACAATAGACATGTAAATGCCAATGGCGCAGCTTTTTCAAAGCCGTGTATAAAAGACGTCCATATAGCTCCTATACCACCTACATATACATAACCCCAAATCAAACCACTTAATTCACGAAATACAGGACATACATTGAGGCAAGTACCGCATTTCAAACAGGTTAAAGCCTCTCTGAACTGAGGATCTTTAAGCATCTTAAGTCTTCCATTATCTAAGAGAACTACATGGAGTTCTTGCGGACCATGTGCACCTTTAATAGACACAAGCTCTATATCTGATGTTGAGCTAGGTCCTGTTATAAGAGATATATAAGATGGCATTTTAAGCCCAACAGCATTTGGAATTATTAACATTGATGCTGTTATAGCATCTTCTACTGTTGGATATATCTTTTCTATTCCAGATATTGCTATATGTATAGGTGGAGCATTTGAGACAAATCTAGCGTTACCCTCATTCTCTACAAGCACTACTGTACCAGTGTCTGCAGCAATAGCATTGGCTCCTGTTATACCTGCATCAGCTTTGAAAAACTTATCTCTAAAGTACTCACGAACAGCTCTTACACATATACTATGATTAGGCGGTATTTCTTTGTTGAGATACTTCGATAGTGTTTTAGCTATCTCCTCTATAGTTAAATGTATTGCTGGTACAACAGGGTGAGAAGGCTTTTCACCTCTTATTTGAATAAGAAATTCCCCAAAGTCAGTTTCAATGACATTGAATCCATATTCTATAAGTGCTTTATTTAAGAATATCTCCTCAGAAACCATAGATTTACCTTTTATAACAAGTCTAGCATTTCTATCTCTTAATACATTAACTATATAATTTACAGCTTCCTCTCCTGTTCTAGCATAGTAGAACACCCCTCCAGCTTTCTCGATACTTTCCCTCGCCATCTTCACCATATCCTCAATATGTTCTAGAGACCATAGCCTAGTCTCTCTAACACGCTTTCTATGATATTCATAGTATGGCAATTCCTTTAGCAATTGAAATCTTGCCCTAGGAAAACGAGTAGAAACTTTTCCAAGGGCTTCTCTTAGCATATCATTTCCTAAAGCATCAATAACCTTCTGAATATATTCATCAAACCACATACCCATAGACCTCAACCCATAGCTTCATATATAAGGTCTATGATATCTAAAACCTTTAGAGAGACACCATAAATATTTTCAGCAATTGATGAAGCATCAAATAAAGTTTTAACACAAGTTGGACATGAGGTAATAACGGCTTGGACATCTAGACCGATTATATCCTCAATTATTCTATCGATAGCTATTTGCGATGCCAGTGGAGGTATTGCTAGGCGTATCAACCCCCCACCACCACAACATCGTGAGTATTTCCCCATAGATATCTCAGGTAATTCAATAAAAGTTATCCCTGGAATAGATCTTATGATTTCTCTAGGCTCATTATATATTCCTAAATGTCTACCTAGATCACATGGATCATGGTAAGTAACTTTTAAATTAATGCTATTCTTTAATTCAATCTTTCCCAAATTTATCAATTTTAAAAGGAGTTGTGTTGTATGAACAGCATTCAAAGGTTCAAAACCGTTTTTAGGATATAGCTCTATAAATGTTCTTAAACAACCAGGACAATGTGTTACAATGATATCAGGTTGTAATTTCTTAATCTTTTCAAATAGATTAAGAGCACATGTTTTGAATTGTTTTTCATAGCCTGCAAGTATGAGAGGGTATCCACAGCATCCCTCAACATCAAGTGTTACCATATTTATATCGGCTTTCTTAAAAATATATTCAATCTTTGCTATGGTCTCTGAAAGGATGTTTCTTAATGTACATCCCCGCCAGAAAAGCACCTTCATAGAATTCATGTTTAGCACCATTGGTCTATAAATCTATATCTATAACTTTTAATTTTAAACTTATCGATATTATTTAATATAGCTTCATTGGACTACATTGAATTATTGAATAATAAAGTAAAGTTTTCAGTTTATTGAATATAAATAGAATAAATTAACATATTAATATGTTAGAGCTTTTAGATATAAACCATACCTATATATCTAGTTTCCATGAATATAAATCAAAACTTTTCTTCTATGATTATATACAGCTCTTGTCTCAAGTAGATATATTTCATAATCTCT
>Ga0185307_1001362_pt1 | contig 13686 bp, 11 predicted proteins | sample LHCtaG_FD_128010 | JGI IMG/M metagenome (GOLD analysis project Ga0185307, IMG submission 128010) | Hot spring microbial communities from Little Hot Creek, USA to study Microbial Dark Matter (Phase II) - LHC4sed_matched (SPADES... | ecosystem: Environmental > Aquatic > Thermal springs > Hot... | reverse complement strand
AAAATGCTTATTTGGACGCTATCCCACCATAACTCTTCAGCTCAAGACAATCGTCCAATTCTCTTTTTGAGATTCCAAGGGTAGGAACAACCCCGCCCTATTCGCCAAGGTCGTGACTTTCAATACTCTCTATGAGATTCTTTGTCTCTTCTTTATTGCTCCCCTTACTTGGTCTTGTCTTTCAATTCTCTCTATGAGATTCGGAATTTTCGGAAGTCAAGTTAATATGATATGGAATTTGACGACTTTCAATTCTCTCTATGAGATTCCTCCAGAGGGCCTGCCCAGACGGCGAGGGAATGTGGTCAGACTTTCAATTCTCTCTATGAGATTCGGTCCTATGGAGAGAACAAAGAACTCATTCCCCCTTTAGTGGCTTTCAATTCTCTCTATGAGATTCTTACACTTGCAAGTTTGGCTACTCCGTTTTCACCGAATACTTTCAATACTCTCTATGAGATTCACTCCATATTAGCCTCCACGAAATCGGTCACGTTCTGGATCTAGCTTTCAATACTCTCTATGAGATTCTTAAGTTACAGCTATGGGAAGAGGGTCATGGAGAGGAGGCCTTTCAATACTCTCTATGAGATTCTGTAGTGTTTTTGGCTTTTTTAAGCCTTGTTGTGGCATTCTATTTTTTGGTAGTGTGAATAATCCCTTATTCGGGAATTCATATATAAGAGGTTTGGTCTGGTATTTAAGTTTTAGGTATTACGGCGTGTTTATGGTAATTTTTATTTATTTGTTTGTTTTTGTTGTTTTGGATGTTCTTTCTTGATTCTTTGGAGGTTGATCGTGTTCTTCGTCAGTTGAGGGGTGTTTATGGTTTTGTTAGTGAGGATTTGAGGGGTTGGAATTGGTCGAGTGATTTGTTGTCTCCTCCTGTTGAGGGTGTCTACTTAAGTGTTTCGGAGGTTGCGAATAGGTATTGTTCGACTTATCGGGATGTTTACTTGAAGCGTGTTCTAGGCACTCCTGCGCCTTATAGTTATAAGACTGTTAGGGGCTGGATATACCATGGGGTATGTAAGAAGGTTGTTGAGAGGGCGAAGTCTAAGCTTTATCTTGAGGGTTTGATGAGTGGTTCTAAGCTGTATTCTTCTCTGCTCATAGATAGGAGGGATGTTGTAGAGGGCATGCTTGAAGAATATGGGGTCTCGAAGTATCTTAGCCAACATTATCTTGATAGACTTACAAGGGAGGCGGAGACGTTGTATGGTTTCCTGGCATTGCAGGCTGCTTCTAGGCTGGATAGAGTGCTTTCGAGAGTGTCGAGTGTAGATTTGGAGAGTGTTATCTCGAGGGTGGCTTCGGTGGATGTTGAGAGGATTGTTAATGGTCAGCTGCTCGGCTTGTCTAGTGAGTTGAAGGTTGACATGTTTGCTGATAGGAGGGTGGTGATCGAGATTAAGACTGGTGATGTGAGGGATTTCCATAAGTATGCTGTTGCAGGGTATGCTCTCGCAGTAGAATCTGACTTGGAGATCCCTATTGATTACGGTATAGTATCCTACATACATGTTAGAGACGACTTTGTGAAGATCAGGAACAAGGTATACTTTATAGGTGATGAGTTGAGGAGAGAGTTTGTGGAGGTCCGTGATGAAGTGTTCAGTATAATCCATAGGGGGTTAGACCCAGGTAAGCCTTCAGACTGCCCAGAATACTGTGTATATTATGGAGTGTGTGGGTAGTGGCTTTGAAGATAATTCTCACGGGCCATGGATACAGTATCTCTAAGAAGGGTGGATTACTAGTAATAGCTAGGGCAGATGGGTCTAGGAAGGAGGTAAGTATAGGTAATGTCTCGATGGTTTTAGCTAATCTTAAGGGTTTGAGTGTTAGTGGTGAGGCGTTGAGGTTGATGCTTAGGCATGGTGTCCCATTGATCCTGCTATCGAGGGATAAGCCGGTTGGAAGGATCCAGCCGATGATGTTGAAGACTCATGTTAGGTTGAGGAAGGAGCAGGTGAAAGCTCAAGAAGACGCTCGGGGGTCTAGGATAGCTCAAGCAATAACTTTGGGTAAAATGTTTAACCAGATTAGAGTTCTCAAGCGTGTTTCCAAGGTTAGACCTATATCTGAGCAGGAGATGGTGGATGAGAAGATCCAGCAGATATACTCAGTCTATAGAGATGTTTTAGAGAGTGGTGTTGATTCTAGGAGCTGGCTGATCTCAAAAGAGGCTGAAGCATCTAGACATTATTGGGAGGCTATAGCTAAGATCGTTCCCGAAGAGGTCGGTTTCACAGGTAGGAGGAAGAAGTATGAAGGCCCTGAAGACTCTCTAAATCTTTCACTGAACTATCTCTACACACTCTTAATGTACCATGTATGGTATGCTGTTGAGTTGTCCGGGCTAGATCCATTCATAGGATACCTGCACGAGGACAGTAATAGGAGACCAAGCCTTGTGATGGATCTAATGGAGGAGTTTAGGCAGCCTATAGTAGACTATCCGTTGATAAAGTTTCTTCTAAAACATAAGACAGTTGAAGCTTTAGATGATGAGAAGAGGCTTACGGATTCTTTTAGGAAAGAGTTGCTACAGCTCTTCTTCGACACCTTGGAGAAGAATGTAAGCTTCATGAATAGAACTGCACCTATCAAGGCTCATATACGTCTACAGCCTATCAGGCTTGCGAAATACTTACTCAACTATACTGACAGGTATGTATGTTTTGACGTAGTGGTGTAGGAATGTATACTCTGGTAATCTACGATATAACTGAAGATGAAGTGAGGATGAAGATTGCTGAAGCATGTAGGGAGGCAGGTCTAGTAAGGATTCAGAAGAGCGCATTCCTGGGAATTATAGATTCCCAGAAGAGGAAGAATCTAGAGATTAGGTTGAGGAAGGTTCTAGGACAGAGTAAAGGGAATATACAGATATTCACGATATGTGAGGCTGACATATCGTATAGGAGGATAATCGGGGAGGTAGTAGAGTATGAGGAAGAGGGGGTAATGTTTCTTTAGATGGATGAGGAAAACTATGTTACCCCAATACATGTAAGAGACTACTTGTTCTGTCCATCGATATTCTACTATAAACATGTTGTAGGGGTTAATGAGCCTGTTACAGACTCGATGGAGGAGGGTTTGAGAGATTATGCTGGAGATGTTGAGAGATGGGAGGAGAGGAAGACTCTTCTAAGCAAGAAGAGGATACATGTTGATAGAATGTTGTTTAACCTGGCGCTAGCATCTCAAAGATATAGGGTTAGAGGCGTGGTGGATACGGTGTACTGGATAAATAATAGGCTCCATGTCTTAGAGATAAAGGTGTCTGAGTCTGAGAAGCTTTTCCCAGACCATCTATACCAGACAGCGGTATACGCATTGATGGTTGAAGAAGAGTTTAGAGAGCCTGTCTACAAGATCGTGATCTTCTATAAGAAGTCTGGAAGATGGTTTGAGAGGAGGTTCACAGGCCAGCTTAGACAATACACGGTAAAACTCGTCGAGAAGATCCATGGAGTACTAGAGCATGGATATATGCCTGAATATAGATGGACTAGGAAATGTATGAGCTGCTTCTATAGAAAACTCTGCCATGGATACTGAGCACAAACATAACGGATATAAGTACTAGATAATATAGATATAATAATCTATGGAAGATGTAGAGGAAGATGTAGATCTAGCTGTAGGCTTCCATCTCCTCTATACTCAACTTTCCACGTCTTATATTTGCTAGAACGCCTCTCTCGATGGTCTCTTACTTCTGTTTGTTGATCTTGTATAATCCGAATCCTGCTGTTCTATTTACTCCAACCTGTACTTCTTCTCCAAGCCTTAGTAGTGCATTCGTAACTCTTGCGTGCTCTTCATCGTATGTATCATGTGGGAGGCTGAGGCGTGCTTTACCGATGAATCCTACAATGAATGCTTTCCCCCTCCTATGTAGTAGTTTTACTGTTCTGATGTTTTCTACGCCTGAGAGAGCGACGCCTCCCTCTTCAAGCCACCTCGTATACCTCCTAGACTTTATCGTGACCCCGCCATACTCTCTCCAAAGCCTGCATATGTTTCTAAGCATTAAGATGGGGTCTGGTAGAGGATAGTATCTATACGTTGACTTGAGCCTACCGATTATCCTAAGCATCCTGGAGATGAACCCTAGGGTATGGAGTGGTATGTAAGGGCATGGTCTCCTAAAGCATGTTGGGCTGATAAACTCTACCTCGTATCTATCGAATGGGTGTGATTCTTGTAGAAGCTTCTTTAAGTCGATGCTCTTGAATGTTACCTCGCTAACATGGAACCTCGTATCAAACAGCTTTACTTCATCATTCTTCTTGAAATATTCAAGTAATGCTCTAGTTATCCTACTATCGAAAGACGTATACCTGAAGTAGTATATCCCGTTCTCAAGCTTTATGAGAGGTGAAGCAGAGAAAGGTGCAAGACCACGAGATTCATGTATCCTAAAAGCTAGAACAGCATCAGACATCTTAAGTATCCTGTAGAATAGACCTCTAATACCGAAGCCTGAAGAATACTTCTGGTAACCCTCTAGAGGTGAGGAAGCGATTATACCTATGATATCAACGCCCAAACCATCAGCCCTACAACATAAATAAAATATCCTAGAAATAAACCGTAACGTACACCCACTAAAAGTTTTAGCTACTGAGCTGTCTTCACACATTCCAATACTATATTGGATCCTTCCTCTGCATTCAAGAGTTGGATGAGCAGCCCATACTCTGCTTTCAACTCTCTATCAGGTTCAAGATAGACCAGTTTTTTCAGATAATCATTGAGGTTGGCAGGGTATGCTTCAATCTTACCTCAATATTTTTCAATCTAGATTCCACGACTCTCCATGATGTTAATCCTAGAATTAAATCGGCTACTCAGTCGTCAATACAATCTTCTACTCCTAAGACCGATACTCCTCCAATAATACTAGCAATTTTATCTTTCACATCTGGAGGTTTCCTTGGACCATAAACTCCGCATCCGATCTTCTCAGCAGATCCTCTGCTCGATCTATCTCTCCTGCTTCAACCACTCATGCTTCACGCTTGACAAAAAAGTTAAGAATAGATTCATTTATTCTCCATGAAGAACGAAATCGATATATCTGAGCCTCCAACATATAGTAATGTTGAGAAGCTATCCTTTAAGGAAGTATGTAGAGAGAGGGTGAGGGAGATTGTATTGAATTGGAGAGCACATGGTTCTAAGGTGCATGCTGGAGGAGGATGAAGCGTTGTCCGAGGTTAGGAGATTTATCTGGTGTCAACCCCATGAGGGATAGATTCGAGGTATGGATTGAAAGTCCTTCAAGCATCTCAAAGATCTATAGTTCCGGATATACTCTAGTGCTGATGGATTCATGCTTCATAGTAGAATTTTCAGACTTCATAGAAGTTCTCGCTTCAGAGAATTATGTTGCGGCTACCGGTAGGATACCCGCTGTCTGCGACTTTACAAGGTACGAAGTTAGGAGTATAAGCCCTAGAACTGGCGGGAAGCCTTGGAGAACTCTAAAGAAGGCTGAGGAGCAAAACCTATGTATAGTCAGGACGGGCTTCATAGATTATGGGGAGCCAACGGAGAAGCTTCTAGAATTCAAAGAGTACATTAAGGCTTTCAAGAAATCTTACGCGGGCTTCTCTGGAAGGTCGAACAAGGAAGACCTAGCTCTATACGTTACAGCACTATACCTGAGAGGCTCGGATGTTAGGGTTGAGGTTGCTACGGTTGATAGAGCATTGAGGAAGGCTCTAGAAGAAGCTGACATAATAGTCCACGCAAAGCCATGGACCCAGTAAGCATGGCCCAATACTCTTCTCAATAAACGGTAAAGAATGCTTATTCAGATAACATCTTGTAGTATCAAGAATGAAATGTGGCCACTTCTTAGAGATATTGTTTATAGAAGCTATCCTTGCCCGTCCCCCATATTCTCTAGGGATTTACTATTGAGAAACTCACTGAACGGCTGAAGCAGCCTAGAAGAATGATTATGAGATTTAAGAGACTAGCTATAACATAGAGAGCATTCATAAATAAAGCATACACAATCATTTACCTAAGACCTAGAATCTAGAGATGAGTTTCTCAGATCTGATATCAAACATCTAAGCTTCGAATCTGCTGTGGGAAGAACTGCTCTAAGTATCCACTACTTTCCCTCAGTCTATTGAAAATTTGGTATCCGTCTTCATCTCTTAGATTCCCCAACACTCCTTAGGACCGCCTTCCTCAGGTTCAACATTCAGAAAGACCTCTGCCGTCTTCAGCAAATGATCTTCGATGGTGTATCTTTCAAATTCATATTCTCTAAACCGTTAATGCTTACGATAATCTGGATTTCTTCTACTTGACTGTCACAGGTGTAGATGGCGAGCCTATGTTCTTTTTTAGACTGGTTATTCCAGCTATCTTTGATAGTTTATTCTAGATATTCCTAATCAGATTCTCAAGTGATCCTCTTTCTTAGTGTCTATTACTATCAAAAGCTTTTTCACGTAATATCTTAGATACGTTGAGAGAATATTGAAGATTCAGGTCTAGGTAGCTTCTTCAGGTTTAACTATCCTAGCAACATGTTTTCTATCGAGTCTATGTGAAAACTACCGATATTACACTCTTGAAGATAGGAAAGAAGGGATCCTTGAAAAGTTATACGGCTAAAGTGGCTTGTAGTATTGGCATTGAGCTGAGAGCTAATCGGGCTGTCACAAGACCCAATCTTCACTTCAATGATACATGTAGCACCATTAACTCTCCTAGCAATGGATGGTTAAAACCGGTCTTCTTTTTCTAAGAATGAAATGACAATGTACTGAAGAATATCTTAATGATGGCTGTTTAAGATGGTAGAAGAATAATAATCAAAGTTGAGTCCTATCGCTTGATCTAACACCACAGAGTACTAGAGATCTAAGGAAGGTGAAGAGCGACCATAAAAATTCTCAATACATAGCCCACAAGCATTTAAACATAATCCTTATCTAAGTCTAGCCCTCCTCAGTTTGAAAACCAAGCACTTCTATCTTTTATCTAGATTCATAAGTTTGTGGAGATTGTAAAGTAAATGTTGCAGAGATAGAATGTACAACAAGCCTTAACGTCGCACGTCTTACTTGAAGAATCCTTCTTCTTTAGAAGAGTATCCTGCCATCGATTTCATGGAGCTTCTTACATGGGAAGCCTGAATAAGAATGCTAGCAAAATATTACGCTAATTCATGGATGTGGCACAACAGTAGATTTTCCTTAAGGAGATGCTGGACTTGTAGGCTTCCTCCTATGCGTTGACCGTCTTAACGAGTAAAAATCAAACTTCTCAATTGAAGAGAATCTGAGTTTCCTAAGAATAACCAGGTAATCTAAGGTTATTAATGATGGAGGATTCTTAAACAGCCTAGACCTGGCCTCGTATCAGAGTCTTGATAGACCAACTCAATCCATGATACTCTAGCTAATAATATAAATTGAACTTCCTGAATGCCTCCAAGATTTCCTGATCCAGCGGCTTATGCTTACGTTTCTTCCTAGCTCGCCCAGCAAGATAAGGTCCTACCACAGCGTATGCTTTCTCAGCTAACTCGTCGCCTTCACCTTCTTCATACCTGCGCCAAGCATCTGGGAAGTGCTTGTATCCGCTGGGGCTAGCCCACTCCACGTGGAAGTCCTCAAGCTTATCTGGTGGAACGCAGACAGCGACTCTATCAACGGATCTATGAAGGCTGAGCGGTACCGTGAAGACTCTCTGAACATCAATCTTATTCTCGACAACGACGCCTTCCTCCGGTTCTATCTTGTATATGATATACTGAGTCACAGAGTAGGCTACGTCTAACGGGTCAATCCTTCTGAGGAGATCCAGGCTGAACGCTCCAGGATGAATGTGTACGTGAGCACCCCTCCCACTCCACTTGAAGAAGACTGACTTTACAATACCCTGCTTCTCAAGCGCTTCCAGTATCTTTACCGCTTTCCTGACAACCTTCCTCCAGTCGCCATCCCGCGAGTCTATGTCCCAAGTCGGCGAAGACCTTACTATGTTCTCCCTGCTCGCCAAGTCCTCGGTCGAAACCAGCCTCCCATAAATGTGCGCTGTAGCATAGAAAGCTCTAGGCTTCATGGAGGAAAACCTCTCCAAGACCTTCAGTACATCATCCTCGCATCTTATAGTTAAGAGTCTGCCTCTGCTCCAGTACCTGACCATTGGTCTTGAATCATCCCCCACATCACAATGAATAGCAACCCATCTTCCAGCACAGTACTCAGCGATCTCCCTCCTAACCTCAGCTTTCATGTAATGCTCTTTTACATACTCCCAGTCAAGATTCACTTGAAGCCCACATCCTCACAAGTTTAAGCTCCTAATAAAAATGATAGAAGCTGCTTAAGAAGAATATTTACCCCATCATCCAACAGAGATAACAGCATTAATACGTGAATTATCATTGCACCCAACATTCTGCAGAAGCAAGAGATGGAGATGAGCAAGAAGATGCTTATGGAGGAGTACTGACACGCAATGCTGACTAGAAAGATCATCTAGTAAGCAAGTATCTAGAGAAATGATTGTATTGCATCTAGGAAATACTCTGAGAAGTACAGAGAGCCTTCTAGACGATGTAGTTGTGAGAGGCCTAACCTCTAAAACATTAATCTTCTTTCTCCAAACCTATCCATCAGCTTAGTAATTGTAGTAGAAATTATTTTTTCGAAAATATTATCCTAACGAAGTTAACAGAATACATTAGTAGAATGATTTCAAAGCTTCAAGACAGAATAGACAAGACCATCTACTTAGAAATAATTAAACTCAACCCAGCCGCGAATATTAACCCCTCCCTTTATTCTTGTTAAACCAGCTAAACCGGCTAGTACAGATCCACTTGTCTTAGAGTTTGCAAGCCTCCTGCTATGCTGAGCAAAATGTTATTAGAATGCTCTTAAAGTCTTCCAGCACGTCTTATTCATGCTTAAAAATCCTGTCTACCCCTCATAAAGAGGAAGAGACGGCTGCACATCGACAATGGCATCGATAAGAAACTTAATACATAACAGCAAAGACTCAAGAAGGAGTACTAGGTGGTTGAGAGGTCTCCTGGATTCTTCAAGCCGATGATAGGGTTTAAGGAGCCTAACGGTCGTCTATCACCCTCTGACTACATCAATCATCCCTACATAATCATCCATCTTACGAAGCTTAAGCTATGAGTTAACATACCTGCCTTTGAGCTCTTGAATAATATTGACATGATTTTTCTTGGAGGTATCTTATCCGGATACACCTTTTTCCGGGGCACCGAGATGAAGGCTATGGCCAGCGCTATCTTGGCTATGAATACTATAAGGAAGCCGATGTTGAAGAGGGATAATATTGCGCCGACAAGGTAGAGCAATCCAGCAATCCTGAACCTTCTGACCCCTAGACCGGAGGCGATTGCACTGAAGCTTTTCCGTAGGAGTGCGGCTGAGACCATAGTTAAGGTCCACGTGATGACAAAGGCAAGAATAATGCCGAGAGAAACACGTCTCGCGGGATTAGTGAAAGTTAGCGTGTAGAAGAACAAGCCTGGTCTGAAGATAGCTCCAGACAGGATAGCGAGAGCGTACAAGGATAAGCTTTACAGATACTGGATACTCGTAGAGTATGAGAGAAGCTACGACTTGTACAAGCATTTTAGGCTTGCTCCTAGGGACAGGCATGCATGGAGGATACCAAAGATAACAGTTGGAGTATGCCCTAGATGTGGAGAAGACATAGTGGAGGGGGTATGCTTGGAATGTGGTGGAAGGGTTGAGAAGCCGAGGCATCTAGAAGTCTGGAGAGACCCAGAAGCCATTGAAGAGCTAATCCCAGTATTAGGAGTTAAGAAAGGACGTGGAAACCTCACCATAGAATCTAAAACCAACCTGCTGAAGATACCTAGAGAGATAATCCATGAAAAGATAGTGTCCATAGTTAGGAGGAATGGGTCAATCCACTTAAAGCTATTAAAGATAAGACTACTAGAACCTAATAGATGAGCAGTCCTCCCAAGCCTATTTTTGTAGAGGGCAGTATTCAGTATTCAACAAGCAATTCAACCATCAGTTCTTCTAAGCATATCCTATAGAGTGTGGCCCCCTCCTGTCTTCTTAGATGGAATGAACAAGCCTAGATATTCCAAGTCTATGAAGTATCTGTAGAATGCAGTCTAAGAAGCAACCTAAAACCCTAAGCTTAAGATATTCTTACATTCAATCCCATGAGCTACGTTGTCTACGCTATGAGAAGCCTACTAATCACTAGAAATATTTCAAACCTTCACTAGACCAGTGACAGTAGCAATCTTTGATGCCGTGAGGTTCATTTCAGCATCAACAAGCTTTAAAAGAATCATAGAATGAAAAACAGCAGTACTGCTTGGAGATCTCCAACTAAATTTTAAGTAGATAACCTCTATGCTCACATTACTTTCTTATGTTGAAGAATTTTATCTCTATTCTAAAATTAAGGGTGGCTCCCAAGATACGTAGTAATCGCAACGAACTCATAGAAACTCTTGTTTAAATTGTTAACGACACTGTGCACCTATCCCTGGATAATTATTTCTAAACCTACTCCCCCATCTCTGTAATTATCCCTGTAGTAGTTTGCAAGATAGTTTCTAATGGTGTCTCCGCTGCAGTGTATAGGATATATCTTCTCCACACCCATCCCTACGAGCTGGGATGCGACTTTCTGAGCTTCCTGAAGTGAAGCTCCAGCCATGTGGAATCCCCCAAGCACGATGTAGGGCTTTATCCCAGTATCTTCCACCGCCTGCCTAACGATATCTACAACGCCGGGATGGCTGCAACCAACTAAGACTACAAGCCCCCTACTCGTCTTGAACGCTAAAGCCTCCTCTACTGGAGGACCGTAGAGTGGTTTAACAACATACATCCCCCTCGACACTTCAATAGTGCTGTTCACCTGAATCGGCTTTAGACCTAGGCTTTTAACATAGCTTATGAAGCTTCCATCGGGCGGAACATACACCATCATTACAGGCTTGACCGAGGCTAGCGGCCTTAAACCTCCCGTATGGTCTCCATGCACATGGCTTATTACAACGAAATCTATCCTTTCAAATCTATTCAAATCTATGCCAAGCCTACGAGCATTTGCCTCGAGAACAGTAGGATCGGGCCCTACATCGAAGAGGAGCCTCACCCTATCGGTCTCAACATATACTGAGAGGCCCCACGCTTCCTCAAGCCCTTGCCCATAAGGATTATTATCTACAAGAACCAATATGCGTATCCTCTCAGCCAAGGTAATGGTCGAATAAACTGTAGTGGTCACGGTCAATGTTTTTAGTGAATAATAATGAGCCAACGCTCACACCAGCTACCGAGCCTACAATAAGCATCAACACTACCAAAAAAGCTGGATATTTCACGACATTACAAGGAGTCGCATATGACATATAAACTTTGTATCACCTAAGCAGACCCCTCAACTTTCATTCAAGGCTTTCTCATCTGTGAATCTTAATTTTTTAGGATGATGGGCTGGAGAAGCTATTCTTTCAACATGCTCTATGATAGGTACTACCTAACAAGCAAAATTCGATTAATTATATTGTCTGGACAAGCATTTTATTAATCAACCATCACTACGGCTTGATAGTATAGTTTGGGTAGATTATGTTAAGACTTTTAAGACCTTAACTTATCCATTCTTTTACTAATTTAAAAACTAAAGCAACTAGAAATAATAAACACTTACCTTACAGGTGAAAATATATCTCTAGCCTTAAACATACTCTCTAGTCTAGACATTACTCATCAGGGAATTAGAAGACTTATCTAAAGCATCTATCGTCTAAGATAGTGGGTTAGAGTCTTGGAAGCAGGCAAGAACACTTATATCATTATCAATGTGTCCTCTAAGAAAGCATACGTTACATTGAAGATTCACTCATCTATCTAGTAGGCGGTGAATTCATTGCTTAAAAGAAGACCTAGGAAAAAAGCCTTGAAGAAGAACTTGAGAAGGGTAGCTAAGAGCAAGATTACACTTAGTTACGTGCTGTCTAGACTGAAGAAGTTATTTGAAAAGCTTGAAAATGTTGAGATAGCCATATTATTTGGCTCTATAGCTAGAGATAAGATTAGTTTCCACGATATTGACATTGCCCTCAAAGTTAAGAAAGAAGATCTCTTGGAGATAGGATGTATTATTGCCCAAATTGCGAGGACTTTACGTATTAATGAAGACAACGTAGATGTTATAATCCTAGACCAGATAAGCCCGATAATGCTTTCAAGAATACTCAAAGAGGGTATTATTGTTAAAGCAGAGCCGAGAGCATCCGAGCTTCTCTTAAGAAAAGAGTGGCAGACACCAGATGCTCAAATAGAATTTAGGCAATGGGCAGCGGTAGACCCTAAACTCGACAAGGCAGTAATAATATCAAGAGTTGAAGAAATCAGGAAAAACACAGCATTCATTAAAGATGAGATCCTAACTAAGAAGATAGAAGAACTAGACTATAAAGATACATTAGCCTTGGAGAGAGCTATGCATAGAATCATAGAGTCTATGCTCGACGTATGCAGGCATCTAGTCTCAGTTTATTCATTGGGATTTGCTGAAAGTTACGGTGAATATCCTAGAAAACTAGCTGAAGCGAAAAAGATGAGTAGAGACCTAGCTGAAGACATAGCAAAACTCGCAGGCTTAAGAAACATACTCATACACCGGTACCTAGAGATTAAGAAGGAACTCCTATACCAAGCAGCGAGAGATACAACTGAAAAGATAGTAAACAAATTCATTAAATGGATACAGACTTTCATAGACGGTTGATATAAAACTTCTCCCATACATTGCATGGTTGATTTTGTAGACCTATCGTCAAGTTACCTAGTAAGAAGCATCTCTCAAGCCTTCCAACCAAGACCCCTACAAAGCATACTCAAGCTAAACCACTACAGTAACATAATAACTACTCCAAAAATTTTTGCGTCAGAGGGAGCCCAACACCCACGGTTCAGCCTCCCTAACCTTTAATTCTCTATATGAGATTTGCGCAGAGTTAGCTGCAAACGTTGCTACAGCAATATTATGAGCTTGACCTTTCAATTCTCTCTATGAGATTCCGTACTGTTTTTTGGCTTTCTGAGCCCTGGTTCAGGATTCTAGACTCTGATTGTTTGAATAGTCCCGTATTCGGGAATTCGTATATAAAAAAAGGAGAAGTTTTAGCAGTGCATACTTCACGGGGTAGGAACATGATAGTTACCATGAAGTTTATTAGGATCGTCTTAGATAAATGCTATAACAAGCCATCAGTAATAGTTGATAGAAGACTATAAATCAACCATAGTGATGAACCTGTCAACTTTTATTTAACCTCTTCTTATTTATAAGTTTTAAATCTTTAAGTGCTGACCTAGTGAAACTATTCTCCGAACATAGTACACAAACAGTATTACCAAGTTGACAGGATCATAGTGATAATAAAAATACTTATAAGAATAAAAACTCAGGAGAGTGTTACCTAGTAGACGAGGTCCCTAGTTCTTACAGTCTACTATACCTAACGACTAAGCCTTTAGACTCTTTGAGCAGGGTATCTTCATCTTACATAGAAGACTGGCTACTAGGTGTTATTCTAGCCGGAGATGTTTTCCAAGCTCGCTAGATTTAAATGTTTATATTTTAGTAATA
>Ga0185307_1001360_pt1 | contig 13689 bp, 13 predicted proteins | sample LHCtaG_FD_128010 | JGI IMG/M metagenome (GOLD analysis project Ga0185307, IMG submission 128010) | Hot spring microbial communities from Little Hot Creek, USA to study Microbial Dark Matter (Phase II) - LHC4sed_matched (SPADES... | ecosystem: Environmental > Aquatic > Thermal springs > Hot... | reverse complement strand
CCTTAACCCTCCCTCCTCTCTCCACCCTCAACCTTACCCTCACCGCCATAGAGGAAGCCCCTCACCCAGCCCACCCTGACCTTCTTCGCCTTGATCCTCCCGACCCTCACCATCAACTCCCGACGCGCAGTGAGGCTATTTAAGCGTGCGCACTCCCGCCCCCACCCTCCTGGATGCAGGCGCGCCGACTCCTCAAGGAAGGGGCCAAAACGCCTGCCGCGAGGCAGCCCTGCTCGAGCGGTGCGCTCTTGGGCGCTTAAGCCCCTCCCGCCGAAGGATTCCAAAGAGCTTTGGAGAGGCTTTGCGACCTAATTGCTTCGGATCACGGTGACAGCGGGCGCAGGATGGATCACGCGGTCGAGCGGCAGTGCTGCCGGCCGCCTCCTGTTAGCGCCGAATAGCTGCGAAAGCTTAAATGAGGGAGGAGCCTCTCTGCCGTTGTGGGCGTGGAGCTGGATTGGGAGCGGCTGGAGGAGGTTGTGGCGAGGGCGGTGGCGAGGGCTAGGTCGGAGGAGATGCGGGAGGTAGCGGAGGCAATCAAGCTACTGGCAGGCTACATGCGGGAGGGCTTCGAGAAAACATTCAAGATCCTCGAAGAGCAGGGCAAACGGCTCGAGGAGCACAGCAGGCTGCTCGAGAAACACACTAAAGTACTGGAAGAGCACAGCAGGCTGCTGGAAAAGCAGGGCAGACTGCTCGAGGAGCACACCAAGATACTGGAGAAGCATAGTAGATTGCTCGAGGAGCACGGCAGGCTGCTCGAGGAGCATGGTAGGCGTTTGGAGGAGTTGACGAGGGCTGTGGGTGAGCTTAGCGTGGCGGTGGGTAAGCTTAGTGTAGCAGTGGGGGAGCTTAAGGTGGCGGTGGGCTCGCTGGGGAGGAGGTGGGGCAGAGACCTAGAGCGGATGGTGCTGGAGTTGTACAGGCATGCTCTCGAGGAGAGGGGTGTGGAAGCTGGGAGGGTGGAGAAGTTTGTGTACACGGACGTCGACGGCCGATTCTACAGGAGGGGTGCGAGGATCGAGGTGGGTGTGTACATTCACGATGAGAAGGTGTACTTGGTCGAGGTGAAGTCGCACGCGGAGCTGGAGGACGTGGAGCGCTTCTACGATAAGGCTGGGATTGTGGAGAAGATCCTCGGGAGGAGGGCAGAGAAGCTGATCGTTGTCGCCGTCAACATCGACAAGGAGGCACTGGAGCGGGCCAGGGAGCTGGGCATCGAGGCCGTCTACGGGGCGGTTATCGAGTAGCACCGCTCCTCGGCGCGGCTCCCATACCCCTTAGTTACGTGTAAGCTAGGCCGGGGCGCGTCAGCCACGGGTTGCACCTTCACGGCTCCGCGGCTCGTTCCCTCATAATCCCTAGCCCTCGCCCCCTCGGGTTGTGTTTGCGGCGATGGGATCGAGGTAGTGAGCGCTTACACTTTGTACTGCAGAAGTGAGCTGGGCGACTCTCGGGCCGTGCGCTGGTACCGCGTTGCGCTCTCTCAAAGGCCTCCTTCCACTCCCTAACCGTGGCTGCTACCTCCTCTGCATGCCCACGCTAGTGACGGGCGCGCGCTGGGGGCCAGGGACGGGTTAAACTCGCTAAAAAATTTTATGACGAGCTCATGCGGCTAACCGCTATGAGCGGCGGGGGTACACAGGTCGGTAAGGAGCGGGTACAGGAGTTGAGCGCTGACGGTTTCGTGAAAAAGTATCTTCCAACAATCGTGCTATTGTCCGCCATCATAGCAATCATGGCTGCAGCGTTTTCGACGGGTAACTGGACGCAGGGAGGATCACCTCAGATCACGTTTGTTGATGGAATCCTGCTGGTCGTCGTTGGAGTGGCTGCCGGACTGCTCGGAGGGCTTATCGGCACCGGAGGGTGCAGCGTCATGCTCCCCATTCTACACTTCTGGCTTAAGTACTCGGCTCCACTCGCCATAGGGACAACTCTGTTTGCCGTGATCTTCACAACGCTCTCCGGAGCTTACGGACACCTCGTTAGAAAGAACCTCGACAAGAGCGCAGCCTTATGGATTGGCGGGGCCGGAACCTTAGGCGTCCTCGTCGGCTCATGGATCTTCACAATACTCGTTAAATACGTCAACTTGCTGAACCTCACACTTGGCCTCGCGTTCCTTTGGCCATCTTTCAGGATGATGGTTGAGGGCGCAGGTATTGCTAAGCCTAAAGCAGCCGTCGACCAGAGCGGGGAGAGTATTACAGGGTCGAGGGTCTTGATGGGGCTCTTCGGGTTTGTAATCGGTATACTGACCGGCATCGTCGGCTTAGGCGGCGGATACGCCCTTGTTCCTGGACTAATATACATGTTCGACGCACCAGTTTATGTCACAATGGGGACTTCCCTAGCCGCAATGATCCCGTTAGCCATCATGGGCGGAGTGATCAAACTGGCTCAAGGCTACGTCGCCCTGGGCGCCGGGCTTCTGCTCGGGGCGGGAACGATCGTAGGCGCACAGATCGGCGCCGCGACAATAAAGAGGTTCAAGCCGAACGCCCTGAAGCTAATCTTCGGAGTGTACTTCCTCTACGTCGCACTCAAGTTCATAACAGGGTACTTCGGCATCGCAATATGGTGAAACTATAACAGGCCTAGAAACCAAAAAGCGTGCTGTGAAGGCTCAAATTCAGTAAAAAGAGTTACCGTTTATTCTTATTCTAGGGCTTACAACCCCTTTTTTCTTGGCTACAACTCCAATTTTGCTATTTAGAACTTTTTTGGTGGACTTAGAAAATCTTTGCAATGATAAACATTGATTGAATAGAAGTTGATGCTTAAAAGAGCCACGGCTTTGTGTTTAAATGTTTTACTTTTGGTGTTATCCCCCCCACGCAGGAGCGTCTCTAGTGTTTATAAGGGTTTTTCCCTGTACTGCTCGTGGTATCCATGCTGATAAGCGCGAAGAGTCTCCTAGGGCTTCCCAGGCTGAGTACGGGTCTCTCGGGACTAGACAGGCTTGTGAGCGGGCTTGCGCCTGGGTCTGTATCCACGTTTTACGGAGACGAGGATTCTAGGGGAAAGATGCTCTACACCTTGCTTGCCTCGTCTGTCTCCGAGGGCTTGTCGCCGCTCGTCGTCAACATGAGGGACTATCATTCTGGGAGGTCTATAGACACTTACGCGTTGTCGGAGGCCCTCCTGTGGCGGGGCATAGACCCCGAGGAGGGTCTCTCCAGGATACACGTAGCCAATGTCTACGGCGTTGGGCAGGTGGGCTCTGTGGACTTAATTATAGAGGAGGCCCTGAAGAGGGGCGTAGAGCTCGTAGCAGTTACCCATCTGTCCGAGCTGTTCAACCCTAAGAGCTATGACAGGCTCGTGATGTTCCTAGGGAGGCTCCAGAGGCTTCTGGAGACGGGCGCAGTGATCGTGCTATTCGCCGGTAGGTCTAGGTTTTCTAAGAGGCCCTTACCAGAGGTACCAGTATACGTTAGGCACGCGTCCAGCATTATAGCTAGGCTTGACGACGTTGGGAAGAAGTATACCAGGATAACTATCGAGAAGGGCCCCCTAGCTACACCTGCAATCCTTCACGCGGAGAGGACGGGCTGGGGACTGAGAGACGTGGAGGGGTGGTTCTAGTGGGCAGGGCTACCCCGAGTGTCAGGGAGAAGTACCTACAGTTGCTGAGCGAACTCGAGGGCGAGTTTGTCGAGCTCTTGAGGAGGGAAAAGAGAGAGGCATACATCTACGTCAAGAAGGCTTGGGGCGAAGAGCTGGGCGCAGTGACTAACTATTCTAACCCGTACCTCCTTGGCTCGCTTCTCCTAGTCTCTGTGCTTGACCTGGAGTGGAGGCTTAGGGAGCTCGAGCGCAGGCTGAGGGATCTAGAAGATGAGGTCGAGCGAATCAGTAGTCGTTGACGCCTTTGTCTCACGTGGAGAAGCCAGGCTGTGGCTCAGGAGGCTTGACGGCGGCGTAGAGGTTCTCCGCAGGGACTTCGAGGACTACTTCCTGGTCGAGGAGAGCGCTCTGGGCTTCCTCGCCTCCCTGTGGGACCAGGGCTTCAGCGTCGAGGAGGTCGAAAGGAGGCTTATAGACGGGAAGACTGCAACACTTCTCAAGGTTTCCCACGGGTCCCGCAGGCTCCTGTCAAAGGCCCTCAGGGTTGTCGAGGGCGCCGGCTTTACGAGTTATGACTCAGATGTGAATGTTGTCCAGAAGCTATTCGCCAGCCTGGGAATCGTTGCTCTCAGGCCGTATAGGCGTAACGGCTGGCTCTTTACTGATGGCGTGGACAGGGTCGAGCCGCTCTCGCTGGCAACTATAGGCATCGACCTATACTTTCGTGGCAGCTTTCTCTCGAAGGCTATTGTTAGGGACGGCGGGGGCGAAAGGGTCTTTGATGGGTCTGAGTCCAGGGTCCTCGAGAGCCTCGACGCTGTGTTCAGAGAGCTTGACCCCGACATTGTGGCCGTTAACATGCCTGTAGATGAGCTTCGCAGGCTAGCTATCGGGATTAGGAGGCGGCACGGCTGGTTTAGGCTTGGGAGGGGAGAGGGCGTCCTCGAGGGAAGGATATTCGTCGAGAGGGGCCTGCTGGACGGTATAGGGCTTGCCGGCCTCGAGGAGAGGTGCAGGGCTACGGGTCTGTCTCCGACAGTGGCTGGCGTGACCAGCTATGGCAGGCTGATCGACGCTAGGCAGGTCTACCTGTTGCTTAGGAGGGGCTATGCTGTGCCCAGGGCTAGGCATAGGAACGTCCACGTGAGAACCATGCTTGAGCTCCACAGGGGAGACAGGGGAGGCCTCATCTACCAGCCTGTCACGGGGATATATGGGAACGTCGCTGAGCTCGACTTTGAGTCTATGTTTCCCAACCTAATTGTTAGGTACAACATCAGCTATGAGACTGTCTCGCTTGGTGGGGTCGCCAGGGAGCCCAGGGGGATACTCGTAGACGTTGTTGAGCCGCTGCTGGAGAGAAGGCTCAGGTTTAAGGATATGGCCCGGGAGCTCTCTGGAGGCACGAAGAAGTTTGCGGACCAGAGGCAGAAGGAGCTCAAGATGATACTGGTTTCTAGCTACGGGTACAGCGGGAACAACTATAACAGGCTTGGAAACCCGCTGACGTTCGAATGGATAAACAGGCTCGCCAGAAGGGTTATGCTGGGCGTCTATGGGCTCCTAAGGGAGAGAGGCTACACGGTCATATACGGTGACACGGACAGCGTCTTCGTCTATAGGGACGGTGCATCGCGGAGCGACTACGAGGAACTGGCCAGAGAGATAGCCGAGAAGTACCAGATGCCAATAAAGGTCGACAAGCTATTCAGGTTTATAGCTTTCCCAGAGGCAAAGACTACGCGCACATCACCCGTCAAGAGGTACTTCGGCGTCACGGTTGAAGGCGAATACGTGTTCAAGGGCATCGAGGCGGCTAGGAGCGACTACCCGCCACTTGTCAGAGACTTCCAGGTAAGGCTCATAAAGACAGTCTTCAGCACGCTTGAGAAGTCCTGCGTAGACAGGGCCGTATCGGCGGCGGAGGAGCTTCTGAGGAGGGAAGTCGAGAGGCTGCGTAGCGGATTAGTCCCGGTAGAGGAGCTCTTGATAGAGAAGACTCTTAGGAGGGAAAAGTACAGGGTCAAGGCTATGCATGTTGTCGCAGCCCAGCAAGCAGGCATGTCCGGGAAAGGGTCAAAGGTATGTTTTGTGTTAGCCAGACATCCAAAGTCGAGCCCCCACCTCCGTGTAAGGGTGCCTGGCACTGGGACTATTCTCCCAGACTACGACGCGTATGAAAGGCTACTTGTAAGAGCCTACGAGACGGTAGTTTCCCCGCTTGTAAACGTCAAGGTCTCTGCTTTCTGTCAACGCCAGGCCTAGTGGTGGAGCTTAGAAAAGATTATAGGAAAAATTCCAGGACAGGTAGGAGACTTCTGTGGGACTTGTAGAGATGAGGTTACTTAGAGTTTTCAGGATGTAAATGGTTAGAAAGCCTTGTATACGAATGAAAAATATTTAGTTTCTCAGGGAGTTTGGGTCTCAATGATAAAGTCCTCGAAGATCCTTTCGAAGTTCTTCTGGTTTACTACCGGTTCTCCCTGGACTTCAATTAACGAGTTTGATGGGTTAAGTCCTGGATAAGCCTTTATTCTTTGGGAAATCCTTTCCTCAAAAGTAGGAACAAAGGGGTTAACATAGAACCTGCCAATAGGTATTTTTTCGCTCTGTTGCGAAGCTTTTTCCATGGCCTTTAACATTTTTTCTTGTGCTTCCTCAGGCTTTCTTACGTAGGGGTCCCAAGCCTTGTCGTCATCTAGCTTGTAAACGGACTTTCTATAGAAGTCAGCTGTGTAGATATCGTTGAATGTCACGCATGGCTGGAGAACATCTATAAACGCGGCCCCCCTGTGCAGAATAGCCTCCTTGATTAGGTTCTTTAGGTGGTTAGTGTCAAATGCATAGCTCCGGGCTACGAAGGTATAACCAGCAGCGAGAGCCAGCATTACCGGGTTAAGAGCACTCTGGATGTTTGGCTCCACAAGGGACTTTGTTTTTACACCTATTGGAAGAGTTGGAGAAGCCTGCCCCTTAGTCAGCCCATAAACACCGTTATTGTGAAGTATGACAACTATGTCCAGGTTTCTTCTGCCAAGAGCCACGAAATGCCCCGCACCAATTCCTAAAAGATCACCATCCCCCCCATGCACAATAACTGTGAGCTCCGGGTTTGCAAGTTTAATACCTGTTGCAAATGGAATTGCTCTTCCGTGAAGCGTATGGACACCGTTTACATAGACGAAGTGCGGTAGCTTGCTAGAGCACCCTATGCCAGAAACTATGACGGTCCTGTCGGGGTCCAAGTTCAGCTCTTCAAGTACCCTGTAGATTCCTGTTAATATCCCAAAGTTTCCACAGCCTGGACACCAGTCTACCCATACATTCGTCCTATAGTTTCTACGCTCCATACCTGCACACCACCCTTTTCTCTTTACCGCTCAGTATCAGCTCGAGCCCTTCGACTAGTTCTCTCAGAGTTAGGGGTCGACCCGAAAATTTCACTATATTTCTCTCAATGGAGAGCCCCGTACTCATCTCTATCAGCTTGGCGATGTTGGCGCCATAGCTGTGTTCAACGACTATCATTCTGTCAGCCGGGACGTTTCTAGTAGCCTCAACAAACTCCCGGTCCGGGAAGGGCCAGAGCATTTTTATGTTTAGGTACATGGCTCTTATACCCTTCTCTTTAAGGACATCGATAGCTTCTAGCAAAGTATTCTTTACGGATCCCCACCCAATGAACACATAGTCCGGGTTGCCGTCTCCGTAGACTCTAATCTTATGCTCCCGTGGAACCCCGTCCTTGATGAGGTTCATCTTCTCAATTCTCTTCGAGTACATCGCTATCCTGTTCTCAGGGTCTTCAACAATATGTCCATACTCATCGTGTTCGTCGCCCGTATACCACATCACTATACCTTTAGTTCCTAGGAACGCCCTTGGCGAGACTAGAGAAGCAAGGCTGAACCTCTTGTATTCTCTTGCTTCCCTAACTATCGTCCCCCTGTTTATCTTTATCCCGTCAAGCTTGGGCAGGCTTATTGTGGCAATAGAGTTTGCGAGGAACTTATCCAGCAGGTGGATAACTGGGACCTGGAATTCCTCAGCCAAGTTAAACGCTAAAATTGTGTCATAGAAGGCCTCTAGATGATCCCCAGAAGACAACACTATACGCGCAAATTCACCATGCCCAGCAAAAATAGCATTAAATAAGTCACTCTGACTACCCCTAGTCGGCTGGCCAGTGCTGGGCCCACCTCTCTGGTAATAAGTTATAACAACGGGAGTCTCGTTCATGCCTGCCCAGGAAAGGCCTTCAACCATCAAGTCAAAACCAGGACCACTAGTAGACGTCGAGCTTCGAGCTCCTGTAAGAGAGGCACCAATCGCTGATGTTATAGCGGCTATCTCGTCCTCGGTCTGAAATACGAGCAGGGGACCTATCTTCTCGTCTTCGATAAAGCTGTATCTCTCTAGGAGCGCACTTTCATCAGCCGCAGGCGTTATAGGATAGTAGCTCTGGTACCTCACACCTGCAACTATCTTGGCAATAGCTACAATGTCATTACCTGTCACCAACATCGTCTTTTTCCGGTTAATGCGCGGAGGCTCAAGCATCAATGCGCCTCTATAGCTACCCATTTCTCTTACCAGGATCCTGTAAATATCCATGTTTTGCTCCACTATATGAACTCTCTCCTTAAACTGCATCAGCAAGGCGAAACGAAGGGCATCCTCGTCGAGTGATACTAGGATAGCAAATGCTGAAAAAACAATCCCGCTTAAATATCTCGAAAGCTGCCTGGGATCTATCTTGTACTTATCGAAAAGCTCCCGTATGATTTTCTCGTACTGAACGGATACTAGGCTAACCTTCCTTTCATCGGCGAGATATTTCAGAATAGCTTCGACACCGCAGTCCAACCCTAGCTCACTGCATCTCTTCTTAATTCTTTCCTTTGTAACATCCTCAATGCTAGGTACATCTTCAAGGGTTTTACCCAGAGTAGCACCATCAAAAACAACAAAGCCTCTATCGGAAACATCTTCAAAGTGGATGAAGATTGTCTCAGCGTCCATCGCAATGAGCAAGTCAACAGGGTAAGTTAACGACCTTGGATCTTCGTCGCTTTTCACTCGCAGGTGAATATAGCTGTGCCTCCCAACAATATTGGAGAAATACTCCCTGCTGGCAAGGAAACCATATCCTCTCCGCACCGCTGCCTTGCCAATTATCATCATTGATGTTTCTATTCCTGAACCCTGAGGTCCACCAAGTATCGCGTTTAGTTCCCTGAGAGGCACTAGTCGCCACCTGCCTCCTCGCCTATGGAAACATCCATTACGACTTCTTTCGCTACAACATGCTCGTGGTAGTGCTTTTCTAGTTCTTCTCTTGTAGTTATAATTCTCCTACAATTCACACAGTAGAGCCATCCATACTCTTCGAGGTGCCTAGCTAGATCCTCCCAGGATACAGGCTTGAAGCTTTCACATGGCGCGGCTTTCTCAATGACATCAGTTCGATAAACATTGCAGGAACCTATGTAGGGAACATAGACATGTGGCTTGAAGTACACGCAGCTAGTACATCCTAACCTCTGCATTTTTATCCCTTATATTTTCTCGATCTTTATCGCTCCTACCGGGCAAACATCTGCTCCGCTTCGAGCACACTCGTAGAGTTCCTCTGGGATCTCTCCAATAGATACGCTGCTGTCCGTCTTTACGCTGTATTTTTCTATGACACGGTTCTTCCCATTATCGGAGCCGAGCTCGAATATTTCTGGGCATGCAGCTGGAGCAGCACCACAAGCTATGCAAGCATTTCTATCAACAATAACACGGTATTTAGCCAATTTGTTCACCAGCAATAAGCTGTGTCGTCATGACTTATAAGTAATTCTTAAAAATAATGATTGTTAAAGCACGCTCGGCACAAACATTTTCAGGGTTACTAGTTTTGAACGTTTAACTATTTCTCTATTTCCTTCCTGAACTCCTCTAGCTCTGCCTCGTGCTTGCACTCCCCACATAGCCAGAGACTTTCGAGCTGCTCCTTGCCCACGCCTTTCTCTGCCAGTTTCTCGCTAAGCCTCTTGATCATCTTCTCCGGGGCTATCTCCTTGCCGCACCTCCTGCACCTCGTGACATCGCTCGCGGCGATCTCGATCATCTTCCCCGAGGAGAGCAAAGCCGGGTTGACAGCCTTTTCAATGGTGAGGGCTTTCTCCGGGCAGACCTTTACGCACGCGTTGCAGCCGATGCAGCTGGAATGGTTGAAGAGCAGCCTGTACCTGCCGTCGCGTGCAAGGACTAGGGAGTTGGCCGGGCAAGCCTTTACGCACGCCCCACACAGAGTGCAGAGGTTCTCGTCCGCGGTGACGCGGAAAAGCCCTAGGCGTGCGAGTGGCCTCCACTCATCCCTACCCGGGGCCAGTGGGATTACCAGCTCAGCTAGCTTGTCGCTGTGCACAGGCTTCGCCTGAGGCCTCGTCACCTCCTCGGCCTCGCTGATGAGCAGGAGGTACTCCCCGGCTGTCCTCCTCCTCGGGCACCTCTCCCGAGCCTCCTCTGGGCAGAAGAAGGCTACCTCGAGCCCGAGCTGGCGGGCGAACAAGTACTCTTGCAGCCTGAACGCGGCTATGCACGGCAGCTCGAGGACCACGCCCACGACATCTTCTCCCTCGTACACCCTCGCCCTGTTCAGAGGGCACGTGACTACGAGCTTCTCAACACCTCGCTGCCTGAGCTCGTAGAGGAGGCGCTTCACGGCCGCGGGGGGGTGCGTTGGTGTGTAGAGGAGCCCGGAGGGGCAGGAGGACGTGCACAGACCGCACTCGGCGCACTTGCTCTCAGAGACTCTCGGAGGCTTTCCCTCCAGCGCGGAGTACGGGCAGCTCTCCAGGCAAATGCCGCAGGCCTTCAGCGAGGAGCACCTCTCACTCAGAACGTCTGGGATAGAGGTGTAGACGAAGAAGACCCCCAGCCCGCTCCTCAGCAGGTCCCGCCGGGAAACGATCTTCCCCGTGTCGGAAACCACCACCGGGATGTACGCGTCCAGCGCCTCGAGGTAAGCTCTATACGCCTCGACGAGGCTGTCGGCTCCTACACCGGACTTGCCCGCGTCGCGCTCATCGATGTAGACGACCCTGTGCCACCTGGCCCCAGCCTTACGCAGATACTCGAGAAGCTTAGGCCACTCAGAAGCCCACCTGCCGACGAGGATTACCCCGTCGTGCTCGTCGGCTAGGCGCGCCAGCTCGTCGCTCGGGGGCGGCTCCTGGCTGCGCAGAACCCTGATATCCACCATGCAGGAAGAATCTCACAGCACCCATAATATATTTGTATGCTCCACGCCCGCGAACCAAGGCTTTTTATCCGTGCCCAGGGAGGAAATCCACGTGGTCAGACACAGGTTCGTCGTGCACGAGCACAACGCGCGCAGAGCCGGGCTCCACTACGACCTCCGGCTCGAGATGAGCGGCGTGCTGAAGGACTGGGCCTTCAGGAAGCCTCCGCCGCTCGAGCCAGGTGTCAAGCGGTACGGGGTTCAGCAGGAGGACCACGACCTCCACTGGCTCGACTTCGAGGGCGAGATGAAGGAGGGATACGGGGCCGGGACGATGAAGATATGGGATAAGGGCGAGTACGAGGTCCTGGAGATGACACCCGAAAAAGCGGTCCTGGTGTTCTACGGGTCGAAGCTTAAGGGGAAGTACGTCATGCTCAAGTTCAAGGATGGATGGCTCTTCTTCAAGGTCTAGGTCAACCCGCCGTGCTGCCTAGCGTGTGCCTACAACGTATTCCAAAATCAAGGCTTTGGCAGGCATAGACGCGTGGTTACACGCATCCAGTCAGGTTAAGCAATTTACGAGCATAAGCATAATACTTAATTATTTCTTGTGATATAGTTATTGCGCATATGTCCGGCGCGTCTGTGAAGAGCGGAGCTGCCGAGCGCGAGAAACCTATAGGAAGCGTTCTCATCTCTAATTGCGAGAGGTTCTCCTCCCTGTTCGGCATAACGGACGACGTCAAGAGAATGCTGCGCGAGCTGTCCAAAAACATCCTTGCGAGGAAGGGAGAGATAGTTGCGAAAGCGCTAGACCTCGCAATGAGGGACTACGAGGTATCCGAAGCGCTGGAAAGGGCAGGGCTAGACGAGAAGAAGGCGAAGAGATTTTTCGAATACTGGTTTACAACAGTCTTCCAGGGTAATTACGACGAGCGTCACTGCCTCGATATCGCCAGGATTGGACTAATGCTTGTGAGGGGAGGGCTCCCCTCGACCTTCCTTTCAACCCTAGTCTCAGCTTTTCTAGCCGAGACACTGGAGACGATGGGCGGTGATCCAAAGTATGCGAGCGCAATGGCGAGAGCCTTCGGGTGGAACCTCGCCATGATGACCCTCAGCTACGAGATATTGAGGGAGAGGATCTTCTGGAAAGCCACCGGGATCCACGAGGAGGTGTACGAGAGGCTCATCAGCATATACTCCAAGAGGCTCATGAAAGAGTTAGTCGAGGAGCTAAAGGCGCATTATTTTGTGATGATATAGTTGTTGCACATATGTCCGGCGCGCTTGTGAAGAGCGAAGGAAGCTAGGCGTACCGCCGAGGGCGTGGCTAGGGTTAGCGGTGTCGAGGGCTTTGCTGCTTCAAGTGACTGCTTGCCACCGCTCACCAGCCCGGCCGGCGGAAAGCTCTAGGAGAAGGTTGCAGTGCTGGCCGACGTCCTGGGCAGGGTGAGGGCAGAGCAGGCGCGGAGCTGGGCAAGGGCGGGACGGAGTAGATGACCATGAGAGCGCTGGACGGATCGGGGGTTATTCACGCGAAGCCCGGGCAAGTAGGATACTAGCGGCGCTGTCCAGCAGAACGCACGCCTAGGAGTACCGCTGTACACGCTAAGAGATGAGAGAGGAACTGGGAGCTCCACCTCTCCGCGCTTCCGAGTGAAACGCCAGCATCCCCCCTTAGGGGTCGCGTCGGCGCGCGAGCGCGGTAGAAGTGGCTCTCGGGGAGATCTTCCCGTGGAGCCCGAGGAGCCCTCCAGCCAGTTGACACGCGTGAGGGCGACGCCCATAGCGACACACAGTGGATGGGACTCTGGAGACGGTTCGTACGCTGGTTTCCGGCCCTATTCCTGCAGAACTCCGCCGTCGAATTTGCCTGCCCCGGCGCTAAGATGACCGTAGCACCCAGGGTGGAATCGGGGACCCGAGCAGCTGAACAATTACGATAGTTTCCTCAACTAGATGTTAGACCTTTGTGACTCCAGCCTCGTCTTGGGGTTATGCGACTCGCGGCTGAACGAGAGAGCCACGCGATGAGGAAGTAAGTGCTAGAGTTGCAAATGCGGCGGCGAAGAAAGCTACTTGCCTATGTGTATCCTAGATTCTCCATGCAAAAATTTAACTTCCTGATTGTTTGCACAAAAATATAAATGGCGTCGTGCTGCCATTCATTGACTATGCGTGGGAGGCTCCCAATACTAGCCGTAGCACTGGCCCTAACCATGGTCGCTGTTGTTGCTCTCGCGCAGCCAACTTACAGCTCTGCGCACTTCGACGTCTACGACAGGGCGGGTGCTGGACTAGCATATGCACAGAGCATCGCAAATGCTCTTGAATCGGCATACTCCGCGCTGACTGGGGCGGGGGCGAGCCTGGCACCGCCATGTAGCGGAGCGAAGTACAATGTGACAATTACGAATCTCAGCGGCGAGGGGGGACAAGTCATGTCTAGCTTCACCTACGACCCCTCGACAGGAAGAATCATCAAAGCCTGCATATCCTATATTTTAATGGCCGCTGGGCTGAGCGGCTCTACGTTGAACCATGTAGCCTACCATGAGATGGTGCACGTGGCCCAGGCGTCATACTACCAGTATATTTCTGTTGTGCAGAGCTACCCGTGGTATGTGGAGGCAAGTGCGGAAGGTCTATCAAGTGCTTTGTCCGGGGTCTGCGGGTGGGAGCCTTGGTACTTCTCCTATTCTCTCTACTCGTCGAATCCCTACAGTTATAGCGATGCGAGCATAGAATGTTATGCCTATGGAGCATTCTACTACTGGCTTATCAGCAGTGGAACGGCTTCTGTGCCGGACGCGCTCTCCGGGAGCCTTTCAGGGAGCAGTGTGAATTCCGACTGGGTCAATTCGAGGTATGTCTCC
>Ga0185307_1001359_pt1 | contig 13690 bp, 12 predicted proteins | sample LHCtaG_FD_128010 | JGI IMG/M metagenome (GOLD analysis project Ga0185307, IMG submission 128010) | Hot spring microbial communities from Little Hot Creek, USA to study Microbial Dark Matter (Phase II) - LHC4sed_matched (SPADES... | ecosystem: Environmental > Aquatic > Thermal springs > Hot... | reverse complement strand
GTCTTAAGCATTTGCGCCTTGAATGTCTTATGACGCATCCTTATCATAGGGCTGTTGACGTGCTTATGCCACTTTTCAGAGAGGCTGTAGAAGATTTTGGTTTCGAAATTAACTATCTTAATATTGGTGGGGGTTTTGATCCTGGCACTAGCGGTTCGACGGGCGATCTTTTATTGGCGTTGGATTATGTTAAGAGGCGGCTAGGGCTAAAATCCTCTTTAGATAGGAGGAAGCCTGTTAAGGATATTGATGATGTTGCTAAGGCTATTGTTGAGAATGTTGAGCATCAATTGGGCAGCCTGCCTATGCCGGCTTTGATGGCTGAGCCTGGAAGATTTATCGCAGGACCTTCTGCCCTACTTCTTTTAAGGGTGGATCATGTTAAAGTTGCTGGTGGATTTAAGTGGGTTATGGTGGATGGCGGCACAAACATTCTTCCAAGCTTTTATGAGAGGCGTGAGCTTTTAATCGCGAATAATGGTTCTGCTTCTGAAAGGGAGCTTGTTAACGTTGTTGGCCCATTGTTGTATCCCAGAGATTTTATTGCCATTAAGGCGTTTGCTCCAAGGGTTAAGGAAGGCGATTTATTGGCTGTACTTGACTGTGGAGCCTACAGCCTTTCCAGTTCAACACAGTTTCTCTATCCCAGGCCGCCGGCGGTTTTAATAAACTCACAAGGACAAGTCCAATTGATTCGGGAAAGAGAAACCTTTGACGACGTTTTAGCGAAGGATAGGCTAATTTAATCATTTAAGTTTAAAGCTGGTTTAGTATGATCAAGTTACGTGTCGTTGACAACTTCAGCAGTTTTAAGGAGCTTGGCAATGTCTGGAACACGCTTCTGCAGAAATCTCTTGATAATGATGTTTTTTCCACTTGGGAGTGGTTATGGAATTGGTGGAAGCACTTTGGCACAGGTAGAAGTTTAAGGGTTTTGGTTGCAGAAGAAGGCGGTGAAATTATTGGCATAGCCCCCTTTATGCTTTCAAAATATAGTTTTGGGCGTATTGGAAGTTTAAGCAGGATAGAATTTATTAGTTTCCCGCATGGCGATTATAACAATTTAATTCTGCTGGATAAAAGCCCAATAGAATGTGTGGAGCTTTTTTTGGAAGGCTTGTTGGATTTTTCTGATTGGAATTTGTTGGATTTGAGGGACATCCGCGATGATAGCATGACGGCGGATTGTTTGCAGAAAATTTGTAGCAGCAAAGATTTTGGGTTAAAGCTTTTGGATGGAACCTTTTGTCCCTATGTCAATTTGCCAAGCTCCTTTGACGCTTTTATGGCAGGGCTCAGCCGGAATATAAGGAGAAACTTGCGCAAAAGATTGAAGAAGCTTCAAGCAAAATATAAAGTTGAATTTAAGTCTCAAAGGGATTTTAGCTCACTAGATAAGGCTATGGAAGTCTTCTTTAACCTTCACCAGAAGCGGTGGAAAGCCAAGGGAATGAAGGGGGCTTTTGCATCTGAAGAGTTTAAAGGCTTCCATTTGGATGTTGCCAAGGCTTTTGATGAGAAAGGCTGGCTTGATTTAAGGTTCTTAACTGTTGACGAAGTGCCTGTTGCAGCTGCATACACTTTTGATTACAATTTCAAGAAGTATGGTTATTTAACTGGTTTTGATCCTGAGTTTGCTAAGTATGGCGTTGGAAATTTGTTGAAGATGTATTTGGTTAAAGATTGCATTCGCAAAGGGTTTAGGGAGTATGATTTAACCAGGGATTTCGAGCTATATAAGGCTGATTGGGCGACCGGCGTTAAGAAAAATTTGGTGGCAAGACTTGTTCGCGGCGGACTGTTCGCCAAGATGTATTGCTGGTCTCTTGAGAATGATTTTGCCCGATGGTTGTCAAGTAAATTTGGCGCCCATCTGACTTTCAGAGGCGATTGAGATTTTATAGGATTTATGTGATGAAGGGAATATGATGTCTGATTTTCATGTAGTTGAAGATTTGCCAAGCGGATCATGGAATTCCTTTCTAGAAAAGCATACTAACGGAAATTTCGAACAGTGTTTCGAAAGTGGTGAAATATCAAGGAGAGCCTTTCCGAGGACTAAAGTTGTCAGACTCGCTTGCATGTGTGAAAGAGAAGTTATCGGTATCCTTCAAGGCACTTATTCAAAGTATTTCGGTTTTGGCATGACGCTGGGGGTAATGCGTGCCCCAGTAGTAAATCTAAAAGATGAACTGTTTACGCAGACGGTTGAAACTCTGCTAAAAGCGCTTGAAGACCATGCTAAGAGAAATCGTGTAATTGAGGCTCGTATTTTCGTTCCTCAAGCATGGGGTGTTGATAAGATATTCTCTTCTATGGGCTATTCGCCTATTGGCATGTTGAATGAATATGTTGTCGATCTGGAGAATGGCGTTGACACGCTTTGGAAGAGCATTTCCCACAATAAGAGGCGGAATATTAAGAAGGCTTTAAGCCAAGGCGTAGAAGTTTTTGAATCTCGGAAAAAGGAGGAATTATTAACATTTTATTCTATGCTTAGGGCGGCTGAAGAAAGGGCTGGCTTCAGTAGCTACCCCTTATCATGGTTTGAGGCTGTTTGGGAAATTTACCCAGCAGACCTTTCAAAGGTTTTTCTGGCTGAATGGAATGGGAAGGCGATTTCTGGAGTTTTCACGGTTATGCATGGTAAAACTGTTTTTGCTTTGGCGGCTGGCTCTTTTAGCGAGGGGTGGAAGGTTAGACCTAATGATGTTCTACATTGGAAGGTTATGGAGTGGGCATGTCAGAAAAGCTATTCCAGATATCATATGGGCTTTGTTCATGAACCTCCGCCGACTGAAGGATCAAGTTCTTGGGGGATTTGGAGATGGAAAAGGGAGTGGAATGGAAACTTGGAAAAGCTTCAAATTTTCCACAAATTTTTCAAGCCAAAATATAAGCTTGTACTCGAGGCTAAGAGGCTTGCAGAAAAGGGCTATAACTTCTATAGGTCCTTATAATTTTGCATCTAAGATTCATAAACATTTTATAAGAATTTAACAATTTTACGATACAAGCGTATATAATATCTTAAAGCTGGAATAGACTTTGAAGGGCAGAGTTATCGTTTTCGCTCCTCATCCGGATGATGAAACTTTAGGGTGCGGGGGAACAATAGCCAAAAAATTAGCTGAAGGATATGAAGCTATAGTTGTTGTTATGACTGATGGAAGGTTTTTGTTACTAAAAAGTTTTGGGATAGATGATGACCCCTCACCTGAGCAGGTTAAGGATATTAGACGTGGGGAGGTTTTAAGGGCTACGAAAATTTTAGGCGTGCCGGAGGAAAATGTGATTTTTCTGGATTTTGTTGATGGAACGCTTGAGGAAAATGAGGAGACAGCGGAAGAAAAAGTTGCTGAAATATTGGAGAAGTATGCACCGTCTGAAGTTTATTTTCCCTTTGAGCGAGACGCTCATCCAGACCATCAAGCGGCAAACCGTATCGTTAAAAGGGCTGTGGAGAAGCTTAATATAAAGCCGATAATGTACCGGTATATGATTATGCATAAGGCTGCCCGTTTCGGCCCCCTAATAGAATCCTTTCTAAGCATTTTTAAGCGGGATAGAGTTTATGTTGACATTTCAGAGTTTTTACCACGAAAAAGGGAAGCTGTTAAGGAATTTAAAAGCGAGCTAACAGCGATCTCGCCCAAACAAAGCAAGCCCCATACTAAAGACTTTAAGAAATTCCTGAAGAAAAAAGAGACATTTTATATTGACAAGTGAAAGCGTACGCTTTAGCTTTAAATCACTTACTTTATGTTGCTATATGTGAGAAAAGCGGACTAATTTGAAGAGCGATTTAAAAATGTTGCAAATCGCATTTTTGTGTTCTTTATCTATTCTCTTAGTAACTTATTTGACGTACTTTCTTTACTTAAGGAAATACATCTATAAGCCTTGGAATATCCAAGTGAATGAAAAGTTTGAGCCTGAAATTTCGGTTTTGATCCCTGTTCATAATGAGGAAGCAAACATTGAATCTAAGCTGGAGAACGTTGTGAATGTTTTGTATCCGAGGGAGAAGATGGAGATGATCGTTGCTGATGATGCGTCGAATGATGGTTCTGTGAACAAGATTGAAGGCTTTATGCAGAGGTATCCTAGTTTAAACATCAAATTGGTGAGGCAGAATCCGCGGGCTGGGAAGTCGGCTGCCTTAAATAAGGCTTTACAAGTATCAACTAAGCCTATTGTAGTTGTTTCTGATGCGGATACGAGGTGGCCGCCCGATATTTTGCGGAAAGCATTACCCTATTTGGCTGATCCAAATGTGGGTGCGGTCACCGGAAGAGGCGTAAACGTGAATGTTGGGGAGTCTTGGGTGACTAGGGCTGAGGAATCCTACTTGCAGCTTGCTAATTTTATTAGGCTTGGCGAATCGAAGATTCATTCAACTATTAGATTTGAAGGGGGTTTCTGCGCCTACAAGAGGGACGCCTTTGACCTTTTTGACTGTGAGACGGGTTCTGATGATTCTGGGACGGCTTTGAATGTTGTTTCTAGAGGCTTTAGAACCATATTAGCTCCTGAAGTAATATTTTATACGAGTTTTCCGTCAAGTTTCCTTGCGAAGTTTAAAGTTAAGGTTAGGCGGGCTAATCAGTTGATTGGCTTGTGGGTTAAATGTTTAAAGCTTCTTTTTAAGGGGAGGCTTTCTCTTCCGAAAAGGATAGCCGTAGCTGAAATAGTCCTTTTCATTTTTAACCCGATAGTCTTTTTGATATCGATGGCTAGTAGTATAGCCCTAATAGTTACGAGTCCGTTTTCCCCGCTTAGTTTGGCGATTATTTTTTCGGTTTTGGGTTTGCTGGTTTTTGCGAGGCAGATATTTGTTGAACTCTTTATTAATAATGTTATTTTGGCTGGTGGCTTGGTGAGTTTTCTGTTTGGGCGGCGTTACATTGCTTGGGGAAAGTGAATTGGACAAAATTTTTGGGTGGTTTGGATGAGTTTGGTTGGGTTGGTTGAATGTAAAACGCGGAATGTCGATTCGATTAAAAGGGCAGTTATGGAAGCTTTTAGGCTGATTGATTACAAGCTTCCCAAAGTGGAAAAGATTGTTATTAAGCCAAACATGTGTTATTATTGGGATTGGTCTACTGGCCAGACCACGGATCCCGTTTTTGTTGCTGCTTTGATAGGCTTGTTTCGTGAAGAGATTTCCCCTGATGTTAAGATTTTTATTGTGGAATCCGACGCCTCCGCCATGAAGTGTAAGCATGCATTCAAATATTTGGGTTATGAGAAGCTTGCAAAAGATTGTTACGTGGATTTGGTTAATCTTTCCACTGTTGAGGCGGAAAAGGCTACGGTGAAAGTTGCGGACGAGGTTTTCGAGTTTATGGTTCCGAGAATTATTAGGGATGCCGATTTGTGTGTGAATGTTCCGAAGATGAAGTATATGAGTTTTACGAAGATTTCTGCTGCTCTGAAAAACATTTATGGGTGTAATCCCTACCCCAAGAAGTTTGAGTATCACTCTGAGCTGGATAAGGTTATTGTTGCGTTGAATAAAGGTATGCCGTTCGACCTTCACGTGTTGGACGGTCTAACTGTTTGTGGCTCCAAAACATTGAGGTTAGGGCTTGTGATGGCAAGCCAAGATCCTGTGGCAATCGATGCTGTAGCTGCAAAAATTATGGGTGTAAATCCAAAATCAGTGGCGCATTTAATGTTGGCGGAGAAAGAAGGCCTAGGAAAAACATCATTTGTTATCAAAGGGGTTAATATCGACTATTTTAGGAAAAGATTTCCTAAGCGAAGTCTTTCCGAAAAAGTGATAACGTTAGGATATAGGGTTGCCTGTAAATTGGGTTTAGATAAACGCCTAGTCTAATGTCGTCGTGATAGAAAATGGAAAAAATTAACCTAGGAGTGATTGGCCTCGGATTTATAGGTAAAGTTCATTTAAGGAATTGTTTAAATTTGAAATCCGTAAGAGTAATGGCTGCTGCAGACTCATCAAAGAAAGCTTTAAACTATGCTAGAAATTTTGGGGTTAAACAATTATTTGCTGATTATCATGAACTTCTGAAACTTAAAGATTTAGACGCTGTAATAATTGCACTTCCAACATATCTTCACGCAGAATGCGCTATAAATGCCATGGAAGAAGGTAAACATGTTTTTCTGGAAAAGCCTATTGCAAGAAATGTGGAGGAAGGCCGAAAAATTGTTTCGGCTGCTAAGAAAAACGGGGTAAAATTTATGGTAGGTTATCCTTTGAGGTTTACTCCTGAATTTGTGAACCTCAAAAGTCAAATGGAGAGTGGTATTTTAGGTGATATACAACTGGCTTATGGAGTTAATATTGGTGCTGGTCCCTTTTTCCACAGGGCAGAAAGCACTATACCACGTCCGGTGCCTGAGTGGTGGCTAAACAAAGAGTTGGCCGGTGGAGGTGTCCTTGTTGATTTAGGGTGTCATATGATAAACTTATTGCGCTGGTATTTTGGGGAAGTTGCAGATGTTAAGGCCCGTTTGGGCTATCGGTTTAATTTCGATTTTGAAGATTATGCAACTTGCATCATGGATTTTGAATGTGAGACGTCGGCGGTTGTAAATGTTGGATGGTTTTCGCAAAGCGCCACGGTGGGCGTTGAACTTTTTGGAACAGTGTCCCATGCAAGGGCTTATTTTTCTTCTTCAAGCAAATTGGTTACGGCGTTTAAGCTAATTTTGGGTAGAACACCAAAATTTTTCATTCCTTACCTAAATGAGATTTCGCATTTTGTTAACCATGTAAAAGATGATGGTAATGGTGAAAATCGACTTTCATGTCAAGAGGCATTAAGAGACTTGGAAGTAATTGCTAAAGCATACAAAAATCAAATTAGACTGTAAGACTGCTAGTTATCAAGGTTCTTTATGTTATGCAATTTTGGTTTTTGAAAACTTATCGGCAAAATGTAGATAATGTGATCACCTTGACATATAGAACATTTGAGTTGTGATGATTTTGATAAGACCAAAAGTTACGATTGGAGTTTGTGTGAGAAATTGTCAAGATACTATAAGTATGGCTATTGAGAGTGTTATGGCTCAAGATTACCCTCACGAGCTTATGGAAGTGATTTTTGTCGACGATGGGAGTGAGGACAAAACCCTTTCCATAATAAAGGAATATGCTTCTAAAATGGACATGAGGGTGAAGATTTTCCACCACAAGTGGAGGGGGTTAGGATATTCAAGAAATGTTGTCGTCCAAAACGCTTCGGGAGAATACATTATCTGGGTCGATGGAGACATGATACTACCAAAAGACCACGTGCGAAAGCAAGTTAAATTTATGGACAAAAACCCAAAAGTTGGAATAGGTAAAGCAAGATACGGTATTTATGAAACAAAAAGTTTATCAGCTTTTTTGGAAAACGTAACGGCTGTAATTGAGTTTTCCGTCAAAATAAACCTACTTTCCAATTACAAACCCTTGGGTACAGGTGGTTCTATTTATAGAATTAATGCGATTAAAGAAGTTAACGGATTTAACACTGATATTAGAGGTGTTGGAGAAGACATGGATTTAGAATTTAGAATGACGAATGCTGGTTGGATGTTGGCTGTGACACCTGCTTTGTTTTATGAAATCAGAAGACAAAGATGGAAGGATTTATGGGATGAATATTTTTGGCATGGTTTAGGAGGAAGATATGTTTTAGATTATATGAAAAAGTCGCCGACTATTCTTTTAAAAATTTTTCCTTTCTTCGCTATTTTCGCTTTAGTAAAAAGTTCAATCTTAGCTTATAAAATGGTTTATAAGAAAAGAGTTTTTTTCCTGCCTTTTCATTGGCTTTTTAAAAGAATCGCATGGCTTACTGGATTTGCTTTTAGCTATTTTGAAAAGCCTCGAAGAGGAGTTAAATATCCGTAAGATGAGGATGTAGATGAAAAACATTGTGGTTTTCGCTCCACATCCCGATGATGAAGTACTAGGATGTGGTGGTACTATTGCAAAAAAACTTAATGGCGGCGATAAAGTCTTTATCGTTTTTATGACCGATGGAAGATATGGTCTTAAAGAGATAGGTATAAAAGAAAACCCAGATCCGTTTGAACTAAAACTTGTTAGAAAAGAGGAAGCATTGAAAGCAGCGGGCCTACTTGGTTTAAAAAAAGAAAATCTATTCTTCCTAGATATCGAAGATAAAACACTGAAAAGGCACAAATTATATGCCTTGGAAAAAGTTGTTGATATATTAGACGATATTCGTCCAGCCGAGGTTTTTTTCCCACAAGAATTAGAATATAATATCGACCACCGAATAACCAATTTCATTGTAAAGGAAGCGATTAGAGAATTGGGTCTTGATACTGTAGAGTACCGCTATGCCATAGCTTGGAAATTTCCGTTTTACTTATTGTTACATTTTTTGAACGAACATACTTTTTACAAGATAATGTGCACTTTCTTAGGACGGGAGATATTTTATGTGGACATATCAAAATACTTACAAATAAAGCTAAAAGCCCTTGAACAGTATGCTAGCCAATTAAAATTTTACCCTAATGGTCGATCGGAGCCAGCCATTAAAAAATCCATTCTGAAATTTTCTCTTAAAAATGAAGAAATTTTCTTTGTCTAAAATTTAGATTAGATAATATAGGAAAATGAAATTATGGCTAAATCAGAATTAGTTGCTTTGAACAACATCAACATATCTGTAAAACCCAAAGTGACAATCGGGATTTGCGTAAGAAACTGTCAAGACACTATAAGTAAAGCTATTGAAAGTGTTTTAATTCAAGATTTTCCCCATGAGCTTATGGAGGTTATATTTGTTGATGATGGAAGCAAAGACAACACTCTCTCGATTATAAAAGAATACGCTTTTAAATTGGATATGAGGGTTAAAGTTTTCCATCATGATTGGCGCGGCTTGGGATATTCTAGGAATGTTGTGGTTGAAAATGCTTCTGGCGAATACATCATATGGCTCGATGGAGACATGATATTAACCCGAGGCTATGTAACTGAAATGGTAAGGTTCATGGAAAAAAATTTAAATGTAGCTATAGCTGGAGGATCCTACGGAGTAATGAATCAAATCAGCTTAGTCGCATTTCTTGATAATGTTGAATATTTAGCTTATCGTTTAATTTTTGGCACCAGTCTTCCAGGAACTGGAGGCGCTATTTACAGAGTAAAAGCTATAAAACAGATTGGATGTTTTGACGAAAATATTAGAGGGTCATGTGAAGATATTGATGTTGCGCATCGACTTAATGCCGCTGGGTGGTCCATCGTAAGAGATAAATCTCTTTTTTATACGATGGGTAAAAAGGGTTGGAGAGAATATTGGAAACATTCAGTTTGGCATGGTTATGGAGCACATTTTGTTTACCACAAACACAAAAATAGTAGTATTTTTTCCCTTCTGAAGATGTCTCCTATTGTTGCCCTAATTTTAGGAATCATCTGTGGCATCACAGCTTATAAAATCTTAAAAAGAAAAGTAGTTTTTCTTTTACCATTTTACGCCATTTTTAAGAATTTAGGATGGTGGATCGGTTTCCTTAATGGTCATATAAGCGGATACGGGCACGTGACATGAGTTAAGAACGGGATATAGAATGAACGTTTTAGTAATACATCCATCACTTAATGATTGCGGGGGTTCGGAGAGAGTTTGTATTAGAATAATCGAGGCTTTAAAAGAAAAAGGGTATAATGTGACACTTGGGACATTTGAAAAAACTAATTGGGAGAAAGTTAGCAAGTTCTTTGATAATGTTAAAAAGCCAGATGTTGAATTTGTTCGTCCTAAATTTTTTGGTGCGTCAGCTTATGAGGAATTATTAAATTTTTATGCACTTTCATTGCGTATATCTAATAATTACGAAGCGATTGTTGTTTCCTGCGCATCTCCTTGGCTTTTCTGTCCAAATTCAAAAAAGACAATAATTTACATGAATATAGCTCCTGTAAATCACATCAAAGGATTTAGACGTGCATATATCTCTCCATATGTTTTCTTACAAAAAAGAGCTTTTAAAAAGGGGAATACAGTTATTTTGACTAATTCTTCTTTTAGCTCAAAAATAATCAAAGAGGTTTACTCTCTACGCCCAATGGTTGTTTACCCTCCTGTAGATGTAGATAAATTTCAACCTACATTGAAAAAAGAGAATTTAGTTGTAAGTGTTGGTAGGTTTGACCCGTATAAGGGCTATGAGAAATTGATTATGGCCTTTTCGAATGTTAAATTTGGGAAGTGTGCAATATTGGGCAATATCTATGATTATGTATCTTTAAAATATTTTAAAAAACTTAAACATTTAGTGAACTATTTGAAACTAGATGATAAAGTTGAATTGATTGTAAACTGTTCATTTGCTAAACTTAGGCATTTCCTTTCCAAAGCTAAAGTGTACGTTCATTCTGCTCTATTCGAATTTTTTGGAATAAGCGTAGTTGAAGCAATGGCCTCGGGATGTGTCCCTATAGTGCATAAAAGTGGGGGTCCTTATACAGATATCATTGCTAGAGGAACTTATGGATTTGCTTTTGAAAATGTTAGAGAGTTAGCTGATAACATAAATTTGTTGCTGGAAGATGAAACGTTATTCAGAGACTTTAGTTATAAAGCCATTGGAAGGTCGAAATTTTTCAGTAAAAAAAGCTTTAAGGAGAAATTTTTGAGCTTAGCAGCGCTATGACGCATGAATTAATAGTATCTTGATATTAGGATAGGCTTACTTGTTACTTTTGTTCCGTTCGCATCAGAGCATTGAATTCTAAACTCTGTTTCGGGTGTTATTGGGATTATGAAGCTATGCGTTGTTGACCATGTTGAATTGGAGATTTTTGTCGAGTCTGTCCCATTATAATTTATGTCCTTGTAATAAATTGGTCTGCCCCAATCTCCATAACGTATATTTGCGTAGAATATTTTTCCGTCGGCATACTCTATTGTGGCATTTGTTGGAACAGTTGTTGTCCAAGAGATTGTTGCGTTTTTTCCATTAATTTGAACGGTGAAGTTTTGTATAGCCCAGACAGGTTGCATTAAGCCAGCTTGTATTAATGCTGCTAGGTGAGGTCTTACATCGGCGAATTTTCTTGGGCTTGGGTCGTTTTCCCAGCCAGGTCCACCGTATTTGAATATTATATATCCGTCGGCGCCGTTTTGCTTTAGTGCATTTACCAGGTTAACGAAATCTTGGATGGGCATTGGGGTGTACTCATCTATGGAGAAATCGAGGAATGTTATGAACGGCACCATTGGTATTTTTCCTTCGGGTCCGCCGGTATAGAAGTTTAGGCTGTTTTGCAAATACATAGTTACAGTAGATGCAGATTTCGTATACATCATTGGAGAAACAAAGTCCAGATACCCCTCATCAACCCAGTCGGCAGTATGCTGTCCTATGGACATAACCCAATAGTTTCCGCAGTTGTCAAAGGCTGTGAAGACCGCGGCTGAAGTAACCAAATCTGGTTTAATTGCCCTCATCCATTGAACGGCATCTCTTACAAACTCTGTTATCGGGTTAAGTCTCCACTGTATGAACTGCCAATAGTAGCGTCCTCCTTCAAGGCAGTCTGTTGGCCAGTTTACGTCTGATAAGCCCGTATCTGCAATGAATTTTGCTTTACATTCGTCGCAGAAGCACATTAGTGTGTTTCTCCATCGGATATAGTCAAACATAAAGCCGTCTATGCCGTAATCTCTAACCAGCGACTCCAAGATAGCCTTCCACATTTGTCTTGTAGCGTTTTTGGTGAGGCAAAGCCACGCATCTGTTCTTCCATCCGATAGAGTAACAGTCATACCTTCTACATAGTTGTAGCAGATGTCAGCCAAAATGTGCACTTTAAATCCGTAACTTTGGAAAGTCGTTACTCCTTGATAAAGGAGTTGATTGAAATAGACCTGTCCTGATGTTCTGTTCCATAGTTCCGTAACTGACACGCCTATCACTATCGCGTTGATGCCGTATTTGTAGCATGTTTCCGCCATTCTTGTCCAGTTTGGGTTTCTGTATAGCCAATCATCTATATACATCGCTCGAATTTCGCTTTTGAACACGTCCTCGCTTGGCGGTGATGGAGGCGGATATGAGATGACTTCTGCTTCAAGTGGTGCCGTAACATTTACGACTGAATTTGCAGCATCAGTTATTGTACATTTAATCGTGAAGTTGCCTTCTTGTGTGGGCGTATAGGTGAAACTTGATGAAGTAGAAGTTTCCTGTAGCGTTTCGTTTACACGCCAAGAATAACAGTAAGGTCGTATTCCTCCTTTAACATCAACTTTAAATGTAACAGGAACACCTACTTCTGTCCACGCACTTGTAGATTTGATTCTTGCATCTAATTTTATTGTTGGTCCAGCAATCGCTTCAATTAAATCTATGCTGAAAGACTTGGCGCTTGATACAAACTCCCAGGTTGAAAATTCAAGCCATGTGACGTCAGCTAAGTCGGGAAATTTTTCGCCCCAATCTGGCAATCTCAAATCTATATCAATTATCAGCCATTCTCCGGTAACGGTTACATATTGGCTTATGTTGTAAGCGCTCCACAATCCCCTTGCCCTGATGGCAAATTTGAAACCTGAAGGTAGTTGGCTATGAGCTTTAAATTGCATCCTTAAAACAGGCGTATTTCTTAAATCAAACGGACTAGACTCTCTGTAGAAGCACCCGCCGTAGTTGGGGCCATCAGCGGCGAACGTCATTCTTAAACTTGCCGTACCTTCAACCTTGTCTTCAACGTTCACCACAATAGTATTGTTACCATTGTTTGGAGGTTCTTTGTTGCTTATTATGCGCCAGTTACCAATCCTGTCACAAGTATCAAGCACTTTGCTTATTTGAATTCTTCCGAAGTTTTTTAGATTAAGGGTGTCTGTCAAAATGGCTGTTGATGTGCTTATAATCGCGACTATAATTGTTAATATTAGAAGTGTTGCTGGTAGTCTTTGGTTTCTCAATTCGTCGGCTTTCCTCCTTTACTATTTATCCTTATTGCTAAATTTGTTTTTGCGTTCTTCATACATACATATGATATGGGTAGAAGAATATATTAAACCTTACGATTTGCTATGATTAAGGGATGATACATAATGCACTTATCCGTTATAATTCCAACTTATAAACGTGCTCATTTGCTGGGTTATGTTTTGGATGGTTTGAGGAGGCAAACGTGTAAGGATTTTAATGTCATTATTGTTTTAAAGCCTAGTGGTGATAAAACTGAAAAGGTTGTTGAAGAGTATGCGGGTCTGTTAGATTTGGATTTGGTTTTGCAAAGGCGTGGGTTTGTTGTGGATGCTTTGAATCTTGGGCTTGAGCATGCGAATGGTGATGTTATTACTTTCTTGGATGATGATGCTGTTCCATGCGTTGACTGGGTTGAAAGGCATGTTGAATCTTATGAAATGTTTTGTAATATTGGCGGAGTTGCTGGAAACGTAATTCCAGCTAAGCTTTTTGGAAGCGAGCTAAAGAAGGTTACAGATAACGTATCGCACATAATTCCTCCTTCTAGATCTTTAACTTTTCTCGAAAGAGTCTTCGGCAAAGTCTGGGACGCCCCACTTGATGGCATGGAGGGTTTTCTTGTTTATATTTCGAAGGCTGGGGTTGTAGGATACAATTTGGATGTTTCGCGTTTTGCTTGGAACCGACCAGTTAAGTCTTTACTTGGTATGGGTGCCAATATATCTGTTTTGCGTGA
>Ga0185307_1001356_pt1 | contig 13737 bp, 9 predicted proteins | sample LHCtaG_FD_128010 | JGI IMG/M metagenome (GOLD analysis project Ga0185307, IMG submission 128010) | Hot spring microbial communities from Little Hot Creek, USA to study Microbial Dark Matter (Phase II) - LHC4sed_matched (SPADES... | ecosystem: Environmental > Aquatic > Thermal springs > Hot... | reverse complement strand
GGCGTAATACCAAGACGTTGTATCAAAAAGGTTACGGAAAGAGTATTGATAGCGTTTCGGCACAGACGAACTCCATGGATTCTAATGAGACTAGCTGACACATTTAAGAACGAATGGTTTTCATCAGTAAAAGCAAGTGATGTTATCGGTAAAGCAAGGCACCATTCGTTAGAAACATTAAAAGCCTTAGAGAAGAAAGGATATTTGATCTCAAAGAAAGTCAAGGATTTCAGCAAAGCCAAATCTGGAGGGACGCCAGTCAGAAGATTATTCAAATTAACTCGAAAAGCGTGGAAGCTGACGAAACTTTTCCAATCCCTCCCTCTTCCTCACCACTCTTTTCCTTTCTTCTTCAACCCTTTTATTCATGGTAACTTTCCTAGACTGATGAACAGGTGTATCGCATTATTTAAAGGTGGAAGGAGTCGGTTTTCTCAATTTTAAAGACCATAGAATCGGGCTATAAAATAGAAGAACTGCTTTTCCTAGAGAAGCCCGGGTTCTCTGTGCACAAAGCCAATTTGCCAGCAGTAAAAAGCTGTTGCTAAAATGCTCAGATATGAAATGCTCAGATATGAGTTGAAGACCATAAGCGTAAGCAATGAACTCTTGGAAGACAAATCACTCATCAACTACCTAAAGGAACAGAAGAGGAAGGGCTTGAACGCATTAGTTATGGGGAATGTAAAGCTTGAAGAAAATCACGAAATCCATGCAAGCTTATGTAAGAAAGCCGGATTAAAACTGGTAGAGCCGCTGAGGGGAAAAGACACGCTAGAACTCCTGATCGAATATTCCAAAATTGGCATGCAATTCATGATAATAGGTATTAGAAACGAAGAACTTGACATGGCCGGATATGCGGCCTGAACATTGAGCTGTGCTCCATGCTAAGCTGAGTCGTGAGGGAATGTGGCCAAGCTTGCCTTAATATCCTCCACCATATTGATATTCTTAATTATCGTGGTTTCGCCGGCTTAAAAGGGATCTAATACACCTCAGCCCCCTCTGCATAACATATGAGGCATCGGATATGGTATTAAGAAGGATTAAAAGGATTAATAAGAAATATAATATAGTTTGAACAGAAGCTTGTGATGATGGTACTCGGTGACCATAGATGATAGACGTCATAGACCTTTTCTGCGGTATAGGCGGACTCTCGTACGGGTTTTCATCCGAAGGTTTCCAAGTGGCAGGCTTTGATAAATGGGATTGTGCAGTCTTCTCATTCAATTACAATAGAATCGGCACTGCTGTTGAAATGGATCTGCTTAAGGATTATCCAAAAATTCCCAGAGAGTGCATAATAATAGGAGGGCCGCCATGCGAGCCATGGTCCAGATTAAATCTTTATAGATGGAGGAGGGGAAGGAGGCATCCGTTATATGGCTGTCTCTTCCGCTTCTTTGAGATTGTTTTGAGAAATAGGCCCGTATTGTTTGTGATGGAAAATGTTCCGGATGCTCTTAAAGATGCCGGGATAATAGCGATCATAGAGCGGATTAGACGCTATTATTCAGTGGAGGCACGTATGATCTCCTATGCAGATTATGGTGCCGCCACGGCCAGAAGAAGGTTATTCGTGATTGGTGTGAGAAGTGATTATAATATTGATGCCCGCCTGATTTTTGACGAGATCCCGCATGACAGACCGAAAAAGGTCAGGGATGTGATATGGGACCTCAGGAACAGGGGCTGGGATGACACCATAGACCATGTCTGGACACGGGTCAGGTCCGTTCACAGGTATAAGCGATACTACCGCACGGGAAAGTATGGCTGGTACGTTCTCTCCTGGGACAGGCCGAGCCCCTCGTTCGGAAACATCACAAAAACATACATATTGCATCCGGATTCATTTAATGGCGGGGAAACAAGGCCCCTCTCCGTAAGAGAGGCCCTGAGAATTATGGGCTTCCCGGACAGCTACTCATTCCCCAGAGGCATCCCAATAACTGCCAAATACGAGATGATTGCGGATACGGTTTCCCCGGTTTTCTCGATGAAGCTGGCTCGGACAATCAAGAAATTGATGCTGTGATAATTCCCGCTGATGGGAGGAATTGTATGTCCTGCAGATGTTTTTTAATGGGCAGAGCCCGCATCGGGGGTTCTTGGGCAGACATACAGTTATCCCCAAATCCAGAAGTCCTATCACAAACTCTCTGACCCTTTGTGATGGAAAGAATTTCTCCAACATCTGAAGAGTGCCGGATCTTTTATGGGCATCAGCTGGAAATACGATGCCAAACACCCGGTTCAAGACCCTTCTAACATTTGAATCCAAAACCGGAAACCGCTTATCGAAGGCGAAACACACGAGAACCCCTGCAATATAGTTTCCAACCCCTGGGAGTTTCAGCAGCTCATTAAATTCTTCCGGAAACTTTCCGCCATATCTTTCCACGAGAATGCTGGCAACCTTTTTCAATCGTTTCGCCCTATACGCCAACCCCAAAGGTTTTATAACCTGCATTATTTCATCGTCCGTTGCATTTGCAAGGGATTGAATTGTTGGAAACTTCTTGATAAAATTCTCGTAAACGGGTACAACCTGCTGGGTTCTCGTCCTTTGTAAAAGCACCTCAGCCACGAAAATTCGGTAAGGATCCTTTTCAAGCCTCCAAGGATATGCACTTAGTCTTGAAAGGCCAAATTCCGTGATCTTCTCGATAAACTGCTCAAGGTGTTCTGGATCGATATGTAGAGAGTTCATCGATCTATCCTTTACTGCCATCAATAATCACCCTTGTAAACAATACGATTGCCAAAGAGCTTTATTCTACCACTACCCACCAAGCCCTGCCACACATCATCCGTAATTTTACTAATATTTAATCCTCTGTACCCTTCTTCGTGAATTAATGTCGTTATCATGACACGTAATTTCGCTTTAAATGTCTCTTCATCAATCTCCCTGCACTCTTTGAGTATTTGTAATGCTTCTTCCTCTGCCTTCTTCTTCACAATAGATTCGTGCTGCTGCCTCACTGTATCTATGTCAAATGATCTCCAACAGAAATATTCACCAACTTTTCTAATCAGTCCTTGGTTTTCCAACCCGTTCAAATATCTTTTAAAATTCACTCTTATAGGGTAGGGTGGATTGATTGCTTTGATTATCTCCTCCTCTGTAAATATCTGCGCCTGATTCTTCTCTAAAAAATCAATTATCCTTCTTTCCCAAGGATAGAACCACATGTCGTTATTGATCCGCCTTATCCTCCCTTGCCTCTGGAGATTCTGTAATAATGCTGTTAAAAGTTCTTTGGAAACGCGTATCTCTCTGGATAATAGCTCTTCAGCAAGCCTATCCGTTGAAATAGGGTGAGTTATATTGGACAGTATGTCAAGAATGCTATCCGTAATTCTGGAGATTCTCGGAATCAGCTGCTCGCGAATAACCCTGGCATTAGACCAATCCCTATCAACACTCCAAACAATAACTGTCCCAAATTCTTGTAGGTGTAGTGGAAATATAATCCCTCTATTTACTAGGTCTTTAACACCTTGGGAGAGTAGGGGGAGGGGATAGTCTTGGATTTCTAATAAATCAAATATGCTCAACCATCCCCTCTTTCTGAGTATATCCCTTAGAATAGACTCTACCTGACTTCTTACGGCGGCATAAGCCACATCATATGAAAACTGAGATAATTTTATATATCTCTTTTGTGAATTCTTTACACTCTTTAAGAGCCTCATGCCTTTTAGAAAATATACAGCCTCTTCGAGCTCACCGGAATAGTAGTATCTGTCACTAGACTCTTTAATTCTTCTTTTAAGCTCTTCAAAAGATTCTGCCAAATAGCCGCGCTTATCACTATCACGAATTAAATTAAAAAGTATAGATAACAGATTCTTCTTGAAGACAATACTTGCGTAGTAGTTCGCCTGCAATTTCTTCTTATCCAAAATGTAAAGTAAGGGGGTAAGCATGCATTTCATATTAGCCCTTGTTTCTCTCAGCCGATCTAAAGTGTGAATAAATTCTGATATTATCGGGGTGATTGGACTCAAAGGCTTATGTTTCCAAATCAGTGACTGGCCATCAAATACTATGTCCTCCGACAGAAGATCCACCACTCTCTGATTGTAAATTTTTCTCACACTCTCTACTTCAATTCTCCCCCTCACTCTGATATACCCGACTGCATCGCTTAACAATGCTTCGAAATCATCGTCGCATTTCTGGATATATAATGCTTCAGGGTTCTCTGGGCGGCCGCTCGAGTAATGGTACCAGATGATGCTGAGGACTTTAACGGGCTTTTCAACAAGTTTTTCCTTTCTTAGTTCCTCGCTTTTGGTAATACTTCTTGCGCAAACTGGCGAAAGCCTCAGAGTGCAGCTGTCTCTTTCTAGGATATCTCTAAGGATGATTGTTGCCTCATCAATGTACTTAACTCTGCCTGATAATATGCATAATATCCCAAGCCTCCTCTTTCCATATATGGCAGATTCTGCTTCGCAATAATTCTCAAATGCGAATGATCTGGATGCCGCCTTTAAATCCATTAAAGAGATATTCAGGAATGCATACCTGTCCAATACTATTTCACGAGAGCCTACGCTTAACAGCCCGCTGGGGAACCGTGAAGGGTGTATTCTGTTCATAAGGGGGATTGGCTGGGCATAGGGTATCTCGCACTCTTTAAACAGACAATTGCTCGGGACTATGGGAGCTGGACATCTGTAAAGCATGGCGGTGCCCAGCTCAGGAATGATCAGTGAAAGGTCGATAACCTGCTGCTCGAAGAATTTGCTAAAGAACGGCTTGGAGACTGAGTATACTAGTCCTCGCAGAATAGTCGTTGGTTCGCTCATCCTCCTTATTGTAAGCAGATATCCGGCGGACAGCCTGAACGGTGTTAGGATTTGGAATTCAAAAATATCATCTGAGCGTACGAACTCGGAGATAGCACTCAACCATCTGATCCCAGAAAGAAAACCATACCGAACAACCTCGTTTCCATGAATCTGCTCGGGAGATATTGTTAATGGATTTTCTAGCGTGCTGAGAATCTCTGCATTATCATTGGACCCGGCGATCCCAACATAAATGCCCTGTAATGCCTGCCGGATGGCCACGTCATAAAAAAATCTCGGTACCCTCATTCCCGCCATGGAACCCGCCTTACCAAAAAAGTCGGGGGTGCCCGACTATAAGCCTTCATATTTAAACCTTAACCCTTATATGCGATACACATTATCAAATTACGTAGGTAGATATGCGGGAGATATTCGTCACGAGCCTTGTGAAGGATGTGATAGGGCCCAGAAACGGGCCCTACGAGGAGATTGCAGACTCCAACCCAGTATTTGAATATATTACAGGGGTTCTTGGACCATACCGCCCTGCTCCGCATGAAAGGGATATTGATGCTGAGGCTGAGATACCCTTTGGAGAATCAGGCGTATTTGAGGATGAGATGGATGACAGGCCGGTATATCAGCCGCCTTATTTCTCCCCGGCAATGGATCCAAATGAAAGACCGCCATCGATGGGCATATCCTTCACGGTCTATGATCCCCTTGACCGGCCATCCCTAAGTATCTGTTTGACCTACGCCCGATACTTTTTCGATAAGGAAAGTGGGGTCTGGAAGAGGCGTCCACGATACTTCATAAAGAAATTCGACAGCGTAAACAGGCCGCTTAGATTATTTATCAGTCGAGAGGGACGGGAGTGTGAAGAGAATCAGGCCGAAATAGCTCTCCATATAATACCCAAAAAGATAGATGAAAACACGTATCACATCGCAATTTATATTGTAAACTTGATGCGTCTGCCGCCACCATCGGAAGAGGGACAGTTTACAGAGTACTATACAGAATATTGTATCTTCCAGCCTCAAATAAGAGTGGTGTGCGAGGGTAACACAAGAGTTATTCCAACATTTAGTAGAAAAAGATCCGCCGATGAGGATGAAGAGAGGCTCGACTTCCTGTATCGTGAACGGGCTATAAAGGCCCGTGGCTTCCTGTGCTCGGCGGTGTGGAAGGAAATAGACCCGGAAAGGGAATTTAACGGGGAGCTGGATTTCCCGCAATGCAAGAGGGAGCCACCATTCTACTGGGTTGATGGCGAGATCATCGATGAGGAGAATAGGAAAAAATTCACATGCCCTGATGTTCGCAGCGAATTCGTGCCCATATACCACGTTCCCTCACCAAAGCTCGATTGGGATGAAAGTTACGGTCCGGAGCCCCAGCTGGAAGCCTCCAAGCTTGCAGAGTGCTGGGACGTTAATCTCCTCAGGGCTTATCTAAGCCCTTTGGTTGATGGGTATCGAAGATGGATCCAAGAGCTCAGGGCGGAACTGGATGGGCTGGGTGACAAGAAAGCAATCGCTGAAAAGTTGATCCAGCAATTGGAGGAAGTGGAGGAAAGAATGCGCAAAGGCTTGGAAATTCTGTGTCAAGACGAGGATGCCCGCCTGGCCTTCTGCTTTGCCAACGAGGCGCTAGATATACAGTTCGGGTGGACCAAGAACAGGCCGCTAAAATGGAGGCCATTCCAGCTAGCGTTCTGGCTTATGATCATCGAATCAATAGTTAATCCGAGATCGTGTTATAGGGAGGTGTGTGACCTGTTATGGGTTCCGACAGGTGCCGGGAAAACAGAGGCCTATCTAGCTGTGGCGGTCTTCCAGCTCGCCTACAGGCGCAGAAGAGCGTTAAAACGGACCGATGGGGATAGAACGGGAGCAGGCGTCTCCGTGATCACGAGATATACCTTAAGGCTCCTGACAATCCAGCAATTCAGGCGGATCCTATCAACGGTGCTTGCATGCGAATATCTGAGGGTTTACAATCTAATGAAGAATGATAGGGTTGGGTGGCGCCCGAGCGGCTGCCAGATAGACGAGCCATTTTTGTGGGGAACAACACCCTTCTATGCAGGTTTGTGGGTAGGCGGGAAGGTTACCCCGAACAGGCTCTGTGATTCTTGGAGCGGCAAGGAAAGGATTCCCGGCGCTATAAGCATTCTGAAAGGTCAGGCTGGAGAGGGTGAGCCGGCCCAAGTTATGGAATGTCCTGCCTGTAGAGCAATCCTGTCAATCCCGGACAGGGGCCTAGAGCCGGGCAACTACGACTTATATCTCGTCGTTCGAGTAAGGGAGCAGTTACCCGAGGACTTTCAAGATCGATTTAACAGCTTGTTCTCGCAGAATGAGGAAGCCAAGATAGAGCTCCAGAGAGTTATATTCGCCGCCAACAATCAGTATGCGACATTCCATGTAAAAGTTTTCACGTCCAGACCCTTAAAAGCCCCTGATATAGAAGGTCTGTGGCGCCGTGTTTTTCAAACCTTCCAGCAGCTGGACCCTGTCCCCGTATCGCCTGCAAGACCGGGGTATTTCGTGAGATATTATATAGACTCTCGTGGGAGGAAGCACGAATATGACTTTGATATTTATTGTCCAAATCCGGAATGTCCCTCACGTCATCCTTGGATGGGTGGAGCGCCCAGCGGGCTGATTCATGCCCGGGAGCCCGGCCTTTCCGATAAAATCCTTCCGGATGGGAACAGGCCCATCGAGGTTCAAGAACCCTTCAGGGTGAGCCCTGAAGATCCATATATTAGCGACAGAATACCGATCCCCGCGCTAGTTGTTGACGATCAAATATATCACAGAATACCTTCGATTCTCGTATCAACCGTGGATAAATTCGCCAGACCTCCCTTTGAGCCCCGCTCCGCGGCAATTTTCGGGAACGTTGAATATCACCACTGCCTCTTCGGCTATTACAGGCCCGGCCTGCATTATTCCAGTCATGGTAGCGGGGATCACCCCTCGCCCGCAGGCAGAGGAAACAAACGATATTATGTCAGGGTACGTCCACTCGATCCACCCGACCTCATACTGCAGGATGAGTTACACCTCATCGAGGGGCCTTTAGGCAGCTTGGTAGGGATCTATGAGGCTGCTGTCGAGTTTCTCTGCATAGAGCCCAACGGGTTTAAGCCAAAATACATCGCCTCAACAGCAACCGTCAGAAAGGCTGAGGAACAGGTTCAGTCGCTATTCATAAGGTGTCTGCGCGTTTTCCCTCCGCCGGGATTAACGATTGATGATAGATTTTTTACTAGGGACTTTGAAGCCCATCCGCTTAACGATGCTATTCCGGGCCGCCTTTATCTTGGGATATGCAGCCCCGGAAGGGGAGCTCACACCCCTACCATAAGGATCTGGTCAAGGCTTCTGCAGACGGCTTGGGAGAACAGGGAGCATTCAAAAATTGATTATTACTGGACACTGACCGGATACTTCAATGCCATCCGTGAGCTTGCGGGTGCCCGAGCGCTTTACCGGCAGGACATTCCCCAGAGAATAGCCTACATCGCCGGTAATGATCGCAGAGTTATTTCGGATGAACGTGTGCAGGAGCTATCCAGCAGAATAAGCTCGACGGACCTCCCTGCCATTCTTCACCTTCTTGAGAAGGAGTATCCATACGCTCAAGATGCATTATTCACGACCTCAATGTTTGGAACGGGAGTGGATATACCGAGAATAAGTTTAATGGTCGTTCACGGGCAGCCCAAAACGACCTCCTCGTATATCCAATCTACAGGGCGTGTTGGGAGGAGATATGGTGGACTTGTCGTTGTTTTCCTAAGGGCAGCTCGACCCAGAGACCTTAATCATTATGAGTTTTTCTGCGGATATCACCGGCAGTTACATAGGTATGTGGAGCCCCCGACCGTGTATCCTTTCGCGCCAAGCGTCGTTGAGAAAGCATTAGGGCCGGTCATAGTCTACATACTGAGGAACATGCGGAACGCTACCGGAAGCTGGTACAGAGAGGAGTCTGCGAAAGACATAGTAAAATGCCGTCATTATGCGAGAGAATTCAGGATTATTTCAGAATTTATCAGACAAAGAGTGGAAAGCCAGCCGGATGCAAGGAGGATATTAGTCAATAGCATCTTGGATAAAATTGCTTCCACGCTCGACAAATGGTGTTCGGTTGCTCGCAGGAATCTAGATCTGGTCTACAGCGAGATCGTCTTGAAAGGTTTTCCAAAACGCTCAGTTGTATTGGGCGATCCAGTACATCAACATGCCAAGATGAATAAAAAATTGGAAGTGGTGTATGAGAATGTTCCACAGTCTTTAAGAGAGGTTGAGGAAACAATAGCCTTCGAGGTGTGAAAACTTGATTCAACATATTCGGCCTTCTCAATTTATCATATCCTACGGACCGGGAGCAATACTTGAGACACGCTATGGCCCGAGGGTTATCCTCATGCCAAATATAGGACTAAATATAGGACTAGTTATACAACGTCTTGATGATTTTGAAATCTCGGATCGGAGGATAACAGAGGGCTTGTTTGGGGGATCGGCAAGAATCTTTAGAATACCTTCAAATGCTGAGCTAAATCTGCCTGAAGACACACCCTTGTACCGGACAAAACCCTTCCCTGAGTGGAGGCTTTGCCTAAATACCAACAGCCACTTGGGCGGCGGGTATGTTCTTTTCAGAGGGAATGCATGTCCCGAGTGTAGGAGGTTACAATCAACCTCGCGTTCAGCACAATCCGTTTATCAAGAGCCGATAAGGTTCATCATAGCATGTTCTAAGGGACACATGGATGACGTCGATTGGTATACCGTGGTTCATGGTAAAGGAGGGGGTTGCACAAATGATAGATACTTTATATGGCGTGGTGATGGCCCCCTAAGCAGCATTTACTTGGAGTGTCCGCGTTGCAAGCGGAGGCGAAATCTCGGCGAAGCTTACCGTGCTGATTATGAGTGTACAGGGCGCTACCCCGAGCGAGAGGGCGTAAATGAAACTCCCCGCCGACTAGGAAATTGTGGAAGAACTGCAAAGATTATACAGCGTCAGGCATCAAATCTCAGGATACCGGAGCTCAGGGTGCTGTTTACAGTTCCACCACGATACACTAAATTGCATAGGATCCTCCAGCTACAGCCCATATATTCCTTAATTTGTGCGATGGATGGTGTAAAAGGCATAGGGAGCCGGGAAGAGCTGGCCCGCTATCTACATAAATTGGTAGAAAGCCGTCTCATATCTGAGACTGCTAGGGATGAGATCCTTTCCTATGAATGGAGGGAGATCGTCCAAGCGATTAAAGATGTTATGGGGCCTGTTCCCAAGTCTTATGATGAACTCCTAAGGGAGGAGTTTCATGCTTTAATTAAGGGGTCTGTTGATGGGATTCCACCGGTAGCGGGCCCAAGGCCCGGATCGCCACCACTGATAGAGATTGATCCCTATCAGGTAAGAAAGATTAGGGGGCCTAACGGCTGCACTTTCCGCGTAGTACCTGTTCTTCACCTGCACGCTATAATGATCCAAGTCGGATACAAAAGAGATATTCCTGCTGGTGGTGAGAAGCCCGAGCTGGTGGACATAGGCTTTTCGGATCCCCGTAATCCAGAGGGGCCAAAATGGTACCCGGGTGTGGAGCTTTTCGGCGAGGGGATTTTCATAATGCTGGATGAAAACGATGGTTGGCATTTTGAGCTGGAGGGGGAGGGCGCTCAGAGGTGGCGGGAAGCCTTTGACACTGAGACTGAAAACAAGCAAAAGTTCCATCCAGTCTTTGTATGGTGGCATACCCTTTCGCACCTCCTGATACGCAGCGTTTCGCTCGATGCGGGTTATTCAAGTGCCTCGATCAGGGAGCGGGTATATCTGGAAATTGAGGAAGAACGAATAAGGGGAGGAATACTTCTCTATACAACACAGCCCGGCTCTGATGGAACACTGGGTGGCCTTATTGCGTTAGTCCCATATTTTGGGAGGATATTGGAGCGGGCGCTGGAATTTTCTACAACATGCTCCTGCGATCCCTTATGCTCAGAAACAAAATTCAGCAGGGGACGGTATAACGGTGCAGCATGCTATGGCTGCCTACTACTATCAGAAACATCATGCGAGCATAGAAATATGTGGCTTGACAGAAATGTATTAAAAGAAAACATGCCATGAGCGGGGACAGGGTTACTCTCTTAGTTACAGGTCTGGAGCTGATTGATCAATCAGTAAGGACCATCGATTCTGCAGTGCATGAGCTGATATGCGAAGCAAAAGACGAGATTATCGTCGTCACGTATCTGCTTACCGAGGCCGCGTTAGGCATAATTGATCAATTAAGGAGATCGGCAGAAAGAGGAGTGAAAATAACGATGCTGATTGACAGTCTTGAGCGTCAAGAAAGAACTGTTATTGAGAGATTAAAGCTGCTTGCCAAATATCCTAACGTTCGGATCCTGTCTTTTTCAGACCCCCGGGGCGGGCATCTTCACGCAAAGGTCATACTGGCAGACAGAAGAAAGGCAGTAATAGGCTCTGCCAATCTGTCTTGGGGCGGCATGGTCACCAACTATGAGGTCGGCGTACTAATTGAGGGGGAAACAGCTTGGAAGCTCGCAACCGCCATCGACAGGCTAATTATGATAAAAGGGGTCAGATGTATTGCGAGCGACATAGAATAACCACAGGGCCTCGCCAGTCAAACCGCACCCCTCACCTAATCAGTATCCTCACTTATATCTCAATGAATCTCGCGACATCGAATTTTGTCCAAGCCTCCTAATTTCATATAAGAACTGTTGGATAAGAGTGTATTTCCCGGGCAGCATATAACGATTCTGGACGTGGCCGGTGATCTATTCCATGACTGCGGACTGTGAGCATAAGGCATTACAGGATTATAGGAGGATGAACGTGGCGTTCACGAGAGCCCGCTCCAAGCTGATTATAGTGAGCTGCCTTAAATCATTTGAAGGAACACCCTGGCTTAAGTACATGAAACACAGGTCATATAGGGTTGAAATTTGTGAACGCGATCTAAATCCCGAGCTAAATTACGTCGAGCATGTTTACTCCCGAATGTTCCACAGGAGACCCGGTTAATAGACGGGAACAAGTGACGTCCAATCTTCTAATAAATCTTACTTGTGCCGGCTGGGAAGTGAAGAAACACTTTAGAGAATAAAAGAACTCTTGAAGATAACCTTGGATAAGCTAAGGAAAAAAGCGAGCTCACATCCTAAAGGGAGTTAAAACTATCAGGCCATTTGAGTTATAAGAACCCCCATATTTTCCAAGTCGTGTAACCATTTAAGCGTCAAACCTCCCTGGCTGAGTATCCCTGATCCTGATAATGTTTTCACGAACAGTCAGTATTTATCGTTCGAGAAGCATATCATCTCTATGTCGCCCTTGTGGAATACTTGGAGGAAGACGTAATTATGTTTTCACATATGTTACTGATGCTGGTAGAGTCCTGCCGTAGGCGTATCCATACATGCCATATCCTATTACTGGCGTGGCCTCAACCTCCCTATAAGACTCAGACCAGACCCTCACATTCTCAATATCATCTCATGAGACGAGCCTCCGTCCGAGAATGAGGGCCTCATATATCAGCTCCACACCTGCCGCCCTCTTAAGGAGCAAGAGTGAGATGATCAATGCTGATGTGAGCCCAACAAGTAGCGCAATAACTGGTATCGCGAAGATTAACCCAATGTATATGAGAAGAAATATGAAGGTGCCCTCATTACAAACATGGTAACCAAAGCCATGAGTAATACTGTAGTAAAGCCCGGAGATAGAGCTTTACGCCCCTAAGCTTGCAACACAACTGTTGAATGTTATAGCCTCCTTAGTTTAGCAGCCCTAAAGCTGATTTAAGATCAGGATCTAATTCCTGTGCCAATTTTGATTTACCTACTTTACCTAGGCAGAGAATTAGGAAGTATTCCCTTCCCACTTGGAGGTTTAATGGTGGCGGCTCACCAAATGTTCTCGTATACTCTAACAGTGCCCGCCTTTCTTGTGCTTCTGCCTCTTCTTTAGTAGCAAATTCTTTGACATAAACCCATAAATCCTCGCTTTTAACACGTTGAAAAAGGCCTGTATAGATTAATGAAGGGCCAAGAGTATGGTAATAACTCTTTCTTTTGCATTTCTTTCTTTCTACTATGGTTTCTACACTTTCCCACAGTTTTCTTAATTCCTCTCTCAAGTTTCTAGAAGAGCCAATATACAATACCCCCTTCCGATCTTCCCCACAGATCCGTCCAATTACTACGGGGTTTCCGTTTTTGATCCAGAACACAATATATACACCTGGCCTATCTTGAAGATCCTTAAATTTGTTTATCGCAAGGTCTTTAATCCGTATAAATTGTGACTGCATACCAAGTAATTATCCATACCTAAATCTTAATTTAAACCATTAAAAGCCTTTCATCTCTACATCCTATCTAGGAGATACGCTTTATTATGGGGTATCTTTCTCTTCCAATATGCAGTGTTCTAAAGTTCTGAAAATATATCCTCTGGTTATAAAGGCCGTTTAGGATACTTGGGAGATGAGATGCTTTTCTTAATAAATAGACGCGAGTTCAGGCCTGATATTTAGGTGTTATAAAATCGCCTACAGTAGAGCTTGATGGGAAGCTTGCTATAATCTTGAAGGGAAAGCCATTACCATTGGAGTCAAGAGCGGAGAAGTCGATATACAAGATTGACTTCAAGCAAGAAATTATGGAGACATTTATGATGCCCCGATCCTGCTACTTATATCCCCAGAACCTATGCCCGAGAGAATAAAAAAGAAGAAAGCGGCCCATTGAGCATTTTCCTAACCTAAAATTCAGGTACATAACAAGTCACAGAATTCATTATGCACGCTTAGATATAAAGAGGTAACTTTAACAGAATCTTCCCAAAAGA
>Ga0185307_1001355_pt1 | contig 13741 bp, 18 predicted proteins | sample LHCtaG_FD_128010 | JGI IMG/M metagenome (GOLD analysis project Ga0185307, IMG submission 128010) | Hot spring microbial communities from Little Hot Creek, USA to study Microbial Dark Matter (Phase II) - LHC4sed_matched (SPADES... | ecosystem: Environmental > Aquatic > Thermal springs > Hot... | reverse complement strand
TTGTAAAAAAGCAAAAGCAAAATAAATGTATAATCAACTTGAGTTCTAATTAAATCTGCTGCTTGTTTTAAAAGATTGATTAAATCATCTTTATTTTTTATATGGTTTACTTTTTCAACTAAAGGTTTTAATTTGTAAATTTTTTCTCTTGCGTCTTCGGGATTTTTGGCAATCATTAAAATTCCTGCATTTTTAAATTCAGAAAGAATCACTTTTACTTGCTCTCTGCTATCGTTAAACTCTTTGTTCAAAAATTCAAAAGCTTCTTTAAAAGTAAAACCAGAATCTTTAAAATTCCCCAGGAGTCGTAGATATCTTCTTTTAAGCCACGGCGTCAATTCTTTTACCATTTATGTTAAGTAATTAACTTTTACTTTACCTAATTATAAAAAATCATGTGTTCAAGTCAAGTTTCAAATTTAAAATCTTCAAGAATTTAGCTTTTTCAATCTGGATTTTGCGGGGCAGAACCTTGACGTGCAAAAGTTTTTTCAACACCGTCGTTGGCAATTGTGCCTTTTTCTCTAGCAAGTCGGAGAATTTTTCTAATCTTTTGGCTTTTCTTCATTTCAAACTCTCTAAAAATTTTGCCAAAGCTGGCGTAGTTTTGAAGGTCCAGCTAGAATTTCTAGTTGAGATTCTTTAACTTACTGAGTTTCTGTAGTATTTCTTCTGCTGGACTTCTGGTCGGGAAATTTGGGTTTTAGTTTCTGTTTGGGAAAAAATTTCAGAAGAAGTTGGCGGAGTTTCTTTGAGAGGGAGGCTTTTTTGAGTTTCAGCTTCTCCTTCCATCAGAAATATCTCAACAAAAAATTGGCTCAAAACAAAGAAAATGAGCCAATTGCCCATTCCATTTTGGATTAAATAAAAAAGCCAGAAAGAATCTTCTGGCCTAATGGGAAATTTTCTTTAGGAATTCGGAGTTTGGATTGAAGACATAGAATTTTCCCTGAGCTTTTTCGTAGCAATGTAAAATATCGGTTTCGCTTTCTAACACGCTAAGGGCATTGTGACAATCGGCTATAGAGAATTTCTCCCACCACTTCGGATAAAGCTTATTCCATAAAGCTTTAACTAAAGCCTGGAAAGAGAGAGGAAATTCTGGAGTTGCTTCTTTTGGAAGAATTTTAATGATATCTTCGATAAAGTCGATGTATTTGTTTCCAAGGGGAAGAATATTTTTCTCTTTCATTTCCTGCACTGCTATGAAAAACTTGTATTTTTCTACTTTTCCTTTCAGGTCTTGCTTATCTTCATCAAGTGAAATTAACGCTTTTGTTAAAATCTCTATCCGCTTAGAATTTTTGGAAACTTCCTTTGAAAGCTGAGAAATTCTTTCAGAAATTTCAGAACAATGGTTGGATAATTCAGATATCTCTTTATAAATTCTTGAAAATTCTTCTTCGATCTTGGATATTTTTTCATTAATCTTGTATATTTCTTCGTTAATCTTGGATTGCTGCTCAGTGTTGGTTTTTTTCTCTTCCTTTTTAGATCTGAACAAAAATGGAATCTTAAATCCCTCCTTTTTAAAGTGCAACCTCTTTATTTTTTCATTTTAACATAAAAAATTGACTTTTTCAAGCTAAATCTTGGGTTGTGAGCAAAACCTTGACGAACAAAATTTTTCAAAATCGTCGTTGAAAATTGTGCCTCTCTTTAAGTTTCAAAAGAGGATGTTTCTCTTTTAGATCAATTTTTTCTCTTTGAAGCTGAAGATTTTGTTTTTGCTAATGATAATGTGGTCTAAAAGGTAAATTCCCATTATTTTTCCAGCTTCTGAAATTCTCTTTGTAATTTCCAAATCTGCTTTTGATGGGGTTGGATCGCCAGAGGGATGGTTGTGAACTAAAATTAAAGAAGCGGCATTATTTGACAGAGCGTACTTGAAAATTTCTCTTGGATGGCAAATGTTGGCGTCTAAGGTTCCGACAAATAAATGTTTTTTGAAAATGACTTCGTTTCTGGCATTTAAATACAAAGCTGCCAAATGTTCTCTTTGTTTTTCTCTTAAATAGGAAAATTGAGCGACAACATCTTTTACTGATTCAATTTTTGGCAATGTCTCCTCCCCTACTTTCAAAATTCTTTTTGTAAATTCAATCGCTGCCAAAATCTCGCAGGCCTTTGCAGAGTTTATTCCTTTAATTTTTATTAAATCTTGATATTTTAATTTTTGAAATTTCCTTTTTGGAAACTTTCTCAAAATTTCTCTTGCCAAATCCAAAGCTGATTTTTCTTTTGTTCCAGTCCTCAACAAAATTGCCAAAAGCTCTTCGTCTTTCAAATTTTCAGGTCCTTTCTCGATCAACTTTTCCCTCGGCCTCTCCACTTTTGGCATTTCTCTAATCAAAATTTTTTCTCTTTTTGTTTTTTGCATTTTATTTCCATTTAATTTCTTGACAAATTTCAAATTCATTGTCTGTTATTCTAATGTTCTTAAGAACATTAGAACTTTCTTTCCCCTTTCAGTAAGCTTGTGGCGAACGCTGGCAGCTTCTGATCTTTTCATTACTAAACCAGCAATTGTTAGTCTTCTCACATGCTCTGAAGCAGTTTTAAAATTAATTTTCAATCTCTCTGAAATTTCAACAACTGAAAGTTCTGGCTCTTTCTCTAAAAGTTCTAAAATCTCAATCCTTCTATGATTGGAAAATCCTCTGACAATCCTTTCCAATTGACGATAACTTTTCTTTAAAGCCATTTTAGATAAATTTTGATAAAATTTACCCTTTCCAATTTGATAACTTGACAAATTCCAAATTTATTTTCTCTTATTCCAATGTTCTTAAGAACATTGGAATGTCGGTTAATCTTATTAGACTCTTTTTTTTCATTCTTTTGGTGCCTTTTGTCTTTTTCGTGCTTCCGCCCCTTTCATCTTTTAAGAAATTTCTTTTATTGTTGATTGTTTGCCCTCGATTGTTTTTTTAGCTCTGTATTCTCGCCAAAGTTTTGCTGCCTGAGGGCAGTTTTCTTCCAACTCCAAAAGAATTTTGGCCTCAATTTCGGCTGTAAAAACTTCTTTTCTTTCTTTTACAAATTTCAAAACTTTTTTTGTTATTTCTTCAACGAGTTCATTCTTTTTTTCTTGCGAGAGATCAGTTCTTTCAATCGCAGAAATCAAAGATTTTTTGATTTTGTTCAAATTGAATTCCTCTCTTTTTCCTCCTTTTTTAATAACTCTGATCATGTTTTTTCTCTTTGATAATCAATTTTTGCCTCAAAAATTATTTGTTTTACTATTTCTGGATCTCCTATCTGGTCTAAAATAAACTCTCCTTTTTCAGCAGCAGTTTGAATTGTTAAATTTCCAAAATGATAAAAAGATTGCAAAAATCCCTTGATTTGGGCTCTCATGTCTTGAATTTTGTCAAGCTCAATACTCGAATATTGAACGTTAAAGAGTCCAATAAATCTTGCTTCGATTATCCTTTGGTTGGTAATTACCCAATAAGTAAGATAATAGCGTGTAATCTCTAAAAAAACTAAACCTAGAAAAATTGGCAAGGTTAAAGAAAAGAGAAAGGCAAAAACAAAATTTAATTTAAATTTTGAAATCCCTGGAAAGTTTTCAACAAAAAATTTTGGCCAAGAAATTCGATGAAAGAGAAAGAATAAAACCAAAATAAAAAACAAAAATAAAACTGAAATTGAAGGTAAAATTCTAAGTTTCAAAACCAGCGGATGGCGCCTTTTTAAAAGATAGATTCTTTCTTGTGGTTCTAAAGTAATCATTTTAGATTAAGAGAAAAGAAACAAGACTTAAAATCAAAAAGAAAAATTGGGTTAAAAACAAAATGGATAAAATTTTTTTCTCTTCGAACGGAATTATTGGTTTGAACCTTTGGAAATGATAAAAAAGAGTGAAAAAGAAACCAAAAGATAAAGTAAAGACAATTAGCAGGGGAACAAGAAAAATTACTTTACTCATAATGGTTTATTTATTTTACAACATCTAATCTAAAAAGGAAAACAAGGGCCGAAATTGTTAGAAAAAGAGAGAAAGAAAAGGGAGCAAAAGAGCCGACTTTATCCCATAAAATTCCAGCTAAAAAAGAGGCTGGTAAGGAAAAAAGGCCATTTATCATTTGATATGAACCCAAAGCAGAAGCACGAATTTCTTGAGAAACCAATTCAGAAACAAAAGCTTTCTGGGAGGGTTCGAGGGCTCCTTTGTGAAGGCCGTAAAAAACAAAGGCCAAAATTATTCCAAGATAGTTTTTGAAAAATAAAAAAGAGAGGCAAACTAAAATCCAAAAGAAAAAGGAAATTTCTAAAACTTTCTTTCTTCCAATTTTGTCAGAAAGCTTACCAAAAGGAATTGAAAATAAAGAGGCAGTGGCAGTGAAAATCAAATATAAAATTGGTACAAAATAAGTTTTAAACCCAAATTCTTTGGCAAAAACGAGCAAAAAAGAATAAGAGAAAGCACCAAGGGAAAAAATTGAACTTAAAATTAAAAAATAACGAAACTGAGGAGTGAAGGATTTAAAAGAAATTCTTTTGAAGATTTTTGATGAATCTCTTTTTTGTTCTTGAATAAAAATTAAAATTAAAACAACGCCAATCAAAGAAGGAATTGAAGCTAAAAGAAAAAGATTTTGAAAACCAAAAAAGTTAACCAATAAAATGCAAAGTAAAATTCCAATAACAGCTCCCAAATTGTCCATCATCCTTAAAAAACCAAAGTTTTCTCCTCTATCTCGATCTGTTGATAAATCTGCAATTATTGCATCTCTGGGAGCAGACCTTATTTTTCCCGCTCTGTCTAAAATTCGAAAAGGAATTAAATGAGCCCAGTTTGTAGAAATTGAATAGCCAATTCTTGATAGACCTCCCATCAAATAGCCAAGCCAAACAAAAACTTTTCTTCTTTTGATTTTATCTGAAATGTATCCTGAGATTGCTTGAGAAATTGAAACCAAAGCATCTCCGAGGCCATCCAAAAATCCCAAAATAGACATATTGGCTCCTAAAGACCTAACAAATAAGGGCCAAACAGGATAGATCATATCAGAACCCATATCGTTCAAAAAAGAAGCAATCCCTAAAATTTTAACTTTCCTTTTTGATTCTTTATCCATTTTCAAAGTTTTGAGTTTTTATGACATTTTCACATTTGATCAATTGCGCAAATGTGCAAATATCGAATCGAGATTTTCCTCTGTGAAAACTTTGATTTTGTTTTTCTTTAATAATTTTGTTGTTATGCCATCACCTTTTACCAATCTCCCTGAAAATGTTCCATCGTAAATTTTTCCGCAACCACAAGAGGGACTTTTTTGTTTCAAAATTGCTTTTTTAATTTTAAAAATTTTTGCAATTTTCAAAACCTCTTTTGCTCCTTTTTTAAAAAATTTAGTTACATCTTTTCCAGATTTTGTGATTACTTTTTTTCCTCTTTGTTCTGCAGGTTCTCTGGGAATTGACAATCCTCCTAAAATCTCAGGACAAACTGGAATTAAAATGAAATCCTTTGCCAATTTTAAAATCTTTTCATTTTTATTTGAGGTTCCATCATATTTACAATTTACTCCCAAAAGACAGGCTGAAACTAAAATTTTTTCATTTTTTAAACATTGGGCCATGGCCTGGATAAATCTTCATTCCCTTTTTTATAATTTTTTCCAATTTCTCAAGAGATTCTTTCAAATCTTTTTCCGATCCTCCTGGCAAATCAGTCCTTCCCACTCCATCCTCAAAAATTGTATCGCCTGTAAAAATAAAATTTTCTCCCAAAACGCAAATTGAACCTTTAGTGTGGCCTGGAGTGTGAACAATTTTTAAATATTCGTTCCCAATTCTTATTTCCTCTCCCCCATCCAAAAATTGGTCTGGTTGAAATTTTAAAAAATCTTTTTCTTTTTTGTGAATTAAAATTTTGGCCCCAGTTTTTTCTCTCAATTTTGGAGCTGCCAAAGTATGGTCGAGGTGGTAATGGGTCAAAATAATAAAACTCAATTTCTTCCCCTCAATTTCTTTCAAAATCTTTTTTAGTCCAGCTCCAGGATCTATCACTATTGCTTCTTTTTCAGAAATTAAAATGTAACAATTTGTCAAAAGAGGACCTACTATTAACTGTTTAATTTCCATTCTTTGATTATAGCAAATTTTTTATAATTTAATTGATGCCAGCAAATTTGCCTCCCCAATTTTTTGAATTGCAAAGAAAACTAAACCAAACTAAAGACATTCAAGAGAAAATTGAAATTTTGCAAGAAATGCTCGCCATCTGCCCAAAGCACAAAGGAACAGAAAGAGTTCAAGAAGAAATAAAAAAGAAGATTGCAAAATTAAAAAGAACTCAACCAAAGAAAGTAAAAAGGGAAGAAATTTATTTTGTGAAAAAAGAAGGGGCAGGGCAAGTTTTGATTTTGGGAGTTCCAAATTCAGGAAAAACTTCTTTAACAAATTTGCTCTGCAAAACAAATTTTAAAGTTGCAGATTATCCCTTCACAACCCAATTGCCAACTCCTGGAATGCTAAAGTATGAAAACATTCGAATTCAAATTGTCGATGCCCCTCCCTTAACAAAAAACTTTAAACCTGGTTGGTTAAAAAATCTTGCAAGAGGGGCAGATTTGATTTTGGTTTTGATAGATTTGGAAAATGATCCAGCGGGTCAAATAAGGGAAATAGAAGAAATTTTGGAGGAATGGAAAATTGGAAAGGAAAAAGTTTTATTTGTGGGAAATAAAATTGATTTGGAAAAAGGGAAAGAAAATTTAGAAAGATTAAGAAAAGATTTTGAAATTTTTGGAATTTCAACAAAAGAAAAAATCGGAATTGAAGAGTTAAAGAGAAAAATTTTTGATTCCTTAAAGATCATCAGAGTTTATCCAAAAGAACCAAAAAAAGAGATCGATTTTGAAAAACCTTTTATTTTAAAAAAAGGAACAAAATTGGCAGATTTTGTGAAAGAGATCAACGAAAAATGGGTAGAGAAATTTAAAGGGGCGAGGCTTTATGAAAAAAATTTGAAAAGTTTTAGAATAGTTGGCAGAGATTATGTATTGAAAGATGGAGATATCGTTGAAATTAAAATTTAAAATAAAAAATAGCCCATTGGGCAGAAAGAGGGCAGGGGCATCATAGAGTCTTAGTTAAGAAGGTTGCTGAGTAAAAATTGGATTAATGAAACTATGTACATTTGAACTCTTTGTGCCGGAAAGTAAAGTAATCGAAGAAGGTGCTGAAATACTGAAATTTTAGTGAAATACTGAAATTTTAGATAGTCAGGGGCAAAGAAGTTAATTCTCCACCCCTGCCCAATTCCAGTTTAAAAAAGTCAAAAAGGTATGTCAAGAGAATGCGAAAATTTATAACATCCTTTTTTGCTTTAGCCTCTCTAATTGCCAAATAGAGAAAATTATGAAAAAATGGGGTTGGACCCCATTATTCAATTTGCCGTTTCCTCCTTAAAGATTTGATGTAATTATTTCGGCTGCCTTTCTTTTATCTTTAGCTTCATAGATTGCGCTTCCCACTATCGCCCGCCAGATTGGCCCTGCTGCTAAGGCATATTCTGTGATTACCCCACCTTGAGTTATGAATCCTGGTGCCCAGAGAGCGAAATTCCCAGCTCCTAAATGTTTTTCTAACAATTGCCTGTACTTATTCACGAATTCAACTTTGTTGCCTGGGACTACAAAATTTCGAACTTTCAATTCAGCAGCTATCTCATAGATTTTTTCTGGTGCCAAGTCAGCAATAAATCCTCCTTCGCTAAATAAAAATTCCTTTTGGGTCATGTGGCCGCCAACCAAAACTATAAGCCCTGCATTGCGGCAAGCTTTGATCCATTCTCTTTCAGTAGCAGCGCCTCCAAAGGGAAAGAGAATCACTCCATTGACACCGCTCTCGGCAACTACCTTAGCGAATTTTTCTCCCAATTGAGGAATGTCTGTCCCTCCTTTTTGATGGTCGTAGATTATTGGCAATGAAGTATATTTCCTAATTGCATCGACAATCTCTGTCAAACCATAGCGAATAGCCAAGATCGAACCTACTTTATATCCGCCAATTCCCTTAACGTCGCAGGTATCTCTTACTAGTTCCTCTAAATCTTCTAAAGTTTCTACATCAGCAGCTACTACTACAGCTCTATCTTCTTTTATCAATCTTTCCTCTTTCATTCTCATCCCTCCCAAATTTTTAAGGAGCTCATAGGACAAAATGTCCTCCTTCCTAATCTTTAAAGTATCAAAAAATAAAAAGCTTATCAATCTAGCAAAAAAATTCTAAAATAAGTAAAATTGGGTCGGAGCTCATTATTCAATTTCTGTTGTTTTTGCTAAGGCTTCTTTTTTAACATTGAATTTTATATAAAGAAATTATGAAGAAAATTTTTGCAATTTTGCACAACATCAGAAGTTGCTATAATGTCGGGGCAATTTTTAGAACTTGTGATGCGATTGCAATCGAAAAAATTTACTTGACAGGTTATACTCCAACTCCAAAAACTAATCTTGAGAAAATTAAAAAAACTGCTTTGGGAGCAGAAAAAAATGTAAAGTGGGAATATAGAAAAAATGTAGGAAAAGTAATAGAGGAATTGAAAAAAGAGAAAGTTAAAATTGTTGCCTTGGAAACTGAAAAGAATGCTCTCTGCTACTTTAAATTCAGGCCAAAATTTCCCCTGGCAATTTTGGTTGGAAATGAAAAAAGAGGAATTGACAAAAGAACTTTAAAGAAAGCAGATTTTATCGTAAAAATTCCAATGTTTGGAAAAAAGGAATCTTTGAATGTCGCGATTGCTTTTTCAATTTTTGCCTATTATTTGAGAATTAAATCTTTACCTGGTAAGAAATTTTAATGAATTTTTTAAAATTTCGACTTTGAATTCTTTTTCTGGTTTTTGGACCTCTCCATCGATTTCCCAAATAATTGGTTCTTTTAAATAAATATTTAATGGCTGGGAAAAGAGAAAAGTTTTAACCTCTGGTATTTTAAGATGCTTTCCTTGAGTTGCTAAAAATAATGTATAAATTGCTTTTAATTTTGAAACTGGAGAAATTTTGCAAAGGTTAAATTTTCCATCTGAAATTGAGGCTCCGGGATTGATTTTAAAAATTCCTCCGTAACTTTGAGAGTTAGTAATTGCCACCAAGACTAGTTTTTCTTTGAAGTTAATTTCTCCGCTTATTTCTATTTCGTAAGATGGGATTTGAAAAATGATTTCTTTTAAAGCGGCGAAAAAATAACTCAATTCTCTCGGTAAAAAAGAATATTTCTCTTTTATCTTGTTTGCCAAATCGTTTATTTTTGCATCAAAGCCAAGAGAAAAGCAATTGATAAAATATTTTTGATTTACTTTTCCAACATCGACGAGCGTTCTCTTTTCAGATTTTATTATTTCAAACGCTTTTTTAATATCTTTTGGAATTCCCAATGCCTTTGCAAAGTTGTTTCCGCTACCAGTCGGAACTAATCCAACTGCAAAATTTTCTGGAATTTTTTCTTCCATAATTCCGTTTATTACTTGGTTTAACAATCCATCCCCTCCTGCGACAATAATTCTCTCAAAACCTTCTTTTATCGCCTTTTTTGCTAAATTCTTTGCCGATTTTTGAGAATCTTCTCCTCTCTCTGTCAATTCAAATTCAACCTCGTTTTCCTTTTTCAAATTTAAAATTTCTCCCTCCAGTTCTTTTTTAAGAGGAGGTTTTATTATAAATTTGTATCTCATACTACTTTTCCTTCCAAAAATGTCTTTGTCCTTTTAATATGCTTAATTCCTGCTAAAATTGCGGCAGGAAAAATTATCTTGAAGGTCGAAGGATAAAGAAAGAAAAGCAAGACAGTTGCTACCAAAATTCCAATTACCCTTCCCAAAACCTGAGAAATGAAAATGGTAAAAAGCCCTTTAATTTTTTGTCTGAAATTTCCCTCCAGTTTTAATCTTCTTTTCATTAAAATCTCAACCAAGAAAATGAAAAATCCGATAGTTAAAACAATTAAAAAGAGCGACTTCCAATTCAAATAAAGCAAAATTCCAGCAGAAGTTGCCAATCCCCTTCCCCCTTTAAATTTCAAAAATATTGGCCAATTGTGGCCCAAAACGGCAAAAAAGGCAGCTAAAGTCTGAGGCAAAATTTGGCCTGGAAAAAATCTTTGGGCCAAAAAAACTGAAAAAATTCCCTTTCCCAAATCTCCGATTAAAGCCATGAGCATTGCCTCAATTTTTCCAGTCGCTCTCCAAACGTTTGCCGTTCCGATGTTACCAGAACCTATTTGATAGAGATTTTTTCCGTAAGCTTTGGCAATCAAATAACTAAAAGGAATCGATCCTAAAATATAGCTAATTACTGAAATCAAAATTAAGCCCATAATATTTTAGAGAATGTTAGAATGTTTTTGTTTCTTTTGACAAGTTGGTCTAATTTCCTTTGGTTCTTTTTTTGGTTCCCAAATTCGACCTTTTTCAATAATATGGATTACTTTAAAATTTTCTTTTTCTAATTGTTGAGAAATAAATGCCCTGTGGCATTTCCAGGGAAATTTTTCAGCACAAACAATCGCCGTTTTTTTGTTTTTGGCAATTTTCATTAACTCTTCGAGTCCCTCTTTGAATTCTTTTTCTTCCATATAATTTTCATACCCTCCTTCTCTATAGCCACCGAGCTTTTCAATATGAAAGTAATCTATTCCATTTTCTTTTAAAAACTTTTCCAAATTTTCTTTTTTGAAATGGGGAAAAAGTCTTGAGGTTGGAAAATGCCTAACATCGACAACTGTTTCGATTTGGTATTCCTTTAAAATTTCAAAAAAATCTTCAAGAGATCGATTTGAAGTTCCAAGAGTATAGATTTGATTCATTATTTAATTTTATCAAAATTGATTTTTAAAGAAGAAAGTGGTATTATTAACTTAGTGAAAAAAATTGGGAGAGATTTTAGTAATCAGGAGGGAGTTATTGGAAAAAATTCTCAAAGATTCAAAATATGGAAAGAAGTTAGAAGAAACTCTTAATGAACTTTTCCAAGGAAAAAAGAAAGTAAAGCACCTAAGAAAAATTGTTGAGCAATATTGCAAAGAACATAATTTAAGAATGCAGGAACTTAACCTATGAATTTACTACTTTAGTTCCTGCTTTTTTTATTTTCCTTTTTAATTTTCTCTTTTGGACAAAAAGCTGAGGCTGAGTGAAATTGTCCTCTCTTCTTCTTTTATCAGTCACTTAACCAAAGTCCTGTTTAATGTTGAACATTAGCTTTGACTATGCAATGGCCGATTTTACTTTAACTTTTCGAACTTTTTTGTTAATTAGATTGTGCGCGTAGTTGGATTCGAACCAACGACCTTCCGCATGTGAGGCGGACGCTCTGCCACTGAGCTATACGCGCACCCTTTCAATTTAATTTATCTAATTTTTTCTTAAAGGTCAACTGAGTTATTTTTATTTCATCGAAATTTGAAAATTCAAATAAGAAAAATTAAAATGAAAAAATGAAGATTTTTCAGTTTTTATTTAATCCAAAAGCAAAGGAAGATTTAATTTTTGATAGTTTTTGCTTTGAACCAGAAAACATTTATGAGAAAAGGTTGGGATCCCTTTATATGGTTGGAGTTTTAAAAAATGCCTTACCCAAAAATTATAATTTTTTAGAAAAAATTGCAAATTTTACAAAAGAAAAATTTTATAAAAAAACGCTTTCAAAACCTGAAAGGGCATTGAGAGAAACTTTAAAAGAAATAAATGGGTTTTTAGAAAAAATTGCAAAAAGCGGGGATGTTTCTTGGTTGGGAAATTTGTCTTTTGCCATTTTAAACATAAAAAACTTTGCTTTAAATTTCACTAAAGTTGGCGAGATTAAAATTTATCTAATAAGAGGGAAAAAAATAATTGACATTGATAAAAGGTTAAGGCTTCAAGACATTGAACCTTATCCCCTTAAAATCTTTGGAAATGTGATAACTGGAAAATTGATTGAAAATGATTTAATTTTTGTTTTAACTAAAGAGGTTTTTGAATTTTTTCAGAATCAAAATTTAATTCAAAGATTGAAAGATTTATCGTTTTTTAATGAAAAAGAGTTTAAAAAAATTTTAAACGAGAAAAAAGAAGCTCTCTCTGGAGTTAAAGGGATTGCTTTTATCATTTCTTTGTCAAAAGAAATCTCAAAAGGAAAAAAAGAAATTGTTGAATCAAAAGTTCTCAAAGAATTTTCAATAAAAGAATTTTTCTCTTCGCTTTTAAAAGCTGAATCCAAAAAATTGAAACCTTTTTCCTTTTCAAAAATATTTTCGCCGATTAAAGAAAAAATTTTAATTCTTTTTAAAAACAAAAAATTTCTTTTAATTTTAGCCTTTGTCTTGGTTTTGGCTCTGGGATATTTTCTATTTCATTAATCCATTGACAAAATTTTTTTAATTTGCTATAATTAAAATGCAGGATGGGGGCTAAAATGCCTTCCATCCTGCCCGAGTAATCTCGGGAAAAATTTTAGTTCTTTAAAAATCAGAAACATTATAGAGGGGGTTCGGATCACCCAAATTGTTTATCAGAATTTGGTAAATAGCTTGGGTGATCCGAACTGGAAAAGAAAAAGAATAAAAATAAAAAGTGGTGGCTTAACGAACCCGTAATCGTCGCGACCCACCGAAAACCAGACGAAGATGCAATCGTAGCAGTGGCACTGTTGAAAATGGCTGGAGCAAAAATCGTGGGATATTGGTTCCGAGGAGAAGGTGATGAAGCCTTGCCACCCCAGCTCCAGTTTAAGAATGTCATCTGGATCGATAGGGGACACCGGGTTTTTGACCATCACGGTATCCAGGGAAAAACGAGCGTTTCAATAGTGGCGGAAGAATTGGGAATAATCAATGAAAAGTGGATTCGGCCTATCCTCAACCATGTCCATCGAAGTGATTTGGAGGGAAGAAGTGAACCAATGGACCTCAATGATACGCTCAAAGCCATCGCGAGAGAGATTAACGATGACCTAAAAATCATGGAATTTGGAGTTAAAATAGCCACTGCAATCATTGAATTCCACCGCCAGAGCATGAGAAGGGATAATAAAAAAGCAGCCGAGGTAATTAAGGAATTCTTCGGAGACGAAACAAAAATGCCAGAGAGAATTGGGCATTACTATCAATTGCTTCAGAATCCTAATTTCACTAGACCTCTGGATTTCGCTGAGCTAGCCACTGTGAACGCAGAGTTAGCCAAACAAACTCTCCAATATATCGCTGCTGACATAAGAAAATACCAGGAGGCAGAGGCGGATGTGAGAAAGGCTAAAAAAATTAGAGTTGGAAGGTACTTCATTTTCGCAGGCGAAAGTGACAATCCAAAGTTCAACGTCAAATGTCGTGAAAAAGGGGCGGCTCTGATCATACAAAGAAATAGCGATGGCCATGTGCAAATTTTCTTTAATAACAAGATTCTCGGTACTCAAGTAACAGAGATTGCGGAGGATCTCATTGGAGCTTTGAGGCTGAGGGAAAATCCTGATCTTTCAAAGAAACTGCCGCGGATAAAAAGTATCCTTCGTAGCACTGGAAAAATAGAAGAAGTACCCGAGTGGTACTTCTTCAAAGGAGAAAAAGGAGGATGTCTACTATTAAATGGCTCTCTGACCTCACCGGATGTTCCACCAACAAAGATTCCTTTGGAAGAGATCTCAGAATTCGCAAGCGATATATTAAGGAGTCATCTGCAAAAAATAGGACGAAGGTGGTTCGGAGGAGATAAAACGTTAAGCCACCACTAAAAACCCCTCTTTTTTTATTT
>Ga0185307_1001354_pt1 | contig 13748 bp, 15 predicted proteins | sample LHCtaG_FD_128010 | JGI IMG/M metagenome (GOLD analysis project Ga0185307, IMG submission 128010) | Hot spring microbial communities from Little Hot Creek, USA to study Microbial Dark Matter (Phase II) - LHC4sed_matched (SPADES... | ecosystem: Environmental > Aquatic > Thermal springs > Hot... | reverse complement strand
CAAGAATCTTAAGCTCCAATGGGACCTTATTCCTCTCAAAAACGCCTAAGCTCTCAACCAAAGATTTAATACTCAACATGAGAAAAACTTAAACGAGAAGACATATAAACCTTAAGTTGCCACGTCCGCCGCTTCCATTTAGGTTAGGGACTGATTGGCAGAATCGCTCGCATTGGATGGCTAAAAAAGACTTATAAAAGGAAAAATAAATGTCTATTTAAGGAAGTGGGTGCTCTTCCTTTTTCTATGTATCATAAGTAAGTCTGGTGCTTTGTCAAAGTACTCTAGGATTTCCCGGCCTCTCTCCGTTATCTTATAAATTCTACGATTATTGTTTTCAATCACCGTAATGAGGTTCTGTTCGAGAAGAGAATTTAGGATTTCCCTAGAGTTTGCCCATGATAAATTACATTTATACATTATGTTTGTGGGTTTATTAACCCCCCTACTTATCACCCTTAAAACCTCTAGATATAATTCCATTTTTGACCTTTTTCTAACCATGAGGGCACCACCTTAAATCAATTTTTTAAATTTTCTGCCTATGAAAATTGTGTAACCGCAATTTCTGTTCAACCGGTTACACTTTAAATCCTATGCGAGCAGCAGCTTCTTAGCCCTCTCTAGCTGCTCAAGAACTCTCCGCCCATCCTCAGTTATCCTGTAAAACCTCTTTCCATCCTTCTCTACAACGATAATTAACCCTTGAGAAATTAGTGACCGCAAGGCTCTATTTAGCGATAACCAGGACAGATTAGTTTTATACATGAGGTTAGTCGGCTTACCCACGCCTAAACTCACTTTTTTGAGTATGTCAATATAGATCTCCAGTGTTGATCTTCTCCGCTTCATGCTCTTTAGTTAGTTTGAATTACAGAAGAGCCTTTTTATGTCTCACGTGGATACAACGCTCCAAAACTATTTAAATATCACCTAATGTATCCTCCTTAGGTTTGTTTTGATCCCAGATGCTCTTAAATAGCTTATTGAGAGCCTTTATAAGGATAATACAGTTTGTGTAGAGAGCTACAGGCCTACTTATTTTATGTTCGCCAGTAAAGGGGTTGAGGAATAATAGTAGCTCCCTATCATCTGAAATTATGAATGAGGGAACTTCCTTAGGGTCAAACTGTATATATTTAACATTGCTCTTCTTTAAGTCTTTTGTGAAGAAGAAGTTTTTTGGCGAATTATTTGTTATAAACATGACTTTTATGCCTTTTCGCGCGTTCTCCTCTAAGGCATCCAGTAATCCAGCGTAATAGAATCTACCTAAATGATCCTCTGATGTACAAGCATATATTTCTCTCTTAGCATCCTCAATAATATCCCTTGCCCTTAAATTAATATGCTCATATCCCTCAAGAACTTGAAAAACCTCTTTGGGGGGCGTGGAGACATCGGATCTGGGTAGTGAACGCCAGCTCTCAATTATCTTCTCCTTCTCAGTTTCAAGCATGCTTATATTTAGCTTTTTAGCCTCTATCAATAGGCTAAATGATTTCTCAAGTGGTAAGGCGATGAACTTTAGTGGCTTCGTGAGAACCGTTGATACCAGCCCCATCTTCTGTAGGTTCATAAGTATCCTGTATGTCTCTGTTCTGTTAAGTAGTAGGGTATCCGATATTTCGCTGGCCTTCGCCTCCCTCCTTCTGGCAAGGAAGACGTAAACTTTCGCCTCATTTCTCGAAAGACCGAGTTTCATGAGGATATTCTCGATTCTATCAAGAACGCTAGTCTCCTCGTCCTCAAGAACCCTTTTTAAATCGCTTTTGCTCCGCCTCCTCTCAGAAATCTTTTTATATTCGCCAACAACATGGCTCATTAGCTCTTCCATCCCACCTATATTAAACCTCTGTTCTTTAGAGTCTATAATTGGGATTCAGATACTAACTCTCTTAAACGCATATTTTATTCTTCTGAAAGAAGAGTAGTGACGAAAAGTATAGATTAATTCAGAACAACTTTCCATATAATGGTCTCAATGAGGAAGCAATCGTTTAATTAAGGGGAATAATAGTGAATAAGTGTAAAAGATGTAAGGTTAATGATGCTGAGATTTACTTAGCTCACTCCAACCTTAGCTTATGCCCCAGCTGCTTTCTTCTTCTAACTGAGAGGAAAGTTAAGCATACTATCGATGCCTTTAAAATGCTCTCAAAGAATGATCGGGTTGGTGTGGCCGTCTCCGGCGGAAAAGATAGCTCAAGCCTAGCGTACATACTGAATTCGCTGTTCGAGAGAATCGACATGACCCTAATCTATATTGATCTGGGGGTTCCTGAATACTCCCAGCATTGCCTAGAGAAAGTTGAGTCTCTCGCTAGGATGTTGGATAGAGAGCTCATTATATGTAGCCTAGAGAAGGAGCTGGGGTTTAGAATAGGGGATTTTAAGCAGACCATTTATGGTAGGAAGATATGTTCAGCTTGCGGAACGATAAAACGATATTTATTCAATAAAATTGCTTACGATATGGGGTTAACAAAGATTGCGACCGGACATAACTTGGATGATACTGTTGAGGCCTTATTCAACTTTTACTTGGAGGGTAATATTGAGGCTATGTTGAGGCTAAAGCCATATCTGCCAAGAACCTACCCCAAGTTTGTGCCGAAGATAAAGCCTCTTATAGGATTAACTGACATAGAGTGTCTCTTATACGCTGAGTATAGGAATTTGCCAACGAGAACTATTGAGTGCCAGTTCTCTAAAGGTTCAAGAATGCAGAAGAGGAAGGAACTATTGAATATGATAACTGAAAAGATACCTAACTTTAAGCATTCATTTATGAATTCCCACTTTAAGAGGATATTGCCCAATCTTGAGATAGCGCTCGCAAACCGTGAAATCAAGATATATGATTGCCCCATATGCAGTATGCCAACATCCCTTGAAGGTGCGCCATGTCACTTCTGTAAGCTCACAAACACGCTAAGGAGAAAAATTGAGGCTAAAGCGGATTTAGGGAGTTGATCCTATCTTTTTAGCCTATTATGGAAGCAAGTATCTTCTCCTAGGTGGCATGCTGGGCCCCTAAGCTTAACAATATATAGTAGTGCGTCACGGTCGCAATCAACAAGTATGTCAACAATTTCCTGAATGTTCCCGGACTTCTCACCCTTCATCATAACCTTGCCATGCGAGCGCCTATAGAAGTGCGCATACCCAGTTTCAATAGTTTTCTCTAGAGCCTTCCTGTTCGCGTAAGCTAGCGTTAAAACTCTTCCGGAACCATACTCCTGCACGATTACTGGTATAAGCCCACCACCCTTCTCAAAATCTAACTCGTCAATACTAACAGTTTTAAGGCTCTTCAAAGCCTAGCAACCTCTCCTTACTTAAGGTGCGTTCCTGCTGAAACCAGTTATTTTCTTCCTTCAGCAATATTTAAGGCTTCTTTAAGGGTGAATGATCCTTCATATAATGCTCTGCCAATAATAACGCCGTAAACTCCAAGATCCCTTAACATAGATATGTCATTTAGGCTTCTTATGCCTCCGGAAGCTATCACGTTAACTCTCAAGTCGATGATTTTAGACAAATTTTCCATGTCAGGTCCCACCATCATTCCATCACGTTGAATTGACGTAACCAGAAAGTATCTTACGCCTAAAGACTTAAAGAACTGTGTGGCTTCTCTAAGCGTTATATTCGCCGATTTCCTCCAACCATCAATCATAACTACGCCATCTAGGTGGTCTAGGGCAACAACTATTCTCTCGTCGCCAAACTCCTCTAAAAGGGCTCTCAGAGACTCTACGCTTCTAAATGCTAGTGATCCTAACACTGTCCTTGCAACCCCCGCATTAATTAGCTGACGTGCCCGCTCAACGCTTCTTATTCCGCCGCCAACTTGTATGGGGGCTTTTATTGAGCGGGCTATATTGCCTATAATGCTTATGTTCTCCCCTAATCCTAAAGCGGCATCTAAATCCACAACGTGAATCAACTTTGCACCCTCAGATTCCCATCTTCTAGCAATCGTGATCGGATCCCCTAGATGAGCATATGATTTTACTTGTTTGGGGTCGCCCCTTAATAGCCTAACAACTTCACCATTCATTATGTCGATTGACGGTATCACTAACAAGCATGCTCACTCCTAAGAGAGCGTCATAGAACTCCCTTAGAGCTAGGTATTCCGCTTCTTGAGGGATCTATTGAGGTTGCTTGTCTTAATGATAGGGCTAGAGCCTTAAAGGCAGCCTCAACCTTGTGGTGGTCATTTAATCCATACTGAACCCATATGTGAATGTTTGCTCTGAGGGAGTTTGCTAATGTTTCTAGAAAGTGGTATATGTCCTCGCAGGGCATGTCCTCTATGCGTTTGCCCTCAAGCTTCAAGTCGATCTTTGGATATGGTCTATTTGATAGGTCTATTGCTGCGAATGCAAGCGAGCAGTCCATTGGAACAATGGCGTAACCGAATCTCCTTATGCTTGTCATGTCGCCGAGAGCTTTCCTTAAGGCTTCACCTAAACATATAGCGACATCCTCAACCACGTGATGGCTTAAATCTCCAGACGCATCAACAAAGATGTCTATTAGGCTGTGGGCTGATAGGGACTTAAGCATGTGATTTAGAAAGGAGATTTTTGTACGGATAACCGCTAACCCGGAGCCATCTAATTTAACCCTAACCTTAACTTCGGTTTCAGATGTCTTCCTATAATGCTCAGCTTCCCTCAATTTTTCCACCCCCTTAACGCATCAATTACGTTCGGGATTTCATTAACTGATGGCAGTATAAGGTCACTGCCAATGTTAATAAATTCTTCTATTGCTTTATCCTTCAAGTTCGTATACTCGTATACTCCGGCAAATAAGAAGTTCGGATCAATTATCCTAGCATTCTCAACCATTATAGCATCTTCCATAGAGTCGCCAATATATAGCGCGAACCTAAACGGCTCTAGGGCTTCAGCCGACTTAAAAAGTGAGAATGGATTTGGCTTTTTAAGGCTAACCATTAATCCCCTTTCAGCGTACTCCTCTTCAACTTTCTCAACTTCATCTAGGAAAATTTGGGCTTTAGGGCTAAACCATTCTAGGATGTCGCCCAGTATATGCCTTGCGGATTTAAGTCTGCTGCCGGAGGCTATTCCAAATTTTAATTCGCCTAACATTGAGGACAGGCGGCTTAAAGTTTCATGTTTAATTATCGGCTTCCCGTTCTCTATTATCCCTGATCCACTATAAATTTCTGGTTTAATGCCATATGCTTCTTCGAAGAAACTTGAGCCGCAAAATATCTCCTCAAAAACTCTTGCAATTATGCTATCACTAATTCTCCCAGAGCCATGAAGGAAACTCTTTAGGAGATTGTAGAATTCATCTGAGATCTCACTAGAGCTAAGCATAGCTCTATCAACTGAAGCGATGCCAGTTGCGTCCAGAAGCCTAGTGAAGTCTCTGAGTCTAGAAACTAGGTTTTTGCGGAGGTAGACTTTGTAATCCCCCATATTTAAATAGGATTTATTTCTTACCGCCAATAGGCGTTTCACAGCATCTTTCTCATCCACATATGCTCTGATCAAATCACCGATTTTTTCGCGAGCTTCTTTTGGCAGCTTGCATATAAGGAACATTAGTATCCCGTAAACTATATCCCAGTCATTGTTGAAGCCACCGCTCCTCCTAAAAAGAAATATTATTTCGGGTGAGATCATGTCTTCTAGAATATTGTTGCCAGTTAACCACTCAAAAATCTGTGCTACAGCTTTTGAAATAGCTTTATCATAGGAGTTTCTGATGTCTATTAATACGCCATCGCAATCAAAGATTATAGCATCTATAGCCTTTAAATTCTTTATTCTATCCCTTCTAATGTATGCCGCTCCTGATTCAAGATTTAATATAGCATATTTTTCAAGCATTCTCGCTTAAGACAGCCTCCAATACCCTTATAAAAATCTCCCTCATTGGGGTTGGGGCAACAGTAACCCTTAAGCAATTCTCAAACTTTAGCACGTGGCCTATATTCCTCACGATTACCCCCCTACTTAGAAGCTTCTCATATAAGTTCCTTGAGTCCCTATTAACTTGAAATAATACAAAATTTGTCTCAGATGGAAATGCTCTTACACCCCTAATCTTATTGAGAGCGTCAATAAGCCTAGATCTTTCAGCTTTAACCTCGTCTACTAACATCTTCACATATTCTATTTTCTCCAATATCTTAATTGCAACCTTAACCGCGGTTATAGAGACCGGATATGGCATCTGAAACCTCTTATTAATTGTTTCAGCCAACCTCTTATTCGTCACAGCGTAGCCAATCCGCAATCCCGCTAAACCAAAAACTTTAGAGAAAGTTCTGAAGACAAGCATGTTTTCGAGAGAAGCAGCTTCGTCGATTAATGTTGTTTGGGCGAAGTCAGCGTATGCTTCATCCACAGCGACTAAGCCGTCAAAACTCTCAGCTAAGCGCATAATTTCATCGTGCCTAAACTGGTTTGCTGTCGGATTATTTGGTGAGCAGAGGAAAATGACCCTAGTTTTAGGAGTTACGGAGGATAATATGGCGTCAATGTTAAGCGAGAAGTCATCTTTCAGAGGTACACTCTTATATGTTGCGCCATGAATTCTTGTGAATCTCTCATAAATCCCAAATGTTGGTTCAATTGAGAGGGATTCGTAGCCACTTTTAAGAAACATTTCTGAAATCAGATCTATGAGTTGGTCGCTTCCGGCACCAATCACAATATTATCTGGGGAAACATTATTGTGCTCGCTTATGGCCTCTTTAAGCTCCCTAATCTCGTCCCGTGGATATATTCTTGGGTCAACTTCATCTATTATCTGCTTAAGTATGCTCCTAATAAAATCCAATGGCACAAAGAAGTTTTCGTTGGAATTAAGTTTTAGGATTTCAGATGGTTTTTTGCCAATTTTTAATGCTAGACCCTCAATTGTCTCCCCGACATCATATATACTTAAATTCTGAGCGTACGCGATCACATCTTCAATTACCCTTTTCCTAATCAACCCTTAATCCTCCCATCTATGGCCAGCGCGTGATTCAATAATCCTTCGCTTTCAGCTAAAACTTTAGCGCTGGAATATAGAGCCTCAAAAGCCTTTATGGGGCATTCGGCGATGTTAACGCACCTAATGAAGTTTAGGACTGACAGGGACTGGTAGACGTGCCCATAACCGCCTGTTGGAAGCACATGATTAGTCCCTAAAGAGTAATCGCTTAGGGAAACTGGTGTTGTATGACCGATCAATATTAACCCGGCTGAATATATTTTCTTGGACATTTTATGCGCCCCCTCAGCAATAATCTCTAAGTGTTCAGGCGCGAAGTCATTTATGAACTCTATGGCTTCATCCATGTTTTCCGCGACCAATATAAAGCCATTACCTTCAATCGATGCTCTCACAATGCTTCTATTAGGCACTTGATCGAGTAAGCGCGTTATCTCCTTCAAAGCTATGTTAGCAACATTTACGGATGTTGTTAGCAGAATTGCTATGCTGTCCGCTCCATGTTCAGCTTGAGAGATAAGATCCATTGCTATATAGCTTGGATTAGCCGTATCATCAGCTAAGATCATTATCTCGCTGGGACCCGCTGGGTGATCAATCGGCACATCACTTGAAACCAGCTGTTTTGCAGCTAAAACGTATCGGTTTCCGGGCCCCACTATCTTATCGACAGGCTTTATTGTCTCAGTCCCATAGGCTAGGGCGGCTATCGCCTGCACCCCACCAACCCTATAGAATTCATCTGCCCCGCATATATCTGCGGCTACGAGGGTTAGTGGATTGATTACGCCATCTTTCTGCGGTGGGGAGCAGATGGCTATTCTGGGCACGCCAGCAACCTTTGCGGGTACAACGGTCATAACTATCGTGCTTGGGTATGCAGCTCTGCCACCCGGCACATAGCATCCAACACTTCTAATGGGTCTAATCTCCCTACGTATCCTTACACCGAGATCATCCTCATACTCAAATTGGACGCGCTCCAAAATGCTTCTCTCAAACCTCTCAACCCTATCCCTCACAAGTTTTATGGCCGATATCTGCTCATCGCTAACCCTACTATATGCTTCTTCAATATCTCTCCGGCTAACTCTAAGATCCTTAACTGATAATTTGACGCCATCAAATTTCGCAGTTAAATCTATAAGCGCCGAATCCCCTCGTCTCCTAACATCCTCAATTATACGTCTAACGTGTTCAAGCAAGTCCTGATCTAAACTTTTCTTTCTAGGCCATCTCTCCTTAAGAAGACTGCTGCATACATCATTTAACCTGAAGACTCCTAGGGGCAAGCTTCAGCCTCCCTCAGCATTCTTTTCGCTTAGTGTTATCTCTTCAAGTGGGAGAACTTGCCTGGGTTCATAGACCACTAATCCCTGCGCAAGTCTCCTTAATATCGGAAGTATTTCTATAAACTGGGCCTTGTCTATTACAGTATTCACAGAATACCAGTTTTCATCTGATAAGGGTGCTATCGTAGGCTTCTTAAGCGCCGGTAGCTTTTCGAGCAGTTGGGGGAGATTATTTCTATGCACATTCACGAAAATATGCAGCTTCTTTCTTCCATCAACAACACCCCTTAGAAGAGTTAGCACATCATATATCTTCTCGCGCTTCTCCGGATCCCTAAGCGACTCTCTATTAGCTATAAGTATGGCAGTTGACTCCATTATGACCCCTATGGGCTTTAAATTATTCCGCTCTAAAGTCTCACCGGTCTCCATAACATCAATTATTGCGTCAGCATCCTCCGGCGGCTTAGCTTCGGTTGCTCCGAAAGATAAGTAGATTACAACACGATTATTTTCACCTCTCCTCCACCAAGGCGTTATGATCAGCGGTTCTTTCTCGCCATAAAGTTTCCTATATGTCGGGTTCCTAATCAAATACTCCGCTGAAATATTCAAGTACTCTGTAGATATCCTAAAAGTTTTACCTCCACGATTAAATTCCTCTAGAAGATCAGATAGGCTACTTATATTAGTCCAGGATTTCGGAATAGCTAAAACAAGCTTAACCCTTGCAAATTCCAGATCCAACAGAACCTCCACATCAGCATGAGTTTCATTAAGCCAATCAAGCCCAGTAATACCTATGTCATGCAATCCCTCACTGACAAGTACGGGTATCTCTTGCGGCCTAAGAATCTTAAGCTCAACTTTTGGATCGTTAATCGTCGGCCTATATGTGCGCTCACCATCAGACACTACATATCCAGCCCGCTCAAGAATTTTAAATGTTCCCTCAGCTAAGTGCCCCTTAGGTATAACGAAGCTAATTTTGCCCACGTACCATCACCTTAATAATAATTCTAAATAGCGTCTCTGTAACAATCATGAGTAAGAGAGAGGGAGAAATAAGATTTAAATATTTAATTTCGATTAGATAGACGGAATTTCCTCCGAATTGTAAAGGATATCCACTAATAATGAACGCAACCGCCTCTTGTGAATGCAATCCCCCAACAAATCCTGCACCAAACAGAATTAGGCTACAATTTCGCAATATAAATTTTTTTATTATACACTGAAAACAAAATAGAATGAATGAGGAAAGTGAAGTTTATGTGTTTCGCATCTGGCTGGCACTTCTATAGGGCGTGTTAGACTGAGAATTAGCGGACAGCGCTCTTAGCGCTTATAAGTCTCATAAAGCTTATAGTAGGCTTGTTGGAAAGGAGCCTTTAAATTATGGAGAGTTGCGGACCATTAGCTATTGAGGAGCAGCTGAGCTTTAAGAACCTATTTGAAAGTCTATTAAGGGCTGCTAAGGATCTCGAGGAGACCCTTGGAAGTGAGCTCATGGGCTTAGTGCTTTTTGGTAGCTGGGCTCGTGGAGAAGCTAGTAAGGATAGCGATGTCGATATTTTTGTGGTGCTGAAGAGCCTTAAAGGTATGGAGGCGCGTTCAACAATATATAGAGTTATAGCTAGGCACGTGGGAAGAGCATTAACATTAGTTGATATGCGTGCTGATGAGGTTTTTGGTGAAAAAGTTGAGTTAACGCCCCTCCTGCTAAACATTCTATCTGATGGAATCATAATATACGATGGAACAGGTAGGCTTAGCGCGCTTATGGAGAAAACTAGGAGACTAATGGATGAAGCAAAACTCGTAAGATATAGGACTCCTGATGGCAAGTATGGTTGGAAGAAATTAGGCGATGGTCCTCTAACTAAGGTGGAGTTGTGATGCCTCTTAGAATGGACCCTGAGGCTGAGGTAAATTATAGGGTTAAGCTAGCGGAACAATATTTGGCGGATGCTGAGGGAGCATATGGGCGTGAGGATTACAGAACAACGGTTGCGTCATCGCAGCTTGCAGTGGAGAACGCTGCTAAGGCTGTAATATCAGCATATAGGATTCCGAGCTGGTCTCACGACCCCTCCCATGAGCTTAGAGATCTTATTGAGCAAAATGCTCCATCATGTAAGGTTCCTAGCGGAGGAGTTGACTTCTCTGGCAGAGTCTATGGCGCCAGAGCACGGTAGGGCAACGTACGGTGATCCTACAAGGGGGGCTTACTCCGCGGGAAATATATAGTAGGGAGGATGCTGAAAAAACATTAAATTGCGCTAGAGAGGCTGTTAAGGGTGCTCAAGCTATTCTAAGAGAACTTGGAGTCAGAATAAGGTAGAAAAAGGCTACGTAAGTGTCAAAGGTTGCCATCCGTCTTCAGAGTTTGTTCTTTCCGATGCAACTATCAGTCTATCTTGGTCTGCGATGTACACCATTTGCATAGCCGGCTGGTCCTTATAGCATAGGGATCTAGACTTGCCGTCTAACTCCTCATCATATTTACAGTACGCATACAATTTTTCGCCATCACTAAAAATCATATTTAGGCCGATGTAGGGCCTACTTATATGTGGATATTTTTCATGGTTTTCAAGCCAAACCCTTAATAGATCCCTTTGAAAGTTCTTTAATGCTTCTGGCAAGCTCCTTCCATTAAACAGCTCCTTAATTATGTACCAGAAGTAGACTTCGCTGTCATTTAACCCCCCTACCTTCAGCTTCCAATCGCCTAATAACTGTGCAGTCTCATCGGGCATCGTTATAACGCCATTATGGGCAAACAAATAATTTCCATAATAGAAGGGCCGGGAATTCTCTACCGAGATAAGTTTCCCCCTCGGTAAGCCCCTTGGATTACTCGCCCTCCTAACGTGGGCAACAATAATATTAGATTTGATGCCATAAACAATTGATCTAAGGTTCTCATAATCCTCATAAATTGGCTTTTCACTCTTAAATACCCTTAAAGATCCATTAACATAGAACCCTATGCCCCATCCGTCACCCTGCAACCTTGATGGATCGATCCTACTTTGAACATAAATCGAGCATGGATCATCAATCATATATTTTGCAGCGTTCGTTGGATTAACTGAAATCGCGCCAAATAGCCGGCACATAGCCATCATTTCAAAGCAATATTGCTTTACATTAAATTTTTCCCAAAAAATAATTTATGTATGGGTCGCACCAGTGACTCCAGTATTGGGCATAGTTCTTTACTGGCACCGGGTTAAATGACCAATCTTTTGTTGGTGAGGGATTTTGCCCGACTGGTAAGCTGAATAGCTCGTTAACGTATCCTATGGCCCCTTCAGATAGCATGTGGTCTAAATTGTTAATTAATATTCCATGTGTTTCCATAGATAGCGTCCTCATAACCTCTATTAAATATGGGGTATCTCTAGGCCATACAACAGCCCCATGATACTCTAGATCGCCTAAATAAGGTTTCTCATCAACCTTTCTAACGAGTAGTCCAAAGATCTCATAATTGTTGCCTAACTCAATGAGTTTTCTTTTAACGAGCAGTTGCTTCACATCATTCCATATATTTTCAAGACTCCTTTTATCGTATAAAATACCTTTTAGCGATGTTAGGGCTATGACGCCAAGCGAGCTTTTAGTATCGTCTCTTAAACCGCCCATTGGATCAATAGTTATAGGTGGCAGATAGTTATTGAACAAAAACCATTTTTTGTAGCTGTAAAGTAGTTCACTCATAAAATCATGGAACTCCCTCGGAGGTTTATCGCCAGCTTTCTCAAGAGACTTCACTAAATTATTTAGGCACTCAAGAAAGAGCGAATTAACTTCGACTAGGGCGAATTTATCATTCGGTGACGCTTTTCCCATCCAATCCAGGGGTAGTCTAGTAGGCCACTTCACCCCATTAATAGGGTATAAAACATCGATCCATGAAGAATTCGCTCTGCAAACTATTAATCCATTATGTAGGTTGCATCCTGAAAAACCTTTCCCAGATCTTAGCATTTCGTAAGCTTTAAGCATCAACTTTGCTGATTCCCTCAGTAGGATGCCTTCATGCGTCATATCATATAGTAGCGTTGTAACATTAATTAACTGCGGGACAGCATCGCTCACGTAATTGCCGTCCTCTAAAAAGGTTCTCAACCCGTTACTTTCATAAGCAATTCTTATTAAGTTTCTCATTAAGCTGATAAGCCACTCAGATAAGCCAAACAGCTTTACATATGTTAGCATATTCCACCTTAAGCCCTCGAGCATATCTCTTATCCAAACTCTTTTAAACCACATGGATCCAGCCTCTGGTGCAAACAATTCATCTAGTGTTATGCCGAAACTCATCAATCTATCTATTCTGAGGAGAATAGCATCTATGATTTGAGGAGGCAGTTTTTGATTAAGACCCCTTAAAACCCAATGTATTCTTCTAAGATCCTCTTTAATCCTAGATTTTACTCCAATAATATCAGTTTTAGGTGTAGGTAATGGGATAATGACCTTAAAAACTCCCTTTCTTGAGGTCAGAGCAACTGGAGCCCGTATTTTCCACCTATGCTTAACAAATATGACTTTTCCATCCTCAATCCTCCTAAAGCCATCATCAAGTTTATACACCCAATCTAAGGTTAAGTCTAGTTTTTGCACTTCATCGAAGCCAGTTATCTCAAGCTTTAGGGGGGCTGCCGTTGACTCCACGATCAACATATTTCCTTCCCTACAACGTATGATGTGATTTGGTTCTACGTCTAATTCGGCATTACGCATATCGAAGATTGGGAGAAAAATTGAGGGTCTTAGCGAACAAGCATGGAAAATGCATCGTTCTCTTCCCGTCTCGACGGATATATGCACCCTATAATGCTCCCCTTCCTCGTCAACGTAAATATAGTCGGCTGAGCTGCGCCTAGAAACTACGAGTGTGGGCTTAAGGTCCTCCGCATCTAACGCCCTATAATATAATGCGTCTAGAACCTTATATAGCGCATCATTCACCGGCCCAACTAAGAGACCCTGCCAAGAGAAATCCCTATTTCCACCATGCATTAACCCCAAACTGGTCAATATTGGCGCATCAAAACTTGAAGTTGAGTATTCAAGCAAATTATCCCGTACTAAAATGTGCTTATTGCGGGCGTAATCCCAATCCGAATCCTCAGTAACCTCAACTTCACAACAGACATCATAATCGTCCGTAACCTTAACTTTAACCATATTTCTCCACTAAGATAAAAAGGCAGTTAGATTATAAAATACTCTTGATATTTGTTAAGCAATAACATTACCCTCCGCTACTTAATTCACCTCAAGATGGAAAATGGCTCGTTTAGTGCTAAATTTCATCTATTTTTTAAACTTTCTCATCCAGTGAGCGTGTCCAACTTATTCATAGATCCATCTCACTATGATTTTTAGGCAGTATATTATGAGTCTTAGGAGTATTCTTGTTTCTGTTGACTCCCTCTTCTTCGT
>Ga0185307_1001353_pt1 | contig 13751 bp, 15 predicted proteins | sample LHCtaG_FD_128010 | JGI IMG/M metagenome (GOLD analysis project Ga0185307, IMG submission 128010) | Hot spring microbial communities from Little Hot Creek, USA to study Microbial Dark Matter (Phase II) - LHC4sed_matched (SPADES... | ecosystem: Environmental > Aquatic > Thermal springs > Hot... | reverse complement strand
AGGGATAAAGGCGGAAGATGCTATAAAAGCTGGAAGAAAGGCAAGAGAGTATTTTGAAATAACTTACTACGTAATCACAGGCCTTGGAGGTTCTGAGAGATCTGAAAAACATGCAAAGAATACGGCAAAAGTCATAAACGAGGCGAAACCGACTTTTGTAAGGATAAGAAATCTAACGATAACCAATCCGGAAATGGGCAAACTGGTAAAGCCTCTAAGTGCTGAAGAACAGCTTGAGGAGCTCAAAATACTTTTATCCGAAATAAGATCGGAAACGTATTTCACTTGCGATCATGTATCTAACTACATTTTTGCAAATGGGAGACCGATATTTACTGGAGTTCATGGTAAAATTCCTGAAGAAAAGGATGAAATGTTAGAGATGATCGAAAGCACACTTGAAACTCTAATTGCGCTTAAAAAGTCTGGAGCAAGGATTTTGACTAGTAATGATATGTTCAGACTGGGCTTAATAACTCTTTGACTGCTTGAGTCCTTGGGCCCGTGCATAGCTACGAAAATATCATGTACGGGTAACCGCTCTCTAAACACAACTTTTTATATTAACTTCAATGACGTCTCCTCTTGGCTCTACTTCTTTGAATATCTGTCCTTCGAATCTGTAAACTTCGGCCCCTGTTAGCCAGCAGTCCGGAGAAAGACCGGCCTTCATGCAAGTCTGACTTAAAAACTCCTCTGAATCGAACCCGAACTCTACAGCAACCTGTGGGAGCAGAAGACCTGAAAATAGCCCTTTTTTTACTAAAAGTCCATGTTTTCCGATTTCAACAAACTTCGGAAGATCTTGAGGCTTTGCATTTATCTTTTCGGGTTCGGTTAAAATTGTAATTTCTACAATTATTTCGTTCATCTCTCTTAGCCTTACTGGTTCGAAGCGTGGATCGTCAACTGCAGCGGAGATTGCGGACTCTATTATTGCCTCGTCTAGCCTCTTTATTGGGTACGGAAACCCTATACAACCTCTTAGCTCTCCGTGTTTGATTAAAGTTGTAAAAACTCCTCTCTTTTGTGAAAAAACTCCTTCTAGTCTTTCTTTTATAATTTTTCTGTTTGCCAGATATTCCTCAATTGCTTTTCTGGCGAGTTTTACGGCCTTTCTACCTTCTTCCAATGTTAGTTTCATAAAGATACAGAGGGTTTAATTAATTAAAGAGTTACTCGTTTTATGATTTTAGGCATCGACATAGGCGGCACGAATACAGATGTAGTAGCGATGAAAGGAGATAATTTTGAGGTTATAGGGACCTTCAGAACCAGAGAATTTGATTTAAAGAAATTGAAGGTTGAATACGAAGCAATAGGAATAGGGATTGCAGTTTGGTTCAAAAGGGGCATGATTGTTGGTGCTCCCAATTTGGAGAAAATACCCTTCATAGAGACAGAAAAGCCTAGAGTTCTTGAGAATGATGCTAAGTGTTTTGCTTATTATTCTGCAAAAATAACTGGAAAGAAGAACGTTCTTTCAATAACGGTTGGTACGGGTATAGGGACAGGAATTGTGATCGGTGGAAATCTGTACAAAGGCGATGGCTTGGCAGGGGAGTTGGGCCACGTATTTGTTGGTGGAAGGAGAAGATGCAAATGTGGCGGTTTTGGACATCTCGAATGCCATTTTAGTGGCTGGGCGGTATCGGACATCAGAGAGAAAATAGAGAAGGGAACAGTTTATAATACTAGGGGATTCAAAATCTTCTGTAAATCAGTTGCAACTGCTATAATGTTGCTGAATCCCGAAGTAGTAACATTTGGCGGACGAATAGGTGGAAGACTTGATGAATCTGTTCTATGCTCGGAAATTTCGAAGTTTATTCCAGACGCCTTTATACCAGAGTTCAAGGTATTAAAAGACGATTTCGCGGTTGCAAAGGGTGCAGCGATGCTTGCAAGAGACGTACTCCGAAATAAATTTTAAGTGAGGAGTTCGATTTTTGTTTGTGCATGCGGTGGTATGCGAAAATGTTTGGATGGTATATAAGTCTCTAAAGAGCGAGAAAATTGCTTTGAGAGGAATCAATCTTAAAATACCAAAGTGGAAAATATTTGGTCTTCTTGGTCCAAATGGAGCTGGAAAAACTACTTTGATTTCTATTATGGCAACCATTCTAAAGCAAACTAGAGGAAGGGTTGAAGTTCTCGGATTGGATTCTATTAGGGATGCGAAAGAGATAAGGAAGAGAATAAACATAGCTAGTGGAAATCCGAATCTAATTTGGAGCTTGACTGTTTACGAAAATCTTCGTTACTACGCAATGCTATATGGGGTAAGAGATCGAAGAGTTGTTGAGAATTTGATAGATGAATTTGAACTTCGAGAGTTCAGAGACGTCGAATTTAACAGACTTTCGACCGGCAACAAGCAAAAGCTATTATTGGCTAGAGCCTTTGTGAATGATCCAGAATTAGTATTTCTGGATGAGCCGACAAAAGGACTGGATCCACCTGTAGCAAAGAGACTGAGGGAAAAGATAGCCGACAAGCAAAGAGATTTAGGCATAAGCGTAGTTCTAACGACTCACTATATGAGCGAAGCCGAAATGCTTTGTGAGAGGATTGCTTTCATAAACAAGGGTGAAATAGTGGCGAAGGGCACTAAAGAGGAATTGAAGAGGATGTTGAAGATGAAGGATAAGATAACAATCGAGATGGATGCAGAAATTTCGATGCAGTTGCCGTCGCTAGAGGGAGTATACATGGTTGAAAGAGATGGAAAAAGCCTTTCCTTTTATGTAGACAGTGCTGAAAAGAGACTATGGGATGTTGCAAGTGAGGTTGCGAAGCTCGGAAGGATAAAGAATATAGTCGTGAGGGAAGTTGACTTGGAGGATGTTTTTAATGAGCTTGCTAAATGAAGTTTACAAAACGCTTGCATTCACTTATAGAAATTTTATAATAACGAAAAGGAATTTCTTTACAATATTTGAAACTCTTTTCTGGCCAGTTCTGGGCTTAATCTCGGTAGGCCTTATGGGAATGTATTTAAACCTAGACCAAGGCTATTTCGCGTTTATCCTCATAGGAGCAGTAACCTTGAGTGTACTCCAAGTTTCTCAACTTGATGTCGCTTATGTTCTCCTTTTTGACATCTGGAGCAAGAGTCTGAGATACACATTTGTCTCACCGATAAGCAGTTGGAATATGATCCTAGGATCTTGGCTTTTTGGGATTACGAGAGGAATTGTGGCCTTTGCAATCCTATTTTTTTCAAGTATGATCTTTTTTGGACTCAACTTGCTCATACCTCTACCATTTCTCATCTTGTTTTTATTTGGTGTATTTCTTTCGGCCATGATAATAGGGCTAATAACCTGCTCTTTACTTCTAATCTTTGGATATAGAGCCGAGATATTTGCATGGACACTCTCTGCCATATTCATGCTCTTTTGTGGTATATACTATCCGGTTTCCTTACTTCCAGAAGTTGTGAGGTTTATCTCTTATTTAATACCTCTGACGCACTTCCTAGAATACTACAGAAGCTTTTATGGTTTTGAAGTCTCCTTTAGAAATCCTTTGCTCTTAGGTTATGCACTGGCTCTACTTCAAGTTCTTTTTCTTTTCTCCCTCTATTTTTGGGCATTCGATAGAGCAAGGAGTAGGGGAACGATAACTCAGTTTTCAGAATAGAAAAATTTTTATATAGGTATTTCTCTAATGTCGTTCATGAATTATCGAATTCTTTCAAAACCGAGCTACAGTCTTTTGGAGCTTGAGCTTTCGGAAGGTGAAGAAGTCCTTGCTGAACCTGGAGCGATGGTATACATGAAAAACGTTGAGTTATCGCCAGCGATGAAGGGGGGATTGTTGGGCGGCCTAAAAAGGATGTTGGGTGGAGAATCTTTTCTTGTCAACAGGTACGTTTCAAAAGGTAAGGGGCTTCTGGGTCTTGCACCTACTTATCAGGGAGATATAACTGCGATAAAGCTTTCGGGCAGAATTTATGCGCAGAGTGGAGCTTTTCTTGCGTCCTCACCCACTATAAACATAGACATTAAATGGGGAGGGGCAAAAACTTTCTTTGCGGGTGAGGGCTTAATCTTACTAAGGCTTGAAGGATCCGGAGATCTCTTTCTTTCAGCCTTTGGAGGAATAGAGATGTTGGATGTCGACGGAAAACTAGCTGTAGACACAGGACACATTGTTGCCTTTGAGGACTCTTTGGACTTCAGAGTTAGACCAGTTGGAGGGCTTAAAGCTACATTGTTGAGCGGAGAAGGCTTGATTGCTGAATTCAGTGGAAGAGGAAAAGTTTGGATTCAGACCAGGTCTATTTCTGAATATATAGGTTGGATTTCCTCCTTATTGCCTTCCAGAGCTAGGCAGTAATCTAGTTTTTTTGAATGTGTATATTATTCTCTGGAATGCAGTTAAATGACTTAGTAGCGCGATTGCTATTAATCCCTCGTAGATGTAGCCTAAGATCATCGCTAAAAATAAAATTATCATCCTTTCTCCTCTCTCAGCAATTCCAACATCACATCTTTCGATTATCCTCTCTGCTCTGGCTCTGGTGTAGCTAACCATAAGTGCGCCGCTCATCGCAATAGCTACTATCAGCCAATCTATCCCGTGAATTCCAAGTGCAAGAAAGATCATTATATCGACGTATCTGTCAGATACAGAATCTAAGAAGCCTCCAAAATCTGTAACCATGTTGCGGGATCTTGCAACTATTCCATCAAGAAAGTCGAAAATTCCGCTCAGAAGAACAAAAATGGCTCCCAAAGTTATTTTATTATTTATGATCAGGAAAAAAGCAAAAATACCTAAAACTAGGCTCATTACAGTTATTTGGTTTGGTTTTAGAAATCTGCCAATGAAATTGCCAACGGGTTTCAGGACTTCAGTGAGCAATGGCTTTAGCTTGCTAAGCATGAAGTTATATCTGTTTGAGCTTTTTTAAATTTTCTAAAATCGAATAAAATGAATAAAAAATTTTAAACATTTGGATTTTCTATTATTGTAGCCCCTCCCTGCCCTCCACCGCCACACAGCGTAGCGCAACCGTATTTTGCATTCTCTATATTCAGAATTCTTGCAAGAGTTCCAGTTATTCTTATCCCGCTTGCTGCTAGTGGATGACCAATTGCAATAGCCCCTCCTCTAGTGTTTACTTTTTCTGGATCTATTTTTAGCATCTTTATCGCGAACAATGTTACAACTGCAAAAGCTTCATTAACTTCCCAGAAATCTATATTCTTTACTTCTAGTTTGGCATATTTTAATGCCTTCTGCGTTGCGGGGACAGGACCTTCACCCATAACGCTTGGATCCACCCCGGCCCAGCCAATTGATACTATTTTAGCCATTGGTTCGAGACCGTGCTCTTTCATTTTTTTCTTGCTCATCAGCATTATGGCGCTTGCACCGGCATTTAGTGGGGAAGAATTTCCCGCAGTTATAACTCCACCTGGCTTAAATGCAGGAGGTAACCTTTCAACAGCTTCAAGTGTGGTGTCGGGTCTTATGGATTGATCTACGTCGATTACTTTTCTGCTTCCATCTGAAAGTTCGACTTCAATGGGCAAGATTTCCCCCTTTCTTTTTGTTGGATATCCTTCCCCACTCAAGAAGTAGTTCTTCTTCAAAGCTTCGGCTGCGAGTTTGTGGCTTCTAACACCCCATTCGTCGAGATCTCTTTTTGTCCAACCAAGTTTTTCCTTCCATTTCTCAAAAAGTTTTTCTGCAGTTAATCCCATGCTCATAGCAGTCATCAGATCGTATTTTTGAATCAGATCAGCTCTTTGCATTAAAGTTGGAGAGATTCCCATGTGTGGATTCAGATCTGGTTGCATTGGTAAATGGGTCATGTGTTCAATGCCACATGCGATTGTTATGTCGCTGTAACCGAGCATTATCTCCATTGCACATTGGTGCATTGCAGACATTCCAGATATGCAGACCCTTTCGGTTCCCTGTGCCGGGACTTCTATTGGTAACTCTGCTAGCAGATTTATTATTCTACCACCGTATAACCAGTTTTCTCCCATTTGCATCGTACACCCAGTTATTACATCGCCGATATCTCTTGGGTCTATGTTGGTTCTGTTTATCATCTCTCTTACGAGCATGGCTGCAACTGCCGGCATGTCTATCTTGTTATACACGTCTCTTTCAGGTTCTTTAGGGCGAGAACGGGAGAATGCGGAACGCAGAAAATCCACTATATAGACTTCTTCCATAAATACTCACCAAAAAATTACATGAGGGGATGCTTTCTTATCGATGCCAGCCTAGATGGGATCTTGCCCATTAGCGATCTGGCTATTATCTCGATCTCTATTTCCCTTGTCCCCTCGTAGATTTCCAGAATTCTTACATCCCTGTACATTCTTGCGATGGCCTGTTCGTTCAGGTAGCCATAACCACCGTAGATTTGTAGAGCCTCATTCACTATTTCTTGTGCAGCGTGAGCGCAGTAGTATTTTGCCATAGCGGTTAAACCAGGATCCGGCATACCCATCTTATCCTGGAAGTAGGCAGCCTGATATGCTAGAAGCCTTGCCGCTTCGAGTTTTGTTCTCATTTTTGCAAGCTTGTCCTGAGTCACTTGGAAATCGATAAGCTTTTGTTCAAAAACTTCTCTGTTCTTTGCATAGTTAAATGCTAGTTCAAATGCCCCCTGAGCAATTCCTACAGCTTGGAAAGCGACAGGTATTCTTGTTACATTAAAGAATATCATGGTTTGATAGAATCCCTGTCCCTCCTGTCCAATTAGATTCTCTTTCGGAACTCTAACATTTTTGAACACAACTTCAGCTGTATCGCTAGCTCTAATGCCAAGTTTATTTTTGAGCTTTTTTGCTTCGAGTCCCGGAGTTCCCTTTTCAACGATGAAAACACTCATTCCGTGGTGTCTTTTCGGTGGATTCGGGTCGGTTCTGGCCAGAACCAGATAGTAATCGGCAATCGTTCCGTTTGTTATGAACATTTTGGTTCCATTTATGACGTATTCATCTCCAACTTTGTCAGCTCTTGTTTTGATTCCGGCAACATCGCTACCAGCCTGTGGTTCGGTATAACAAGCGCAACAAATTGCTTTTCCTTTTGCGAGAGGTGGAAGGTACTTTTTCTTCTGTTCTTCATTTCCAAACATTAGTATTTGTTCTGATCCAAAAGTTGAGCTCAGAATTTGCCCAAGTCCACCGTCGACTCTCCAAAATTCTTCAACCACTAGGCAGGAATCTAGAATTCCGGCCCCTTGGCCACCGTATTCCTCTGGAAAACTCATTCCGATAAAGCCCAATTCTGCAGCTTTTTTCCACAACTCAAATGGAAACTTCTCCTCTCTGTCGCATTCCTCAGCATATTTCGGGAATTCTTTTTCTGCAAACTCTCTTGCAGCTTCTTTTATCGCTTTCTGTTCATCTGTCAGGATAAATTCTGATAACATCCGCAATCACCGAACTCAGGTACTTTCATTAGTATTTAAGTTTTGCTGAGTTTTAAATAATTTTTTAACATAAAAAAAATTTTGGACTATTTAAACCTAACGATGGAACAAATTATTTTTTAATTCCGTAAAAATCGTACCATCCCCCTCTGCTGCCGAATTTGAACCTTTTGTCCCCGAGGTATCCAGAGAAGACTAATTTTTTAAGTGTTATTGGTGGAGCATAGTGTTTTTCCTTTGTTTCATTGTATAAGTATTCTGCAATATGCAAAACTGTATCAAGACCTATTAGGTCCATGAGTTCAAACGGACCCATAGGAAAGCCAAAAGCTAGCTTGCACATTTCGTCTATTTCTTTTATTCCGGCTATACCATTCTCGTAAAGTCTTATCGCCTCAACCAGCCATGAATTTATAAACCTAGTTGTGAAAAATCCAGGAGCATCGTTCGCGGGAATCGGAACTTTTCCAAATTTCTTAGAAAGCTCAACAGTTATCTCGAAAGTTTCGTAGGAGGTTAGGGCCCCCCTTACGACTTCTATGAGCCTCATAACTGGAGCTGGATTGAACCAGTGCATTCCTATGAATTTATCCTTTCTTTCAACAGAAGTTGCAATACTGGAAACAAGTATTCCGGAAGTATTCGTTGCAAAGATTGCCTCCTTTTTGCAGATTTTGTCAAGCTGTGCAAAAACTTTTCTTTTTAGCTCCAGATTTTCGGGAACTGCTTCTATCAAGAAATCTACGTTTCTAAGGCTTTCATAGCTTGTAGAAGTCTTAATTCTTTCCATACATCTCTCCATTTCTTCTTTTGTCATCTTTCCTTTCTCAACAAGTCTTTGCAATCCATAGGGACCGCTTTTAATATTTTCTAGCGCTTTTTTTAGAACTTCTTCGTTTATATCAACAAGGATAACTTCATACCCGCTCCTTGCTGCCACTTGGGCTATTCCGTGACCCATCACTCCAGCACCAACAACACCTATAACTTTTACATCCTCAAGCTTCATACAAAAAACTTGAATTTTAAATTAAAAAATTTTCTATTTTGCCCAGAGAGGGTTATCCTTTCTTTTTATTTCTAAATATTCAAAAAATGCTTTTTTGGTTTCTTCATCAAGGGAAGATATCAACTCCTTTTCTATTATTTTAGCATGCTTCTCTGGTATTTCAACGTATAGAATTTCATCTCCTTCGAGCTGTCTACCTATAGTCACTTCATCTATTGCTATAGCCAGTTCTTCCCCCATTCCGGCAACAGCTATGTTTTTTCCTTCTTTCTGCATGCTTTTTACCTCCCCAACTTTGCTACCGTCGGGTTTTATTAGAATCGAACCCCTTTTTAATTCACCTGCTACAACTTTTACACCAATAATCGCTGGCTTGCTTCTTCTGAAGATGAACTCCTTTAATAGTTTTATCTTCCCCGGCTTTATCAATGCCTCTATCTTTTGTTTCTCTTTTATGAGCCTCAATTCTTCTCTCCATTTCAAAAAGGACTCGATTATTGTGTAAATTATGTTCCCCTCGAAAATTCTCACCTCGTATTTCTGCGCCTCTTCAATTGCTTCCGGCAGTATTTTCACGTTAAAAGCCAAAATTGCCTTGTTTAAGTCCTCCTTGTTTGTTGAAACTTCAACAACGTCTCTTTTATCAACTTCTCCAACTTCAGCTTTTTTTATAGGAATTTGATGGGTTTTTAATTCATTTATCATAGCTTCGAGTGATCCAATCGCATCGGTTTTTAGAATTATCCCTTCTCCTTCTGTTTTTATGGCTATCTCTTCATATTCTTTCCTCACTCTCTCACGGAATCTTTCGATATCCTCTTTACTTTCGACTACTTCGAATTCGCTGCCAGCGATGGCTTTCTCGAGATTTGGAGCTACTATCTTGATTCCCGCAGCCGCTGTTACCTTTTCAACTCGCTGAAACTTACTCTCTACTCTCATTTCTTTAGCTGGAGGTGGTTTTAGTATTGCTTTTATAGTTGTTACTATAACGTCATCTTTTCCCCCTATTACGATTCTATCACCAACTTTTAAAGTTCCATCGTAGATTATCGCGTCGCATGTAACTCCGACACCTCTCTCTTCTTTTATTTCCAGAATTGTTCCCTTTGCTTTTCCCTCTACTTGGAGTTTCAAACTGCTTGTTAAATATCTTTGAGCAAGTCCAAGTAGAACCATCAGAAGTTCCGGAATTCCCTCACCGGTAAACCCCGATACCGGAATTATTGCGACCGTTTTTGTGAAGTCCTTTATTCTGTCAAATCTTTCGCAATTGAAACCAAATTTGTAAAAGTCTGCGATAAGTTCATAAATTCTTGTTTCAAGGTTTTTCTTGGTGATTTCTTCCTGTAATGCGTAGTTTTTCAGAAAGGATCCTTCTCTACTTTGCCATCCGGGGATTTTGTCGATCTTGTTTGCGGCTATTACGAATGGGGTTTTAAAAGTCCTTAATATTGAAAGTGCTTCCTCAGTTTGCGGCATTGTTCCTTCTATGATGTCTACGACTAGAATTGCAAGATCAGCTAAAGCTCCACCCCTTTTTCTCAAGTTTGTGAAAGCTTTGTGACCGGGAGTGTCAATAAAGAGAAGCCCAGGAATTTTTATATTAGGCCGCCAAATCTCCTTACAGATCTCTTCAATCATCTTTATTGGGATCTCAGTTGCACCAATGTGTTGTGTAATCCCACCTGCTTCTTTCGCCGCTACTTTTGTCTTCCGTATTTTATCCAATATGGTTGTCTTTCCGTGGTCTACATGACCAAGTACGGCTACAATTGGTGTCCTTATTTCGCTCATTTCTCGTATACCCAAGCATCGAGATCTCTTTCGTAGTTTAGGATCTCATCATCTTTGAAAAATAGCCTTATCTCTCTCTCAGCCGATGCGATTGAGTCGGAGGCATGAACAACGTTTCTTCCCAGATCTAGACCAAAATCTCCTCTTATAGTTCCCGGTTCAGCCTCAGCCGGATTTGTAGCCCCAACTAGTTTTCTAACGACCTTTACGGCATTCTTCCCTTCTACGACCATTGCAATTACGGGACCGCTAGTGATGTAAGATATAAGCGAACTGAAAAATGGCTTGTTTTTGTGCTCTTCATAGTGTCTCTCTGCCATTTCCATTGGAATTTTAAGCATTTTGATTGCAACTATTTTCAGTCCTTTTCTCTCTAATCTTGAAATTATTTCTCCTACAAGTCCTCTCTGGACACCGTCGGGTTTAACCATCACAAAAGTTCTTTCCACAGAAACTTACCTCCCTTTTTCGTAGTATTTTGTCCATTTAAGCTTTCTCGGACTTCTTCCTAATCTGTAGTTCTTTTCGCACTTTCCGCTACAGAAATACAAAATTTTTCCGTCTTTCCTAACCAAGCTCTTACCAGTTCCTGGCTCTATTTCATAACCACAGAATGAGCATATTTTGAATTCCATATCACTTCACCGTCAATTTCCTTGCCTCTCGTGAAGTCTCCTTGATCATCAACACATCTCCAACCTTAACGGGACCAAAAACATTTCTTGTAATTATTCTGCCCATGTTCTCCCCAGCGAGTATTTTAACTTTGACCTGTGTAACTTCGCCATGCATTCCGGTCCTTCCTATTATCTCAACGACCTCTGCCGGCTGGATATCTTCCTCCATAATTCATCACTTTCTAATCCCCCTTAGCTTCTCCAAAACGGTTGCGAGTTCCTTTTTGGCATTTCCCTCATCTATTATCGCAGCAGAAGCGCAGCTTACGTCTATCTTTACGGCTTTGCCTATCTCTGTTTTGCTTTTTATGTATATATAGGGGATGTTTTTTTCCTCACAGAGCAAGGGTAAATGCGCGACCACTTCGGGCGGGTCGACATCCATCGCTATATACACCAGTTTTGCCAGCCCGCGTTCTACTGCTTTAGTAGTCTCGTTTGTCCCTTTTTTTACTTTTCCCGATTCTCTTGCCTTTTCAAGTAGTGTAAGAGCTTCATTCTGCAAGTCTTGTGGAACCTCAAATCTCACGTACACCATCTTTCACCTCCTTGCATCATCATTCATCAGCCCACCAGCTTATTTCTCAGGCTTTTTTAAGTTTTTGATCACGGAAATGTATCATTTCAAATCAATCCGAGGAAGTCTAACCCGATTATTGGTATAAGAATGATGAGCCCGGCAATCACTATTCCGCTAAAAATAGCAATCGAAGATTTTAAAATGTTTAATCGGAGTAGGAATGATAGCAAGCATCCAGTCCAAGCACCCGTACCGGGAACTGGGATTGCAACAAACAGTGCTAGTCCGAAATAACCAAATTTTTCGATGATTTTTTTTCTCGTTTCGACTCTTTTTGAAATTATGTCGTAAAATCTCCAGATTGTCTTGAATTTTTTTGCAAAGATTAGGAGCCTTTCTAATAGGATGAGTAGGAATGGGACTGGTAAAAAGTTGCCAAAAATTGCTAGCATGTAAGCTTCGGTAGGTCTAAATCCAAGGTATATGGCAATCGGTAGACCTGCTCGAAGTTCAAGAATAGGCATCGCGGATATCAGGATCACGTAGAGAAATTCCATATTCCAACCCTTTCACGAGTTTCCAAATCATCTTATTATATTCGCAACTCAATCCGAATTCATCGCATTTCCTAACTATCTCTCCGTTTATATAATCAATCTCTGTCCTCTTTCCCCTTAGCACATCTTGCAGCATCGAGGATTTGTTTTTTGCAGTCATTTTAGCAACTTTTTTTACTTCAGATACTGCATCAAATTTGTAACCAAGCTTCTCCATTAGAGCTTGCCCCTCTCTTGCAATTTTTTCTGCAATCTCCCATATATCCATGTTTTCAATAATATGGCCATTTCTAACTCTACAAATAGCAGTCAGTGGGTTTATTACTGAGTTCACAACAGCCTTGGCCCAGATAAAAAAATCGATGTTCTCAACGATTTCCACATTCATTCCAGCTTCTTCCAGAACTTTTGCAATTTTCTTGGAGTCTTCACCTTTTGGAAGATAAACGAAACCTTTACCTGCGTACATAACTTTACCGTAATCAATTAAATTTGCCCCATAGCTGGTTACACCGCGGATCACTTTTTTGACGTATTTTCTGAGAATCTCCTCAACCCCTATTCCGTTCTGAAGGGTGCAAACTATTCCTGGATTAACTTCGCATAACATTTTCCCAGCACTTTCGGTGTCGTATGCCTTTACGGTAAAGAAGGTTATCTCTGCATCTACCGGTTTTTCTAGAACTCTGGCGTTTAGTTCTGCATCCAATAGGCCTGTAATGACCAGTTTCTCTTTCAGTTTCTGCAGCTGTTTACCCCGTGCTACGAAAATAACTTCCTTTCCTGAAAGTTGTATCAGACCACCAATTAGGGAACCCAGAGCACCTGCACCCATTATCTGGATCATTGACTTCAGTTTACACAAAGAATATTAATCTAATGAGAACTTAGGCCCGTGATCACACCTTGGGAAGTTGAGGGAGTAGTTGACTATTGCAAACTATTGGAGGAATTTGGGATATCCCCCTTTGCTGGATTAATTCGATCAATTCCGAATCCCCATAGACTAATGCGCAGGGGTGTGATTTTCGGCCACAGAGACTACGAGAAGATATTGGAGGCCATAGAAAAGCGAAGAGAGTTTTCTGTTATGTCTGGTTTTATGCCTTCTGGTGAAATACATTTTGGGCATAAGATGACAATGGAGGAAATAATTTGGCATCAGAAAATGGGGGCAAAAGCATTCATTGCAATTGCTGACATGGAAGCGCATTTAGTTAGGGGAATAAGCTGGGAGAAAACGAAAGAAATAGGTATGATTTACGTTAAGAGCATAATAGCTCTCGGTTTAGATAATAAAAATTCTCTGATCTATTTCCAGTCTAAGAATGAAAAAGTGAAGAATTTAGCAATGGAACTATCGTCAGAAGTTAATTTTAGTGAAATGAGAGCAATATATGGATTATCTGGGGAATCACAGATTTCAAAAGTATTAGTTTCCTTGATTCAGTCGGCAGACATTCTACAACCCCAGCTTAAAGAATTCGGTGGTCCAAAGCCGGTTGTAGTTCCAGTTGGTGCAGACCAAGATCCCCATCTTAGACTTACAAGGGATATCGCTTCGAGGATAAGCATTTTTTCTTTTGAAAAGATTGGGAACGGTTTGAGAGTTAGAAGCAAAAAAGAGGGAATGCTTGAAAAACTTGAGAGATTAGGTTTCGATTTCAGGAGATATTCGGGTCACCTGGATATATTTGGTGAGTCTGAAAAAATAGAAGAGGAAGTTAGGAAGCTTGAAGTTGAGCTGGGCGGTTATGCTTTCATCCCCCCAAGCTCAATC
>Ga0185307_1001352_pt1 | contig 13751 bp, 14 predicted proteins | sample LHCtaG_FD_128010 | JGI IMG/M metagenome (GOLD analysis project Ga0185307, IMG submission 128010) | Hot spring microbial communities from Little Hot Creek, USA to study Microbial Dark Matter (Phase II) - LHC4sed_matched (SPADES... | ecosystem: Environmental > Aquatic > Thermal springs > Hot... | reverse complement strand
ATTAAAGACGAGGGTGAAGAAAGGAGATGCTTTAAAAGCACTCCAAGAATCAGATTACGTTATTGAAAATACATACAGAACAGGATACCAAGAACATGCGTATCTTGAGACTGAAGGGGCACTTGCCATACCAATGGACGATGGAATGACAATAATCCTCCCAGGTCAATATCCACACCTGGCTCAATCAATAATCTCAAGAGTTTTAGGGGTACCTCAAAGTAAGATTAGAGTCATCCAGCCTGTTATAGGTGGGGGCTTCGGTGGAAAAGATGATATGATGCCGATAGTAGGCGCGCAAGCAGCTATAGCAGCATATAAAGTCCGGAGACCAGTCTTACTGACATATACTAGAGAAGATAGTTTTACAAGTCATTGTAAACGTGACCCAGCATACATAAGGTATAGGAGTGGTGCGAGTAAAGATGGAAAACTTACCGTAGTAGATGTTGACATAATATTTGATGCAGGTGCGTACGCTAATCGTGGCCCATTCACTCTTTGGAGAGCTACTGTCCATTCTACGGGACCATATGATGTTCCTAATGTTGACGCTAGAGGCGTACTTGTTTATACGAACAAAGTTTATCAAGGAAGTTTTAGAGGCTTCGGAAACCCGCAGATACAGTTTGCTGCTGAGAGGCAGATGGATGAATTAGCTGAGAAGATAGGATTAGACCCTCTAGAGTTTAGATTAAAGAATATCCTAAGACCTGGAAGTAGGACTTCAACTGATCAATTATTGGAAGATAGTGTTGGTGTAGGTGAGGCTCTAGCCAGGGTTGCGGAGAAATGTAATTGGTTTGAGAAGAGGAAAAGTTACGGCAAGATAGCTAATGGAAAAGCAAGGGGGATAGGGCTTGCATGTGCATGGCATGGGATAAGTACTAGTAGAGGCGTCCCAGACTGGTGTAATGCATATGTAAACGTTGCGAAAGATGGGAGTGTCACGGTTTTCACAGGCATAGTCGAGATTGGACAAGGAACACATACAGGATTAGCTCAGATAGCTGCGGAAGCATTAGGGATACCATTAGAGAAGATAAAATTAGTTGGTGGATTAACTGATGCACCTGATACTGGAGCTACCCATGGGTCGAGAGGTCTGAGTCTAGGTGGTATAGCAATACTTATAGCTGCGACGAAGATTAGGAAGAGAGTGCAAAGGGTTACTTCAAGAATACTAGAATGTAGTCCTGAGGAAGTTGAATTAAGAAATGGGTGGGTCTATAGTAAAAGTAGACCTGAGAAGAGGATTTCATGGGAGGAGGCTGTTAAGAGATGTTATGCTGAGGGTGAAGATATGGCTGCTACCGGATACTTTTATATGCCTAAGGGTAGGTTTGATGAAGATAAAGGTAGGGGATTCGCGTATATAGTTTTTAGCTACATGGTTGTTGCAGTTGAAGTCGAGGTTGATGTAGAAACAGGGTTAACAAGAGTAATTAGAGTGTGGCCAGCTATATGTGCAGGCAGAATAATTAATCCAAAGCTTGCAACCACTCAGATACATGGGGCAGTAATCCAGGGGATAGGATATACCCTAATGGAGGAGGTAAAGCTGGAAGATGGTAGAATACTTAACCCAAACTTTACAGATTACCTTATACCAACCATAGCAGACCTTCCAGAAATAGAAGAACCGATATTTGTAGAAGACTACTTTAGGTTTGGTCCATTTGGAGCAAAAGGATTAGCAGAAATGGCGTTAATACCAATACCTGCAGCTATAACAAACGCTATTAAACATGCTGTAGGAGTAAAGCCTTCAGAGATACCGTATACTTCTGAGAAACTCGTTAAGGAATTATCCAGGAAGTGGGAGGTATGATTCCCAGAATAGAATACTATAGATTCGAAACGCTTAATGAAGCATTAAGATTTTTGAGAAATAATCCAGACTCAAAGATAATTGCTGGGGGGACAGATTTAGTTATACAATTAAGGTCGAGGAAGGTGGAAGCTAAGAAACTACTAGATATCTCTAGAATAAGTGAGTTAAGATATGTTCAGGAGGAAAGCGAATATGTTAGGATAGGTGCTTTAACAACAATAGAAGAATTGAAGAACAGCGGGATCATCAAAGCCTATGCTCAGCCTCTATGGATAGCTGTAAATAATTTTGCAGTCTGGCAAGTTAGAAATACTGCAACAATCGGCGGAAATATATGTAATGCTTCTCCAGCTGCTGATACCGCTCCACCATTAATAGTCTTAGAAGCAAAACTTAAACTCCAGAATGTAGATAGAGGGAGGGAGGTTAAGGTCGAGGAATTCTTTAAAGGACCTGGTGAAACAATCATCGAGAAAGATGAAATCTTAACAGAGATAATAATACCTAAGAAAGATAGTAGTTGGAGGTACAGCTTTATTAAGCTTGGAAAGAGGTATAGTCACATTCTAAGTATTGTAAGTGTTGCTGTAGGTTTAAAGATTGATGATAATAAGATAGAAGACGTAATCGTAGCTTTAGGAAGCGTAGCACCTACACCTGTTAGAGCTAGGAGTGTAGAAGAATACCTGAGAGAACGTCAAGCAACAAGCAAGCTGATAGAAGAAGCATCGAGAGAAATAGTAAAGGATATTAAACCAATCTCCGATGTAAGAGCATCCGCAGAATATAGAATTGAGATGTCAAAAGTACTTGTAAGAAGAGCATTGAGTGAGTGCTTAAAGGCGTATTGTTTTCTCTCTTAGCAGTAAAATATTTTTATCTGCATCATCCTCTTCAAGTCTTCTACAAGCTCTTCCTTTAGCTTCCTAATTTTAGAGTCTATATATTCCATGATTGTTTTAAGTTCTCTTAAGCTCAATCTCTCTCCTCCAGTATATCGTATACTCTTAGATGTAGTTTTCCATCCAGCCTCACTAACGCTCCTAGTACTTTCAGCTCCTTACCCTTCTTCCATACGCTTCTAGAAACTGAGGGGGCATCATAGAAGTCCAGCGGTACAGACGCTCTGAAGCTATCATTCACGACCACCACAGCCACCCCCTGATATATCTTCTCAACGTATACTCTGTAGACTTTCGCTTCACCATTATACATACCAATCCTCTTCTTCTCAATTATCTTCCTCCCAGCTGGATATAGCTTACCATCTTCTTCCATTATAGCACCGGACTGTGTAAGCTTCTTGATAGCTCCTCTAGCTGCCCCAGGATCTACACCCTCATACTCTAGGTCTTCCATCAGTAACGGTATCGAGATTCCCTTCTCACCAGCCTTCAAGACGCGTCTGTAAATGTATTTCGCCACTCCCTTGACTATCGTCTGGAAACTCCTGTATCTTAGACGTTCTTCTTCAGGCTCGATTATCGATACCTCTACGGGCTCGGCTTCTTCGACTACTTCCACATTCTCTGTCTGCCCTTGGAATACTTCTATAGGCGGCTCTATGGGTTTCTCCACAGATTCCATCTCTACAGGTTTTGCTTCTTCTTTCTTTATCTTGGTAGCCTGTTCAGCCTTTCTGGCTTCGATTTCTTCAAACTCTCTATCGACTTCATCTATATATTCTGTCTGGATTGGTCTCGGCTCAGGCCACACTCTATGCTTTACCTCTCTGAGCGTCTTGTCAAGCCTGTCCATGATCGATCTCATCTTCTTTAAGCGTGCTGTAGCCCCGGTCAGGTATGCCATGTCCAAAGTCTTGTCCGCTACCAGTATTACGCATCTACCTACCTTAACCCTACCAGTCCTACCCCTCCTCTGAATGAATCTAACCTCGCTTGGCACGGGCTCATAGAACACTACTAGCTCTACCTGGGGTATGTCTAAGCCCTCCTCGCCTATACTCGTTGATACGAGAATGCTTAAGTCTCCTTTCCTGAACTTCTCAAGTATGTCCAGCTGCTGCTTCTGTGTTAGTGTTGGAGATCTATCAAGCCCCCTCCTCTTACCCTTCCTACCCTGCCCAACGAATATCTCAGCTCTAAGCTTGTTCTCCCTGAGGACTTCTGCTATGTGCTGGGCGCTATCCCTATACTGTGTGAATACTATTACCCTACTCTCCGGAGCTTTCCTGAGCTGCTCTCTAACAACATCTATCAATACTGGTATCTTTGGATGTTCTTCAAGCTTCTCATTCCTCATCCTATCTAGAAGTTCTCTCCACCTAGGGTCTTTTGCTAGCCTCCTATGACTCTGCTTCCTCCTCTCCTGCGAGACCTTCTCTAGGAAGTTTCTGAATGCGTACTGTCCCTGGCTTAGAAGGAGGTCTATAGCATGGTATATTATTAATGCCATGCTCTGGTGTACTAGTAGGCCCCACATTCTTCCACGCTCCTCATCCAGCATATTCACGCCTATCTCATACCTCAAAATCTCTCCTATCTCTAGAAGGTCCCTCCTGAACACATACTCCGGGTCTTTCCTTATGAGCCCAGCCATCATAAGCTTGGACAGCTGCTCGTCAAGCATCTCCCTCAGTATCTTCACATATTCTCCGTAGCTCTGAGGCGGTTCCACAACCTTATACTCAGTCTCCACACCATGTACATATGGTTTAACGTCTGGATCTATTTCGCTACGATACTCTATATGTTCTATGTATAGCTTCTGGAGTATCTCTCTAACCTTCTTCTCCTGGCCTCCAGGAGAAGCTGTTAATGCAAGTATCACTGGGCATGGGCTCTGAGTTATGTATGATTCTGCTACCCTGGTATACGCATATTCTTTCCTAGCTCTATGGGCTTCATCGAATATCAGTAAGCTGAAATCTCTGAGGCTTAAGCCTAGCTCAAGATCATTCCTTACGACCTCTGGTGTTGCAAAGTATATCTTGATTTTCGGGTCGCTCCACCAGTATAGCCTATACTCCGGCTCAAGCTGTCCTGTAAGTATCTTTGCTTCGGAGGGCTTAACCTTCAATAGTTCTAGTATTCTCTGGCAGTGTTGGTGTACTAGTGGTCTCGTCGGAGCCATCATCAATACCTTCTTCCATGGATAATTGTATAGGTAGTATGCTGCAACGTATCCAGCTATAATGGTCTTGCCTAGAGCCGTGGGCAGGACTACTAGCGTATTTCTACTGAGAGACGACTCTGCAATCCTAACCTGATACTCTCTAACCTGTACTCTATCCCATCTAATCAGTGGGTTTCCAAGTATAGGCGATGTGAATGTTGATATAGTCTGCTCAACCCGTATCTGTTCTCGAAGGGGAACTTCAGCTCCCACGTCTTTATCCATCGTTATTAATTGCTTAGCTTTCACAAGTTCCTTTATAAGCTTTATGTGTTTACACTCCTGCCTCCTGTAAGTGTAGTGCGGGCACGTACATGTATAGTAGTCTTCTGATATTCTCCTAACTAGGTATTTTACGCCAGGTCTGCTGTCGCTTGGAACAGCCCACGTAGACAAGCCTTACCGCCTATATCTCGAGTACCTCCTCCCCGGCCTCCCTCTTCCTCCTAGTAGCATCCTTCCTAGGGTTTACCTCATCTATCTTACCCATCAATGTTGTTAGCTTCTCATCGTTGATAAGCTTCCTGAATTCTTCAAGCTCACTACTACTCCTCAATACCAGCCCCCTCTTCTTGGTCGGTTTCCCAAGCTCGTCCACAGGGTTCAGCTCTACTGCTAGAGATGCAGGCCTCCTACTATCTGCTGGAAGTCTCAAGACGAATATTCCAGGCACCGTTGTAGCTCTACGCTCCCAGTCCTTCCCATTTCTAAGAAATTCTAATAGCTTCTCGTCAGACATTGACGTTGCACCTCTCAAGATAGAATTCTATGAGCTTGTTTATTATCTGGTCGTATGATTCACCCTTCCTTCCAAGGCTTTTAAGCCTATCCCTCGTCTCCCTCCTAAGCTTTATGGATGTCAATTCATCCACATTCATACTGTTTCATAATTGGTTGTTCCTAGATAAAAGGCTTCTAGACCTGGCTGAAAGTGCATCCTCAAGCTTAATGAATAGTTCTTCATATTCTCTTAAAGCTTTATCTAACGCCTCGTCATAGCTTATCCCTCCAGAATCTATCATGGCCATAAGTTCTTCAACCATCCTCCTAGTATCAGGCGTGACAAGCTTCTCGTCGATACTCTCTAGGAGCTCGATGAGCCTCATACCTAGTTCTGTCGGTTTAAACGTTTTACCTTCTTTTACAGCGTAACCCCTCTCTAGAACTAATTTTGGGAATGACGCTCTAGTAGCATCTGTACCTATACCATTTTCCTCTAGAATCTTCAGTAATTCAGGTTCCGTAAGCCTTTCAGGAGGTCTGGTGGAGCTTTCATGAAGCTTTAGCGAGACTACTCTAAGCTTCTCGCCCACCCTCAAACTTGGTATGGGACTGTCCTCGGGCTTGAAGTATGGATATATGGAATAGAATCCGGACTCTATAGTATGTGAGCCCGAAGCCTTCAAGACAGCTGGACCAACCCTAATATCAGCCCTCCTATGACATCTTACAGCGTCTTGGTAGAAGCCATTGGCCAGAAATCTCCTAGCAACATACTCCCATACAGTCCTCCTAACATCTTCTCCGAGATATGGCTGGACAGGATATATTGGTGTATGTGCTCCATCGTCAAGCCTGCCCTGCCTAGGATTGAATACCGCTTCAACCTTCACTTCCAAGCCCCTGCAAGAAGCTTTTAGAGGCTGGGAGTAATCAAAGTCAGGCTTATACCTGTTTGTATCTGTCCTCGGGTAAGATATGTATCCTTCAGCGTAAAGGTCTTCAGCTATATCAAGTATCCTGGCTGCTGACAACCCAGTAATCTTGGCCAAATCTCTAAGCATATCATCGGTCCTGAGAGGTGTCGGTCTAGAAACATCCTCATGTTCTTCCTCGAAGCCATCTACTAATCCATAGGTAGCCTTCAACGATTCATTGTACACCTCCTCAGCTTCATCCCTGCTCCAGAACCTACCGCTCTCAGCCTCAAACTTCTCACCACTAGAGTTTTCAAGTACTGCTTTTATCGTCCAGAATTTTCTAGGCTTGAATGACTGCCTCTCCCTCTCACGCTGGACTATGAACCAGAGTGTGGGGGACTGGCATGAACCCCAGCTTACCAGCCCATCGTACCCCTCAACCTTTCTAGCATACCCTGTAAGCAGCCTTGTGAATGCTGCTCCAGTCACCAAGTCGAACCTTTGCCTAAACAATGCCTTCGAGACCCATCTCCAGTTTAGAGTCTCTTCCAGGCTTCTCCAAGCTCTTCTAAGCTCATTGTAATCTGTAGAGTTAAACCTCATCCTCATATACTGCCTACTACCGTTCACCTTCCTCCATATCTTTAGTATCTCCATCCCTATAAGCTCGCCTTCAGAGTCGTTGTCAGTAGCTATAACCAGCCTATCAGAGACCTTGAATATCTTCCTCAACTCTGCCAGCGACCTCTTGTCCCTAACCTCGTCTACAAATTCTCTAACCCTAAACAGCTCTCTAGGCCTGCACCGACCCCACCCATAGCCTTCGGGAAACTCTGAATCCATCAAGTGCCCTCTAACAGACGTGACTACTATATCCCTGTCCCCTAATGCTTCTCTAATCCTCCTAGCAACGCTAGGCTTCTCAGCAACTACAACATACTTCATTCAGCATCACTCAATCCATAACGCTGAAGGAATACCTGGTTACACATTCCATGTGAGCACATCTAAAATGGCCTCCAATCATAACTTTAACATCATTGCTCTTGAATCTGCCACCAAATAGAGCGCATCTGTTAGGACTTTTATCAACAACCTTTACATATTCTCCGATAATCTCTTCTTTTCTCCTCTTCTTTGTTTCTTTACTCTTCTTAGACTCTCTATACTTCTTCAATATCTACTTCACCTCCAGCATCCATTTCTATGAATATCATGCTTTTCTCGTACTTCTTCTTGACTGCTAGTGTAGGTTTTGCATCATCCTTCCCCGCAAGCCTCTTCAGATAATCTATACGCTCACTAGATATCCTTGTGTTATGCTTGCATTCTGTCAATAGTATCTTTCCATCTTTTAATGCTATGAGGTCTAGGGGCTTAGAACTTCTAGCTCTAATAGCAACCCAGCTATATGATTCGAGAACGCTCCTGACAGGCCACTCGAACCTTCTACCGCTATGATAGCTCGCAGGCATCCAACTGTAAATGTTGCCACATCAATATATCTCTTATAGACCGCCCTGAAAGTGAGCTTATCTCCTAAATGTCTCTAGGAATGCTTCGACGCATCTAGCTCCGCCCTCAACTATCTCTACGTAATTCATTTATGTTAGTTGAATTCCTCTGTAAGCCACTCGTAGAACTCTTCTTCCGATGAGAAATTGTTTACAACGAAGGGGTCTGAATAGGTCCTCCACTGGACCCCGTCATAGCTTATACTTGAGTTCCAGTATCTCTCATGCAGCATCTTAGCTTCCTTGAACGGTAGGAAAGTTATCTTCCCGTCCTCCATCGTTATCGGGTCCCAGTCTATTATGGCGATCCTATCATCCTTCTCCTTAATCACTACACATCCATGATGAACTCCCCTATCCTTTAACTCTATTGATAAGTATCCTGTCGGTAGCGCTTTTCCAACCATATCGTAGTAAGCATAGTATAGGGATACTAGTACTGTTGTATAATCCCAGCATACGCCTCTCTTATATCTAAAGCTTATCTGGGCGCCTATTACAGGCATGTTCATCACATCAACGTTTCTCACTTCTTTAAGGTATCTATCACCCATAAGCGTCTCAGGATTCCACCACGTACCAACCATTATGAATGTTAGATTCTCCCAGGCTGGTGAAGGGAACTCGTAGGTGAAGTCGTTCCCCCACCTCTCACATATCTTGTATAGGTCTGAGAGGAAGTCTTCCCAGCTCCCATCCCATCCATTAGTAATACTGTATACATACTGCTTCATCTCCTCGTTGTAGGCGAATATGAACCTATCTTCGAAATCATAGTACCCCATCAAGGTATAGTTTGATGGTACTACGAGCTTGTTCGCAATTATCTCCAACGCTCTAGTCAGGTTTCTGTTAGCTTCCAGAACATCCATATAACTACTATATAGACGATTATAGTTGAACTCCATCTCAGAGAGGGTTAATGATAGATTCTTATTCTCTTCAACCAACCTATCATAGTCTTCTCGTAGCTTCTGGTGCGTTTTTCGCAGTGCATCGTAGCTTTGAGCAAGATTGTGGTAGTCGTCCTCATTCTTCAAAAGCCTGTTCCTCAGCTCTAGATTCTCACGGCTGAATAGGACGTACGTATAGATGTTTATCGATGCGAGGATGAGGATTAGGGTAACCGATAGTATTAATCCCGCTCTTCCACCCATCATTACAACAGCCTTGGCTAGATTATTTAAACGTTCCTAAAAGTATAGGAGACTTCCAACTTAAGCCTACCTACGCTTTCTCAATCATCATGAGCCGAGCAGGAGTGCTCCTATAGCGATGTGGACAAACGGATCTAATAATCTAATAAGCCCAATCCATCCTGATGGTATACAAGCTTCCGCTACTATTCACTGTATAGGATGGCCTAGGATGAGTCTTAAGATAAGGAGAAGAGGTTGTATATGCCGCTATCCTTCATGGGACGGGAATAGTTTTTGTTGTACCTATCCTACGCAGGCTTCTTGAGTAACAGCTTCTTTTTTACTTCCTCTATCTGCCATCCCTTCTCATTTGCTAAAGTTTTAGCTACTTCTCTTGCCTTCTCTGCTGGTAAACCGTACCTCTTAGCAGCGTCAAGTATGTTTAGTGAGCCTCTCTTCTCAACCGAAGCTGCTACAAGCTCCTTAAACTTCTCAGGCGTTACCTTCTCAACTTTAGCAAGACGCTTAGGAGCAGAAGCCTCAACCAACGCCTCGACTTTAGGCAATAAAACTCTCGCACAATCTAGGCATAATGCTACCTCTTTTCCTGCAAGCCTGCCAACCCCTACACCAACCTTACCACATACTATGCAGTATGGAATCTTCACCGACATTCTCTCAGCTATACCATGTATATCCCTGTATAATTGCTTTTCGCTTCAGCTATCCGCCAACGACTATAGGATGGTTAGGATGCATAGATATAGATTGTTGGCGTCAGCTACATTATTTGGCCATGATTAGGGCTGGGCTGCGGGTCAGGCTCCTGAGATAGAGCATCTCTAAGCTCCTTACACCTATGCCTTACCGTTGCCTCGGTCACGCCTGCAGCCCTGGCTCGGTCCTTCTACCTTACTTCACATCCTTCGCATGCGATGTATAATGCTACAGCAGCCAACCCTACTGGGTCTTTGCCTATGACCAAAACCTTCATCCTAGCATGATCAAGTATCCTTAACGCTTCCTAGACTGTCTTCTAGCTCAAGCCAAGCCTTGAAGCAATCTTCGTAACAAATATCGATGGGTCTTGGGTAGGAGCCTTTAATCCAAGATTCTTTACTAGTAGCCTGTACGTCTGTGCGACAGTCTTCCTCCTAACCATCGGGTATGCTCTCTCAAACTCTTCAAGGCTTCTGGGAACATTCATCAACCTGCATGCAGCATACAGCGACCCGGCTACGATAGACCTGATACTCCTACTCTTTACGAGACCCTTCTTCAAAGCCCTCCTATAGATATTCATCGCGGTCTCTGTAACCTGCCTTCCCAGAGACAGCTTATCCACATAGACCTGTAGTATATATGCTGCATGCTGGAGGTTTCTAGCTTCAGTCAAGCCTACCATACTCATCGAATCCAACTTCTTAAGCCTAAGCAGGTCCTCTCTAACCTCTTTCGGAAGCCTCCTACCGGTAGCATCTACATCTATCTTGTCTATCGTTGTTGAGAGGCCGTAATCGTGAAACATTATTGACAAGGGTGGCCCAGCCCTCCTCCTTTCTATCCCTTCTTCATCCTTGACCCAATAGGGTCTACTATCAAGCCACCTCTCGACCACCACGTACCCGCAGCTTGGGCATGAGACCTCTCCTGTAGCAGGGTCTGTAACCAAGATGTCGCTCCCGCACTCCGATCAGACAGACTCCTTCAAGTGCTTCCTCTTCAAGCCTCTACTCTCAACCTCTATACGTATAACCTACACATAGTTCATACAACCTCTTGATAAACATTGTTTAACACATCAAACATTACATCCCCACTTCACGCTAGCTTTAATACTCATGGCTTACTTTGAAATATTTTCTATTTTAATTGGTTTAGACTATATTAGCATTTGACACATAGATTATACAGCTTCTTACTCTCTTTTAATTGATACTAGGGTCAAGAGATTCTCCTAGATATTCTTGAAGAGAGAGTGATATTGTATCATACGATGAGTGCAACAGATTGGCTTCAGGGGTAGGAGTCTTAACCTATTCTTAAGACTCTCCACATTATATTATATCTAATTATCTATAGTGGCAGTTGCAGTCTCATCCATCTCTCTAAAAGCCTTAAAGAAGAGAGCGGGCTTACAGCATCTATTACAATTTACAAGATGCGACTATGGCATGGTGTGGCGTATTACGTTATTCAGATATATTGTCTACAGCTTTCCTGAATAGGAGAAGGTATTTCCGCTCCATGGCTAGGCTTAAGCCTCAACTCATATAATGTAGCTACCTAAGTCAATTAGAAAATCATTCATATATCAAAGTCATAGAGTCTGCATCAATAACAGTTGCTATAGAAGCTATCATATCCCAATATATCAGGAGCTTTGACATGTCAAGATCATTATAATAGCTTAAGTCTTGAGATTGCACTGAACAAAAACAAGAGGAATGCTTATAGATTAACTCTGAATATTTGATTCAAAGTGATGGGAAAGATTATGAGCGCCGTATGCAATGCATCATCGCTTGCTACGGCCGCATCTTCAAACATAGAGGATGCGTCATATTCTATGAGCTAATAGTTCTTGGAGCTTAAATATCTCTAAAAATCGTAAGAAATAATTGTACTGAGGTATCATCTCGACTTCCTCGTAACCCTGCCAACTTTCGTCTTTAAAACACCAAAGACCCCCGAAATCTAAAGCAACGAGCCCCAGCTTACTGGCGAGTTTATCGCTGATAAGAGGTCTTCGGCTTTCTCAGCTCTAGTCAACGAAGACTCAATTGGACTCACCATTCTGTCTTCTTCTACAGCGTAGACGGAGATTGCTTTCAATATCTTTATGAATTTTGAGGGGCTGCTATCTGCAAGTTTGTACTCTTTTACCATTGCTCCTTGTAGAAGCTGGCGATACAGAGATAGGTTTCCTGCAACGTTTAATGTACAAGTATCTCTGGTTCCAGTATCTCCATTACTTCTACATTATTATCTTGAAGTTTTCATCTGTTCTTCTTGCAAATTCTCTGAATCCTTCACAGTAATCTCTAAACTCGTTCACGAAGCTCCTAAATTCATCCCTGTAATCTCTGAATTCTCTCTAGTAATCCATGAATATTGCCCGTATTGTTCCAAAACCTTCCTAAAGCTCCTCGTGCTGTGGTGATAGCTTAATCGTAAAGTGTTTTATAGCTATCACTTTGTCATGATTAGGGTCTTTTTTATCAACATGTAATATGATAACGTTTGTATCGATGTATATAATCAATATTTCTCCTCTTCCAGCATCTTACTTAGTCCACCGTTGAGCAATCTTGAGGCACGATCTATTAAGCTCCTCAACATCCTTACACTCTTGCTCCTAGAACCCAACCCCCTCACAACTTCATTCAAGCCCTTTTCTAAAAGCATTAGCTCCAAATCTCTCCGCACTAGCATGTATTTATGCAGCATGATTATAATTCATGTAGGTTATAATAGAAGTTTTATCGTTTCGTTCTTATATCATCAGTAACTCGATGGGCTTTAGTCTCTTAGGAGCCGGTTCTACTTGATAATCTAGGGGTTTCTCACCAGTATTGAGGCTTTTCGCTATATCTTACTTTATCTGATGGGTCGTCTACAAATCTCCATTTCCCCGATCCTGTGGCGAGCAGGATTATGCCAAGCTCTTCGGTGAGCTTATCATTCACAAGAACCTCCTCCTCTATTGGCGATATTAAGACATCTACTAGCTTAGGACCTATCTCTCTATCATCTGTTACCGCCCAAACTTCAAGGCCTTCTCTAACTAGGAAGACTCTTGAGGGGCCGCCCGCCGTCCCGACTTCAATGATGCTGGATGTGATGGGTGGAGGGTAGAGGGTAAGACGCTTTGCCAGCTCTACGGGGATTAAGAGTTGAGGGCTATCGGTCTCGAAGCCACTGTTTATGAGAGCGGAGACGTCGACAATCTCCCCCGACTTTCTAGGTTTCAGCTTTAGCTTGATCCTTACGGCCATACTCGCCCACGCGCCTCAGGTAATAGATGTGCCCTATCCTTCCACGCTTGAGCTGGTAGATGTGCCCTATCTTCTGCTTCATGCCATCATATTAAATTAGTTTAGGAGCTTATAAGCTTGCCCTAGCCAATAGTTTTAAGGTATTGTCCAGATAAGAATTTTCGCCAACCTGCTGTTCTTTCGGCTTAGTAGTATATTGTGAATAGGATAAGGAATAGTTTGAGTTTATAACTCTCTTTACATAGTCTCTTGCACTTAGCTTATGATGGAATATTATAATCCTCTCCTCAAGATATCCGAAGACCTCTCAACACCGTTCCTCATACCGAGCTTCTCACGTCTGTAGTCTAGTCCAAGTCTCTCCAGAACTATCTATACATTGATAATATAGTACTTGTTATTGCATCCTTCCAAGACAGTCTTGATATACTTTACAGCAATTATAATGTTCCTACTCCATGAAGTATATATAGCTGAAGCTTCTCCTTAAT
>Ga0185307_1001351_pt1 | contig 13753 bp, 13 predicted proteins | sample LHCtaG_FD_128010 | JGI IMG/M metagenome (GOLD analysis project Ga0185307, IMG submission 128010) | Hot spring microbial communities from Little Hot Creek, USA to study Microbial Dark Matter (Phase II) - LHC4sed_matched (SPADES... | ecosystem: Environmental > Aquatic > Thermal springs > Hot... | reverse complement strand
AATTGAACTTTTTATCGATATAGTCGGAGAAAACTCTGGCGACACGTACATCGCTTCCCATTTGAGACTTCCAATAATTTAGCCATTTATTGATTTCTACGGCTATATCGTTGAATACTATATTCCCCCAGATGTCATGGCTGTAATATCTTCCAGCAGGATCTAGAATTACGAGTTTACATCCTGAGACAGGTATTTGAACTGCTACGTGGCTCGATGTAGAACTTTCTATAACGATGCATTCAACCCAACATTTCATGTTACTGTAACACCTTATCATCGAACATAGAAGGATTGCCATATCTTCACAATCTCCTTTTCTGAGGCTTAACGTTTCGTTCGGAAACTGCCACACATCTTTCCCAAAATGTAGATCTCCAGATGGATCATACGGAAGCATCGGATATAAACCATCATCCCTATACCCTATATTGTTAACAACCCAAGTGTACATAGCTTTAACATCCTTCCAGTATTCACTCCAATCGGATGGATTACTCCATCCTCCCGTGATGGCATAAACAATGTCGCGAACCGTTCGATCCTGAGGAATTATGAAGGGCTCAATGTCGATGTGATTCCATCTCTGGTTAACTTTATCTCTCAAACTTTTATAAGCATCCACGTAGGCTTGAAGGGTTGCAATTATGCCATTTAGGCTACTTATTTCGCTTTGCAAGGTTGCTATTTAAGAATCTAATGAGGCTATAGTGTTATCTTTTCCACTTATTATCGATGTGTAGTTTGCTATTGCTCCAACTAAACCAACTGCTAAAACCATGCATATTATTCCTAGTGCAATAGCAATGTTTCTACCTACAACTTCCTTTTCACTCATTTCAAATCCCTTAGCACCTTTTTCTAATAGCCGAATATTTAAAGTTTGCGCTGTCAGCGTATAAAAAAGAAAGCCAAAAACCAAAAAATAAACAAAAAATAAAAAGGTTAGCTTGTTAGTTGAACGATTCTAGGTTGCCATGAGGATGTTTCATCCCTTAGGTATTTGGCTAGAAGGTAGGCTTCTTCATTTATGAGGGTTTCTATTGTTTGTTGCCATGCCTTATACGTGGAATTCCCACTTTAGCTTCAAAGAACCGATTTAGACTTTGCGTTAGTTCCCTTATCTTTTCACGGTTTAAGACTTGACGTTTCCCAAGCCTATTCGTTGAATACCATTCAGTTTTAAGCATGAAATCATTTGACTTCAAGGTTTGGCTAAACTCAATAATGAAATTGTCTATCAAATAGCGATATAACTCCATGAAATCACATACAAGGCTTGGCTTCCCGAACTGTTCTCCATGAACAAAACCTAAGTACGGTTCAAGATGAGCCTTCAGAATTGCTGAGTGGACACGGTATTTAAGAATGGTATAGGCTAGATTAAAAGTGTTGTTTACTCCGTCAAACGCTTTCCATCCCTTACGCTTATCAACTCTCAAGCCTTTAGGCAATAGCTGAAAGATTTGACGGAAATAGAATTCTGAAGCCTTGCCTTCAATGGGTAGAAGCCTTTTCCTCACATCCTTGATGTTAGCCGATTCAATATTCTCTATTTTAACCTTAACAGCCATCAAGTCATGTTGTTCTAAACCATATTTCCTTAAGATGACGTTTTGGCTTTCGATTTTGCTTAAAACTATTGTCTTAGCTATCAGAACACCTTTACCGTTTTTTAAAGCTTCATATTGTGCTATTCTAGTCTTAACATGGCTATCATCATCTAAGCTTCTCAAAATAGCAACGGGCTTATGGTTTCTAGTTAAAACCATAAGGGGAATATCCCAAAATCCGCATTGCAGAATGATTTGTCGCCTGATATCTACTACGACTACATGGGCAAAGCTAACCCGGAATCTAAGTCGTCATCTATGTGGTGAAGCTCTAATTATGCTTGAATTATCCAATCAATCTTAGATAGCATTAGCTTAATCAAAATCTGAAGTTTAGATGAAACGATTTCTAGAAATATTCTGATTATCTCGGTTTATCATCTAGATCGATGATTTGATGATATACTCTTGGATCCAGAACTTATTATCAAAGCTTAGCTATCTAAGTCTAGCTTTAGAAATCCATAGGGGTAGGTATGGAAAAAATCTCAGGCGCTATGGAAAACCTATGGAAAAATACAATGGAAAAACCCGGGGGGGTATCTGATACCGTCTAACTTCCTAGATGATGCTTAGTGGGCTTCCAAAGAAAAGCGAAAGGATATTTCCAGACAATCCTAGAAGCCTCGACTCAACCCTAACTTATATCGACATCGAAAGAGCTATATCCGGTTGCTCCGACTCCTCAGAGTTCCACGTTAAAATAGCGAGAATGCTTGAGGAGATTAAAAGCCTATTAGAGGTTGGCTTCGAATACATGTGCGAAAAGGATGGGTTAATATTCCTCCGTAAACGTAAATAAGTTTAAATTCTAAAAATTATGAGGGTTATTCGAAAACTATGAGGGTTATAGCCGATCTGCATATACATGGTAGGTATAGTAAAGCTACGAGCAGCGATATGGATATAAAGAGGATAGCTAGATTTTCGAAAGTTAAAGGGTTAACCCTTGTAGGTACTGGGGATTTCACCCATCCCAAGTGGTTGCGTGAGATTAAGGACTCCTTGGTAGAGTATGATGGATCTGGGTTATATAAGCTCACCGATATGCCTGATCTCCCTGTTTGGTTTATGATTACGGGTGAGGTTTCGACTATCTTCGAATTCGAAGGGAAAACTAGAAGGGTTCACCATGTTATATTAACACCTAGTATCGAAGTTGCTGAGCAGATAAACGATCGTCTATCTAGGTACGGCGATCTGGAAGCTGATGGAAGACCGACGTTGAATATGTCAGCCGCCCATCTAATCGAAGAGGTTATGGCAGTCTCTAGGGATAATATTGTTTTCCCTGCGCATGCGTGGACGCCATGGTTCAGTGTTTTCGGAGCTTTCAGCGGCTTTGATAGGATAAGCGACTGCTACCAAGATATGACTAGATACGTTTATGCCCTTGAAACCGGGTTATCATCTGATCCACCTATGAACTGGCGTTTAAGTTCGCTAGATAGATTCACTCTACTATCGAATAGTGATTCGCATTCCTATTGGCCTTGGAGGATTGGACGGGAAGCTAACGTATTCGAAGTTAACCGTTTAACCTATCGAGATATAGTGGGTTCAATAATAAGGAAGGATCCGAGTATACTAAGGTTTACGATAGAAACAGATCCAGCTTACGGTAAATACCATTGGACTGGTCATAGAGCATGCGGCGTATCCCTTCCACCAGCTGAAGCTATAAGGCTTGGTGGTAGATGCCCTGTCTGTCATAAAACTCTAACTAAAGGTGTTGAACAGAGGGTTGAAGAGTTAGCCGATAGGCCATACGGGTTTAAACCTGAAGACTCACCTGGATATGTACATCTCCTACCTCTCTCAGAAGTCATATCTGCGGTTATAGGTGCTAGCTCACCTAGCTCCCAGAAAGTTTGGAGTATCTATAACGCTTTAATCTCACGCTTCGGTGACGAATACACCGTTCTATTGGATGCCTCTTTTGAAGATATGGCTAGAATAGTTGATCCATCGATAGCTGAAGCTGTCATACGCGTCAGGGAGGGGAGGGTTAAAGTTATCCCGGGTTATGATGGTGTATACGGTCGGATAATGATATTCCCAGAGAAGGGGGAAGGTGTAGCTGGTGGATTTGAAGATAGCGAGAAAACTGAATTTAAGATAGGTGGTGAGGTTAAACAAAAATCCTTAACGGATTTCTTCTGAAAGGTTCACGGTTATTTGATATGACCCGGTATAACAGTATCAGTGGATGCTAAGCTTAGAGTTAACCTCCTAATGCTCTTACTATCTCTCGGCAGAAGTATGGTAGATCTGCAGGTATCCTCGAAGTTATCAAATTTCCATCCACGACTACAGGTTCATCTAAGTATTCGGCTCCAGCGTTTATTACGTCGTCTTTTATAGCCGATACACATGTAACCCGTCTACCTTTAAGAAGCCCTGCAGATATCAATATCTGTGGTCCATGACATATGGCGGCTACGATGCCTTTAGCCGCTACACTCTTAACGAAATCAAGTACCTCTCGATACCTTCTAAGCCTATCAGGTGCCCATCCTCCAGGTATAACTACACAGTCGAACTCTTCAGGTTTAGCTTCGGCAAATGTTAGATCAGGATTCACGATTAATCCATGCTTACCTTTAACAGGCTCCTTCGTGAGAGCTATAACCTTCACATCGAATCCAGCTTCTTTAAGCCTTAGTAACGGATAGTGTAATTCTAAATCCTCGTATTCCGGTCCAGCTAGGATAGCAATCCTCTTAACTCTACAAGACATGTAATTTCACCCTAAACCTATTATGATGCTATATGGATAGATTTAAATCTATATAGCCTCCTAGAGACTTAATTGTGACCTATACTAGCGTATCCGATGAACTTGATTTCATCCTATCGAAGATCCAGCAGCTTATAGATATCGATATGATACGTAACGGTATGAAGCGTCAATGTGATGCATGGCTCTTCAGATCTATAGATAGACCTCCCCTTACATTGAATTTCCCGATCGCAAGGCATAACTATAGTTATAGAGAGGTTTTCGAGGATCCTGGTAAGATGCTTATAACGCAGATAGAGACGAATGTCCTTCCACACCTAATGGTTAAGGATGATGCAGTTCCAGCTGTCAGAGCTGATTATGGCGTATGCATAATACCTAGTGCTTTCGGCTGTGAGGTTAAGGTAGTTGAGGATGGTATGCCATGGGCTAAAGCTAAGCATCTATTCGTAGGTAATAAGCTAAACACATCGCTTCTAGGTGATCCTAGATTCGATGAAGGACTACCTGCGAAAGTCTTAGAAACTGAACGCTTCTTCCTAGAGAAACTTGAAGATACAGGGGTAAGGATCTATCTAGCTGATACTCAGGGTCCATTCAATCTAGCCCATCAGATAGTAGGTGAGAAGATATTTCAGGCATTATATCTTCAGCCGAGTGAGGTTAAAGAGATCCTTTCTAAAGTTAGTGAAGCCTACATAGAATTCACGATGATTCAGAAGAAGCTTATAGGCGAGCCTCTAACAGCTGGTGCTCATGGATGGGATAAAGCTGACGGTCCATCTGGTATATGGATGTGTGAGGGTGGTGTAAGGTTATGTGAAGATTCAGCGGCTCTACTTTCGCCCCGTCACTACATGGAGTTCTGTAGGGATTACAATATACGGTGCCTATCGCCTTTCGGAGGGGGTTTATGGCATTCATGCGGTAAGGTATCCCATATACTAAGTATAGTTTTGGATACGCCTAAAGTGAAAGCTATCCATCTCGGGAATCCTGAATTCTATAGATTCGAGGATATTAGGAAGCTTACTTTCGAGAAGCGTGTATGCCTGGTATGGAAGGATAGGATGCCGTCTGGTCTGGATGTATATGATTTCGTGAGGAAGTTCGCCGAGGCCCTAGGTGATGATAGGACTGGGGTTATATTCTCGGTGGATGTAGAGAGTTTTGAGGTTGCTTTAAAGCTTAGAGAAGCTTGGATAGATATATTCGATAGGATGCCGTAGATATCTACGGATCGCTAGGATCTAGCTTTAGCTTCTAGCTTCTTCATATACTCGATATTCCTTCTAAGCTTCTCCTCGGTAGGTATATCTGAGAAATCTTCGAACGATAACCATCCATCATATCCAACTCTAATCAGAGCCTTCAGGACATCGAGCCAGTATACATAACCCTCCATCACAGGTGCATGTATCGGAGCCCATATCTTAGCCCCATCCTCCTCCCTCACGAGCTTCCATACAGCATTCTTCACATGTACATGTGCTAGGTATTCTCCTAGTATCTCTAAACTCATAAGCCAGTTCTCATAGCCTTCGTGAACCATATTACCTGGATCGAATATTACACCTACATACTCTGGATCGAAATTCGAAATAAACCTATACGTAGAACTTGGACTTGGACATATAGTACCCATATGTATCTCTACGCAGCATTTAACCCCATATTCTTTAGCCATCCTCTCTATAATACGATACTCTTCTACAGCTTTCTCGAATAGTACTCTATACTTTACGCTTCCATCGTATCTCGGCGCAGATACCCTCAACTGTTTCGCATCCATAATCCTCGCTGCTTCGAATCCCCTCCTAATCCTAGTTAGATCCTCCCCAGGTACTCTGAAATATGTTCCGAGAGCCGGTATGGATAAGCCATACTCTTCTGTTAATTTCTTTACCCTAGAAGCCTCCTCAAGCAGTCTAGATTCATCTATAGTGGCTAGATTCCCTTGCCAATACGAGGGTTTAACAGGCTGAATCTGCGGAATGGGAGCTACCCTCCACTCAACGCCATCATACCCATATATACTTAGAATCCTAGGCACCTCCTCCACCCTATACTCCGGGATCATAACCGTGAACACAGCGTACTTAAACCCCATACTTAACCACCAAAATCCTAGATCGCTTCGTCCACAGCCTATAAATGTTTATCCTCCACCGTAAGGGTGAAGTACTCATCCTTTTAGCGTAGAATACCCATCCAATCTTTCGGGTAGAGCCTACTAAATAGTTATATCGTAGGTTGGATCAAATCTAAAGTTCAGGATAATGGCTGTATCGAAGCATTGGGCTGCTAAGATAGCGGATAAAGTCGAAAGCTATTGGTCTGATGAACGTAAGCCTATCCTAGTATGTAGCGGAGGTCTATCGGTCTCAGGTCTCCAGCATATCGGTAGGCTTAGAGGCGAGATCATACTAGTCGAAGCCGTTCGTAGGATACTAGAGGATAGAGGGTGGGAGACTAGACATATACTCGTATTATACACGCAGGACTCATGGAAGGGTAAGGACGCCCAGCTTAAAGCGTTCAGTAGCATCGATGCTAGCCGTTATACCGGATGGCGTCTAGTAGATGTACCTGACCCGTATGGATGCTGTGATAATTGGGTTGAGCATTATTGGATGGATTTCGGACCGTATATCAGGGATTTCTCTGAGGATGTAGAAGTCTATACTACCACAAACCTCTACAAGTTGGATTCTATGAAGAAGATCGTAGGCGAGATCGTAGCTAAGAGTAGAGCCGTCGTAGAAGTTTTGAATAGGTTTAGAGGTAGGAATCCATTTCCAGAATCGTGGATACCCTTCGAACCTCTCTGTGAGAATTGTAGACGTATAGATTCATCTGAACCTATACACGTAGATCTAAAATCCTATAAGATATCTTATAGATGCAGGTTCTGCGGTTACGAAGGCATATCATCCATGGAGGATGGTAAACTGTATTGGAGGCTTGAATGGCCTGCTATCTGGAAAACTCTGGATGTAGGATTCGAACCTTACGGTAAGGATCATGCTACTCCAGGCGGTTCTAGGGATTCATGCGTAGAGATCGCTAAGACTATCCTACTGTTTAAACCGCCATTTGGCGTACCCTATGAATGGGTTGGATACAGCGTTAAAGGTAGGGATCTAGGAGATATGGGTAGTAGCGATTTCATAGGATTTACGCCTAGAGAGTGGCTTAAGGTAGCTGAACCTGAAGTCCTGAGATTCTTTTTCATCGTAAATGAGCCTATGAAGAGGGTTATCTTAAGCTTAGATCAAATCTATAGATATGTGGATCTATACGATCGTGCTGAACGGATATTCTTCGGAGTAGAGAGTCTGGATAACAAGGAGGAACTTCAACTCCTAAAGGAGAGTTATCTATTATCGACTAGGTTTAATCCACCGCCTCGCCTACCATTTCAGCTTCCATATCTTCACGCAGCGCTTCTAATTCAAGTCTTACCGAAAGAGAATATAGTGGAAGCTGCCATTAAAAGGTTGAAATCTACAGGTATACTTACTGGTGAGCTTGAATCTTGGGAGATGGATAGGCTTAAAGCTAGGCTCATCTACGCGAAGAATTGGCTTGAACTTTACGCTCCTGAAGAATTCAGGGTAAGGATGCTTGAATATCCGCCTGAGAATATAATAAAAAGCTTGGGGGACGAAGAGAGGTATTTGCTTAAAGAGCTATTGTCTATTCTCTCCAACTGTATATGGGATGAGGAGCATATAAAGGAAGCTATGAAAAGCTATACCTCTAAGCTTAGTAGAAGGAATCAAGAGATAATGTTCAGATCGCTCTACTTAATACTCTTCGGTAAACCCTACGGTCCTAGAATAGCTTCCTTCCTATCCCTAATGGATAGGGATATAATATTATCTAGGATACGGATAGCCGTAGAGGGTCTATAGGATTTTAAGGGGTGGATTATGTTGTATGAGGAGATTTTCGAATATTATGTTAAAGCTGGTAGGATCGTAGCTGGTATACTCAGTGATGCCCATAGGATAGTTAGGGTTGGGCGTAGACTGCTCGATATATGCGTAGAAGTCGAGAATGCTATAAGAGATAAAGGTGGTAAACCGGCTTTCCCATGCAACATATGCATAAATCATGTAGCTGCTCATTATACATCACCTGTAGGGGATTATAGCAGGATACCTGATGGTAGTCTAGTTAAGCTGGATATAGGTGCTCACATCGATGGATATATAGCTGATGGAGCTGTAACTATATGCTTCGATGATAGGTATGAGAAGCTTATCGAAGCCGTGGAGGATGCTCTCGATAAAGCTATTAAGATGATGAAACCTAATGTAAAGGTCTCGGAGATAGGTGCTATCATCCAGAGAACTATAAAAGATAGAGGATTCAAACCTATAGAGAATCTTTCAGGTCATGAGATAGGTAGATTCAATCTACATGCAGGATTATCTATACCCAATGTAGACTCTGGTATTGGGAAGCTTAAGGATGGCTCAGTATACGCCGTGGAACCATTCGCCACAGTATGGAACACTGTAGGCTCAGTCGTATCAAGTGTGGATGCTTACATATTCCGTTGCCAATCATACCGTAAGCTTAAAGATGAAGAATCATCCAAACTCTTAAACCTGTTGTATTCCAGCTTCTTCTCCCTCCCGTTTGCTGAAAGATGGGTATTCGATATCAGTATCGAAGGATTAGATATAGGCTCGGTATGGAGGCGGCTTAAGGAGGATAGAAGATTAATCTTCAGATATCCAGTCCTAATAGAAGCTGGAAAGGGTGTGGTTGCGCAATCGGAGCATACAGTATTCATATTTAACGGTGAACCATATATACTTACTGAGGTTTAATCATACCTACCTACTTTCTGCCTAGAATCTCTGGGTATATCTCTGTTATGAGTGTTTTCCCACCGCAGATTGGGCACTCGCCGATCTCCTTCATAACGTAATCTCCACGTATATACTCCCTTTTATCTCTATAGCTGCACGATACACACTCTACCACACTGAGCATCCGTTTAACCTCTCTACGCCTGATAAGCCCAGGTCTTCTCGCATATACGCTCAACATATACAGCGATAAAGCTAACCCTATCACTCCGGTAAAGAGTAAGCTGAATCCCCTTTCATACTGGTAGAGGGTGTATGCTTGGATAGCTTGTAGGAGAAGGAATGTTGAAAATAACAGTATTATTATGGATACCAGTAGGTATGCTAGGAGTATCAACCTTCTACGACTATTGACCGATTCCGACAGTATTCCCAACCCCCACCAGTATACCATACCCGCCTACAGGTATCTTCTCCTTTATAATCCTCTTCACTCTTTCGATAGCTTCGTATACTCCGTCGTATATCTTCCTATTCATAGGCGATACAGCTTCTTTAAGCGATTGTTTGATCACTACAGCGTATAATGGTATACCATACTTCTTAGCAACTTCCTCTATCCTGAACTTCTCTACGCCTATACCTCCGATAGCTGCGCCTACACCCTCCGCTACCTCGCCTGTCTCCTCCCCTTCGAGTTTCAACGCTGCATCAACCATTATAACGGTCGAAGGCTTTCTACCATATTCTTCTACAAGTTTAGTTATAGCCTGATCGGGTTTACCTACATTACCTCCAGGCCCCTCGGCTTTTATAACGGATATGGTTCTACCCTCGAATACTATATCGGCGTATACAGTATCCTTCGTTATCTTATGCTTCTCGGCTCCATACATGAATCGTGCTGCTACCAAAGCTCCAGCTCCATCGCCTATCGGTTGGCAGTTCTCGAAAGCTGTTAAAGCCTCCATGAGAGCTTCAGCCTCCTGTAGTATGAATGGTAGCTGGGCTTCAAGTTGATATACGACGAATATGCTCTTAGTCTTCTTTCCGAACATGTAATAGTGTCTAACAACCCTGTATATCTGATCCATCGATATACCTATCTCCACTATATTCTCTATATTACTCACCTGCATAGGCTCAGCTTTAGATGCTATAGCCATAATTTCCTCTCTCATACGTTCATCTCTCAAATTTAGTATATGTTCTATCTTACCGACTATACCCGCCGGATCTAGACTTGTAGGTTGTATCCAAAAGTATTGTAGCATCCGATCAAGTATAGATTCGACATCGCTTCGATCAGAATACTCCCTAAGATATTTTATAGCATGCATCCTAGCTTCGTCACGCATCCTTTTAAGCTTCTCGACAGATAAGCTTATATTCTTAAGCATCATCCATGCCTGAATCTTCTGCCCATAGGTCATCATTACTATGAAGAAGATTAGGAAAATCATCTGGAAAACGGTAGATAGGTTATCCCCCTCCCCTCCAACCTCTCCTACCTTAATCAGAATCAACTGTATGCCCTGCAACTCTTCATCAGAGTTGGGAACTCCACCTCCCTATAATAAACTTTACCGTACGATGGATACCTAGCTAGATTTGTAGGAGGCTACCGGCATCCCTCAGCTCTCATGGGCTCCCGCACCATAGAGCTGAGAGACGTGGCGTGTTTTCACTTCCGCGTTCGGAACGAGAGCGGGTGGATCCCACGCCCTATGGCCGGCGGCCTCCATATGCTTGGATATCACAGCTCCTTTATTAACGTTATCCTAGGATACCCTCATAATCGTAACGATCATATTTAAATTTAGAGTTAACATATGATGTCGGTGTTTAGCTATGAGTGATTCTATCTTCAGCGAAGAGGAGTTGAGGTTTGAGATAATCAGAGTTATGAAAACCCTATATGATAGGGGGTTGGTATCTGCTTTGGGCGGTAATGTTAGTGCTAGAATACCTGGATCCGATAATATATGGATAACGCCTAGCGGCGTATTCAAGGGGGATTTGAAGCCTGATGATCTTGTTAAGATAAGTTTAGATGGTGATGTTATCGAAGGATTTATGCGTCCTTCGGTCGAATGGCCTATGCATACGGCTATATACCGTGTAAGACCTGATATCAACGCCGTGATACATGCTCATAACCCTATAACGACGGGCTTAGCTCTCGCAGGTGTAGAGCTTAAACCTATAACGGTGGAGGCTGTGGTAACTCTTAGGAATGTACCTGTAGTTCCCTTCGCATATCCTGGAACCGATGAGCTAGCCAAATTAGTAGCTGAAAGGGTTAAGGGTGTGAGAGCACTAATACTTCAGAATCACGGTGTAGTCGCTTTAGGCTATAACCTTGTAGAAGCTGAAGCTATAGTCGAGACTTTAGAAGAGGTTGCTATAACGCAGCTTGTAGCTATACTAGCCTCCGGCGGTAAGGAGCCCCCGACGATACCTGAGAAGGATAGGGAACTTATATCTAGGCTGTATCTTAGGTGAGGCTTCGAATATGGAGGGGTGGTATGGATATACTGGTAGAATAGCTAGGATCGATCTATCCGATGGTAAGATATCTATTGAAGAGGTTAAAGCAGAGTACCTAGATTTAGTACTCGGAGGAGTAGGTTTAGCTTCGCTTATACTATTCATGGAAGTGGACCCTAGAATAGATGCTTTTTCTCCGTCTAATAAGCTTGTATTCGCCGTAGGGCCGTTAACAGGTACGATAGTTCCCGGATCATCTCGTACTGTCGTAGCGGGTAGATCTCCGCTTACCCTCGGATGGGGCGAATCCCATCTAGGCGGATTTTGGGGTGTAGAGCTTAAGAAGGCTGGGTTTGACGCTCTTATAATCGAAGGCAGATCCGATAATCCTGTATACGTATATGTGGATGATGGAGGAATAGAGCTTAGGGATGCTTCTAATCTCTGGGGTTTGAAGACATCTGAAACCGAGAGATACATAGTATCCGAGCTCGGAGATCCAGAGGTTAAGGTAGCATGTATAGGGCCTGCGGGTGAGAAGTTAGTGAGATATGCCTCCATAGTGAGTGGCGAGAGGGTTGCAGGTAGAACTGGTTTGGGGGCTGTCATGGGTAGTAAGAGGCTTAAAGCTATAGCCGTTAGGGGTCGATATCAGGTGAAGGTGCGATGGCCTGATAAGCTTAGATCTATGGTAGCTCGTCTATACCCTTCGATAATGTCTTTTCCTACAATCCAAATTCTATCATCGTACGGAACGAACGGTGAGATGGATTCATTCTACCAATATGGCGACGTACCTATAAAGAACTTTACAAAGGGAGAGTGGGATGGTATAGCGAAGATAGAAGGCCAGTATATGGTAGAGCGTTATCTTAAACGTCATAGGGCCTGCTTTGGATGCCCTGTAGGTTGTTGGAAGGAGGCTAGAGTTGAGGATCCTAGGTATGGATTGGTCGAGGGTAGGATGCCTGAATACGAATCGGCGGCATCGCTAGGATCTCTCCTACTCAACGACGACCCTGTATCGCTTATCTATATGGAGAAGATCTGTAACGATTACGGTTTCGACGTCATATCTGCCGGTGTTACGATAGCATGGGCTATAGAATGCTTCGAGAAAGGCTTGATAACGATCGAGGATACCGGAGGATTACAGCTTAGATGGGGTGATCCGCTTCTCATAGTAGATCTATTGAAGTTGATCGGTGAAAGGATAGGTTTTGGATACATACTAGGTGAAGGATGTAGGCTCGCATCCATGAGGATCGGGAGAGGATCTGAGAAGTATGCTATGCATGTTAAGGGGTTGGAGATACCTATGCATGATCCTCGAGCCTTCAATGGTATGGGGTTACAATACGCTACATCGAATAGAGGTGCATGCCATCTGCAAGGTCTGGTTATGAGGATCGAACAAGGTGAGAGAATACCTGATCTCAAGATATATCGTAGATTCTATAGGTTCGAAATCGAAGGTAAAGGATGGCTTGTAGCTACTATGCAAGATTGGCATCATGTACTAGAATCTCTAGGCCTCTGCAAATTTGTCCAAATACCTCCAGGACATATAGCCGGGTTCTATCTTCTAGTAACCGGTATAGAGAAGAAGCTACCCGATCTTCAGAAGTGTGGTGAAAGGATATCGAATATACAGAGATTATTCAATATAGTAGCGGGTGCAACTTCTAGCGACGATACGCTTCCGGATAGGTTTCTATCAGAGCCTCTCGAGGAGGGGGGTGCGAAAGGATATATCGTAAAATTGAAACCCATGCTCGATGAATACTATAAGTATAGGGGATGGAATGATAGAGGTATACCCACTAGGGGAAAGCTCGAAGAATTATCGATACTGGATATCGTAGAAACTCGCCTCAAATCTCTAGGAATAGATATATGGAGCTAGATTAATTCAGAGTATGCCTTAGTATCGTACATATTATGCTTGTTTCGCGCTTATTTTAAATAGTAAGATTCTGATGAAAGCTGGAGTTCTGGCTTATCGCGGTTTGAATATCGCCCTCTCGCCTAGGAATGGAGTGGATAGTGCTAGTACGAATAGTAGGCTTACTCTATCTACT
>Ga0185307_1001349_pt1 | contig 13759 bp, 14 predicted proteins | sample LHCtaG_FD_128010 | JGI IMG/M metagenome (GOLD analysis project Ga0185307, IMG submission 128010) | Hot spring microbial communities from Little Hot Creek, USA to study Microbial Dark Matter (Phase II) - LHC4sed_matched (SPADES... | ecosystem: Environmental > Aquatic > Thermal springs > Hot... | reverse complement strand
CAGCCATGCTTTTCTGGCACACTCTAATAGGGCTTGCCGAAGCAGCGATAACAACAACTTTCCTAACCCAGCTTTACAAGCTTCAACCAGCAGTTCTAAACGGGTTAGCCCTCCTCAAGAGGGATGCCGTTTGAAGGGTTATGTCAAGGTTCTAATCCTAATATTAGTCGGCTTTGTAGTTCTGTTGCCATTCGCCTCAACATATCCAGACGGACTGGAAACCGTGGCTGAAACACTAGGCGTAGAAGAAACTGAACCATTTTGGGGCGGTCTTATGCCAGACTATACGCTTCCAGCAGTCGAGCACCCTTACATGTCGACTCTGCTTGCGGGACTCTTCGGAACATTTCTTGTTCTAGTCTTGTCATTCGCCCTTGGAAAGGCTATATCTAAAAGCAGTTGATAAACGAGAGGAAGGCTATTCTCTGCTTGCAAGAATCACTATGTAGTCAGCTGTGTCTGCACACATGTCCGCGGCATGTTCAATAAATTCTACAAGGTCGTCGAAGATAACCATGGAGCCGCTGTCCATTTCATTTCCATATTTAATGAACAATGCCTTTGTTTTCAAATATTCATCATCTATTTTCTTTTCAATTTCCTCAACCTTTTTAGCTCCGTTTATGGCTCCAGAAGAGTCAACCGCAATTTTTTCGATGCTTCCCCTCAAGGCTTGGGCGCAATCCACAAGAAGAACCGTCGTGTGGGCAGTGCTCTCCCATAACTCTTTCGGTATCCTTGCCTCATTCAACATTTTGATGCATCTTGCCGCATCCTTCACGTGGTCTGCAAGCGTGTCCAGTCTTTTCACGAGGTGCATTAGGTCTTCACGGTATTCGGCAAAGAGCGCCACGCCCTTTGAAAGTTCTTTGAAAACTTCTGTGCGGAGTCTGTCAACCTCCTTTTCAACCTTGAAAATGTTGTCTATGTGCTGCACGGCTTCTTTTCGGTTGCCTTCCACCATTTTCTGCATAGCATAATGGAGAAGCGTCACAGTGTCGAGGGCTTTTGTTATCTGTTCTTGTGCCAAATCAAGAGCTTTTGCCCTGCGCCGTCTTTCAAACCACGTGTAACTCTTACTTTCCAAGGTTTTTCATCTCACTCCACAATATTTTCATAGAATACTTAATAACCCTTTTTCAATTAAAGTTCCTTCTCGGCAACCCAGTAAGATTTCACTTCTCCAGTCTTTGTGATGACGCACTCTTTCTTGAATATTGGGACCTCCTTTTTATACCTTTCAACGGCCTCTTTTAATACTGGAAAGACGTTTTCTCTGTGGACGCCTGCAACCAAAACGTACACAAGGTCTTCACCAACATTAAACTCGCCGTGGAAATGGTGAATTTGGACATCCACTATACCCTTCTTCATTTTCAAGTCTTGACAGATTCCCAATAAAACTTCATTAGCTTTCTCCTCGTAAGCTTCAATCTCCAATTTTTGAACTTTTTCTCCGTTGAGGTTTTCTCCGCGGACAACGCCAATAAAAATTGCTATGGCTCCGGCCTTGCGAAAATCAGGCTTGCTTTTTATTTCGGCTATTAATCTTTCAAGGTTTAATGTGCCTTTTTCATGAACATTTTTTGCAATTGACATTAGCGTTCACACATTTCAATGGATTGTGAATGTTAAATTTTAACTTATTCTCACCAGTTTTTGAGCTAAGTTTGAAAGCTTTTTGCGGTATTCTAAAAGCCTTTTATGGGCATCTTCCAGCGCAATCTCCGAAAACCTTACTATGGTGTTTGGCTTTGCCTGCCCAAGCAAGTCCAAGTCAGAAGTTATTACCACCGCTATTTTTGGGTAGCCTCCAGTTGTTTGTGCGTCCCTCATAATTACAATGGGCTTTCCATTTCTTGGAACTTGAATGGCTCCAGGAAGCAATGCATCCGAAACGATTTCTGCTTTATCTTTATGCTCTATTGTTGGTCCGTCGAGGCGATAGCCCATGCGGTCAGATTCAATCGTAACCTTGTATTGGCTTGAAAGGAATGTTTCAACGCCTTTGTCCGTAAACATGTCTAATTGCGGTCCCAAAACAACATGAACCGTAAACTCGTCAAAAAATTGGGGTATAAGGTTTTCTGGCATTTTGTAGCAATCTTCCAAAAGAGAAGCATCAAACCCGTAGATTACATCTCCAGCTTTTAGCTGTCTTCCTTCAATTCCGCCTAGTTTACCCCTCGTGTGAGTGGATTTGCTTCCAAGAACACTTGGCACATTTATGCCCCCTCTAACAGCAAGATAGCTTCTACAACCTTTCTCTACTTTTCCGAGTGAAACTTTTTCACCCTTACGAACTGTTAATGTTTGCCACATAGGTGCATCTTTTCCGTCAATTTTTACGGAAACAACTCCACCCGTAACAGCGATTTGCGTGTCCGCCAACGCTTGTAGTTCTGGTCCGATGAGGGTTATTTCTAAGCAAGCGTCGTTAGGGTTGTTTGCTACGAGAATGTTTGCTGCAACCATGGAAAAGGTATCCATTGCACCTGAAATTGGAACTCCATATTTGAGGTAGCCATATCTGCCCAAATCCTGCACTGTTGTGAAGAATCCAGGCCTTAATACGTGGAAAAGATTCACGCTTATTCCTCAAACGTTGGTTTGTAGACACCAGCCTTAACAAGCTCTTCAATTCTTTTGAATTCCTCTTCTGAAATCGACACAAACTTCACAATGTCTCCGGGTTTGAGGAGGGCTGGCGACTGCCAGTTAGGATCAAAAAGCTTGAGAGGTGTTCTACCTATTATTCGCCATCCGCCAGGTGCCTCGCATGGATATATTCCCGTTTGCCTTTCTGCGATGCCCACTGAGCCTGCTGGAACCTTAAGTCGTGGAGTTTCAAGACGTGGGATTGCAATTTCTTCTGGCACTTCCCCTAGATAGGGAAAGCCGGCGACAAAACCTATCATGTAGACTCTATATTCTCTCCCGGAATGTATTTCAACAACTTGCTCTTCTGTTAAGCCGTGGTATTCAGCTACATCTTTCAAGTCCGGTCCATAAACGTCTCCATACACGACTGGAATGATGATTTTTCTCCTCTTTACTTCCGCGGAAGTATCCTTCAACCCTTTTTCAATCTCCTTTATCTGTGCAACCAAGTACTCAAAGTTTACTTTCGCCGGGTCGTAACGAATGAGCAACGATCTATATGTGGGAACTGTTTCCTCCACCCCTGGTATGTTTGCCCTTAAGATGGCTTCATTTAATGCTATGACTCTGCTGTTTATTGCGGGATGTATTATATTGCCAAATTCGACTGTTAGGGCTGTATCGCCGAAGGGCAAATAGCGAGCACGGAGGTAGGCGCCCACAGATGAATCCCACTTGTAGGGTTAGATAAATTGACCTATGGGCTTAACTTCCACACCTGAGTTTGTAAGCCTACTTTTTAGGGTTTTGGCAAGTTTTAAGGCTGTGGGTGTGTCGCCATGAACACAGATAGTGTGTATGGTGCCAAGTTTCACTAATTCCCCGTTAATAGCCTCCACTACACCCTCCTTTAGAGCTTTTAAAGCTCTTTTAACCACTTTTTCCGGTTCCTCAATTAAGGCGCCCGCGTTTTTTCTAGAAACCAAGCTTCCATCTGGATTATACGCTCTATCGGCGAAAAACTCGTAGGCGACACGTAGTCCGGCGTTGGAGGCTGTTTCGGCCAAGACTGATTTTGGCGATGCAAAAACTATTAGGTTTTGGTCTAGTTCTAGTATGGCTTCGGTTATGGCTCTGGCTAGTTCCTTATTTTTTAAGGCTGTGTTGTACATGGCGCCGTGGGGTTTTACATGTTGAAGGGTGATGCCGAAGACTTTTGCAAAGCCTTGAAGGGCGCCAACTTGATAAATAACGTAGTTTTTTGCCTCTTCGTATGTAAGTTGCATTTCTCTTCTCCCAAACCCCATTAGGTCTGGATACCCCGGGTGGGCCCCAACGGCAACTCCATGTCTTTTTGCAAGAGCAATTGTCTGGGCTATTGTCAGCGGGTCTCCAGCGTGAAAGCCGCATGCAACGTTTGCAGAGGTTATGTGTGGCATTATTTCAGCGTCGTTTCCAACCCTAAAATTTCCATAGCTTTCACCAAGGTCGCAGTTTATGTCAACTTGAAGCATCAAGATGCATCATCCCCAGCGAGTTTAAGCCTTCAAATACTTGCGCATATCCTCTATGACGGCGGATGGAACTGGTAGATCTTTCATAGTGAGCAAGCCAGCTGGCGCATTAAGCACTTTCGGAATAGTGTTGATAACTATCGCAGCCGTGCCTATGTCCCCGTGGACGCATGGCTGTATTTTCTGTTTGACGGTTGGCACGCCGGTGATTGTTATGGCGTCGTACTCTTCTTTTGCTCCAATATAGGCTTGAAAGTCTAGAACTATAACTTCTTTAGCTTTCATGAATCCTTTTGCTCTCTGTCTTAAACCAGCCACTTTTCCAACTTCAACCGCTATAGCCTCGCTTTTCACAGGCTCCTTGGCTATTACAGGCTCAACAGGTTCCGCTCTTATTTCGTCAAGTTTCCATGCTAAAGCATCTGCAATCATAGCTATAGATTGTTCAAGACCTACATGCCCGGTGATCTGTCCGGTTTCAATTTTCCTTCTAAACTCTTCAACCGGCAATCCAGCGCCAATTTTTTTCTGGAAAGGTAACCGCCTCGTAGCGGCATTCATAACCCTTGTTGCTTCAATTTTCTCTATTCTTTGACATACAGCGGTCAAGGTGATTACAAGAGTATCCATTAGGAAACCAGGGTTTATGCCGGTGCCGAGAATGGTGACGTCGTGCTTTTTGGCTAAAGTGTCCAGTTCTTTTGCTATTTTTGGCTCTGAATGGTAGGGGTATGAGAGTTCTTCGCATGTTGATATAACGTTTACGCCATGTTTAACAATGGAGGCTATTTGCGGATAAGTATCTTTCAAGTATGATGAAGTTGCGTGTATGGCTATGTCTGGTTTTGTTTTTGAAAGTGTGGCGTCAACGTCGCTTGAAACGGTTACGTTCATTTTCTTGTTGAGGCCTAAAACTTCTCCCAAATCCTTGCCAACTTTATCCTTTGCAACGTCTATTGCGCCGACTATTTTTGCGCCTTTCTTTTCAAGAAGAGCCTTTGCTATTAGGCTTCCTACTGCGCCAACCCCGTAGAAGACAACTTTAACCTCTTCCATAAGGGTGTTTCCTCCCGCTTTTACGGATTTATTTCTGATCATGAACTCTATAAAAGAGGTTTGGCGCACATTTAAAACCTTTACATTTGTAAAGTTTATATCCTTGCGCTTTTTCAATAATAGGAAGGCGAATCGAATTGACCGCGGTGAAAACCGTAACTTACAAGGAAATTCTCGCCGAGTACCCAGACGCTGAAAAACTCAAGTTTTGTTTTGAATGTGGAATATGCACGGCAAGCTGTCCCATGGCAGAACTTCTAAAAGAAGAATACAATCCAAGAAACATTCTTGAAAAGATCTTCCTAAACCTTGAAAATGCTTTAACTTCAGATGAGCTTTGGCTTTGCGCTTGGTGTTACAGCTGTTATAGGCATTGCCCGCAAGCCTTGAAACCACCAGAAATATTTCTTCACGTCAAAAGGTTTGCGGTTAAACATGGATATGGACGAGCATTTGAAAATGCGGTCAGAAAAATTGTTAAAGTATCCCCCCTTCCCCTAGTAACGACTCTAACGTGTTTCCATCCGGAACGCGCAGGGTTAAATCTAAACGAGGTCATAAACGAGACTGAAAAGCTGAGAAGGGAATTTTTGAACAAGAAAAAGAAGGAAATCCCGGCAGAATCATCAAGGAGGAAAGTGGCAGTCATAGGCTCTGGACCAGCGGGGCTTACAGTTGCATATGAATTAGCTTTTAAAAACTATAAAGTTACGGTTTTTGAGGCTCTTTCTGAGCCCGGAGGGATGCTAAGAAAGTGTTTGCCAGCTTATCGTCTTCCAAGGGAGTTTTTGGATAGGGATGTAGAGGTTTTAAAAGATATTGGGGTGAAAATAGAGACTGGCGTTGTGGTTGGTAGGGATGTTGATTTTAGCAGTTTACAGAAACAAGGATATGACGCCATTTTCGTCGGTGTTGGCGCTCATAAGGGGCAAGAACTAAGGATTGAAGGCGGTGAATTAAGCGGGGTGATGCATGCTTTAGACTTTCTCTGGTTGGTTAACTCTGGAAAGGCGCCAGATATTACGGGCAAACATGTTGTTGTAATTGGCGGCGGGAACGTTGCCGTCGACTCTGCAAGAACAGCCCTGCGATGTGGTGCTGAAGAAGCAACAATATTCTATCGAAGATCCGTGGTGGAGATGCCTGCAAATCCATGGGAAGTTAAAGAGGCTCAAAATGAAGGTGTAAAAATCGAGTTTTTGGTTTCTCCGAAAAAGTTTCTGGGCGACGGCGGAAAAGTTTCTGCTATTGAATTTGTCCGGATGCGGTTGGGTGAGTTAGATGAAACCGGAAGGAGAAAACCGATTCCCGTTAACGGTTCAGAATTTGTTAGAGAGGCGGATATGGTAATTTTGGCGATAGGTGAAGCTCCTGACTTATCTTTTCTGCCGAAAGATGTTGAATTGAACGATGATGGCACCGTCTGGGTTAACCCACTAACCATGGAGACAACCCTTAAAGGCGTGTTTGCAGGCGGAGACGTCGTAACTGGTCCAGCCTCAATAATTGAGGCTATGTGTGCTGGAAAAACTGCTGCAGCTTCGATTGATTGTTACCTAAAGTCTTTAGATTTAAGGTGAATGGGAATGTCAGTAGAGGAAGTCCGCATAGGGGTTTATGTTTGCCATTGCGGTTTAAATATTGCTGGCTCTGTTGACTGCAAGGAGGTTGCAGAGTTTGCGGCTACGCTTCCCCACGTTGCTCTGGCAAGGGATTACCGTTATACATGTTCAGACCAGGGACAAGCGCTTATAAAGAATGATATTAAGGAGTATAGGCTCAACCGTGTGGTTGTTGCTTCATGTTCGCCGCGACTTCATGAACCGACATTTCGGAAAGTTTGTGAAGAGGCTGGGTTAAACAAGTACCTTTTTGAGATGGCTAACATACGTGAGCAATGTAGTTGGGTTCACCTTTATGACAAGGAGGCGGCAACTGAAAAAGCTAAAGACCTTGTGAAAATGGCCGTGGCAAAGGCAGCCTTACTTAAGCCAGCCAGCGAAATTGAAGTGCCGATCATAAGAAAGGCATTAATCATCGGCGGTGGCGTTGCAGGCATTCAAGCGGCGTTAGACCTTGCAGATACTGGTTACAAGGTATATTTGGTGGAGAGGGAACCGAGCATCGGCGGGATGATGGCAAGGATAGACAAGACTTTTCCAACGATGGACTGTTCTATATGTATTCTTGCCCCGAAAATGTCGGATGTAGGGCATCACCCGAACATTGAACTGTTAACCAACAGCGAAGTTGTTGATGTAAAAGGATACATTGGCAACTTCCGAGTAAAAGTTTTAAAGAAACCGCGTTATGTGAAGGAAGACTGTTCAGCATGTGGTGAGTGCTCGAAAGTTTGTCCAATTACGGCGCCCAATGAGTTCGACGCTGGTCTAGCCTTAAGACATGCCATTTATACGCCGTTTGCACAAGCAGTTCCATCAACCTACATAATTGATATGAACCTATGCCTCAACAAGGACGGTGTGATAGTATGTGACAAGTGTGTCAAGGCATGCGAAAGACAAGCCATAGACTTCACAATGAAACCTGAAACCGTAGAACTAGAGGTGGGAACAATAATAGTGGCGACTGGTGCAGATGTTTTCGACCCATCAGCACTGCCGCAGTATGGTTATGGCAAATATCCGAACGTAATTACATCCCTTGAATTTGAAAGGTTGATTAATGCTGGCGGGCCGACTGGTGGACGGCTAATTAGGCCTAGTGACATGAAGGTTCCGAAGCGTGTGGCCTTCATACAATGTGTTGGATCCCGTTCCAACAAAGCTGGGCGTACTTACTGCAGTAATGTTTGCTGCATGAACACGATAAAGGATAGCCTTCTCATTAAGGAGCATTGGCCTGAAACCGAAATCTACGTCTTTTATGTGGACATCCGCGCATATGGAAAAGGCTTCGAAGACTTATATAAGAGGGCTAAAAAGGAAGGTGTAATATTCATTCGAGGGCTTCCAGCGAAAATAATTGAGGATAAAAGAACTCGCAATCTTTGGCTTATAGGCGAAAACACGCTTCTAAAAGAGCCATACAAAATGGACTTTGACATGGTTATTTTATCCGTTGGTTTAGAGCCGCGAAAGGATAGCGAAGTAATACAAAGGCTTTTGACGCTTTCGAGAACTCAAGATGGATTTTTCATGGAAGCCCATCCAAAGCTTCGACCAGTTGATGCCGCCACTGGAGGCATATTCTTTGCCGGTTGTGCTGAAGCTCCAAAAGATATAAAGGATAGCGTAACACAGGCAAGCGCTGCCGCGGCCAGAGCGGGCATATTGATGGCTAGGGGCAAAGTCACCGTTGAGGCTATAACGCCAATTTTGGATATCGAAAAGTGTAAGGCTTGTGGACTTTGCACAAAGGTTTGTCCTTACAATGCTATAACCCTCAACAAGGAGCTTAAGCGCATCGAAATAGTTGAGGCTGCTTGTGGTGGATGCGGAACATGCGCTGCGGAATGCCCATCCGACGCGTTAACACAAAATCACTTCACGGACGAGCAGATAATAGCCCAAATAGATGCAGTGACCGAAAAAGATGCCGACAAGAAAATTGTTGCGTTTTGCTGTAACTGGTGCGCTTACGCCGGTGCAGATTTTGCCGGAGTAAGCAGAATGCAGTACCCGCCAAGCGTGAGGATCATTAGAACAATGTGTTCTGGAAGGGTTGCTCCAAAATTTGTTGAAAGAGCCTTTGCGAGAGGTGCTGCAGCGGTTCTGGTGGCAGGCTGTCATCCCGGAGACTGCCATTACATTAACGCTAACTATCATACCCAGAGGCGTGTGGAACGCCTATGGAAAAAAATGGAGCAGAATGGCTTGAACAAGGAAAGGCTTCAGCTTTTATGGGTTTCAGCAGCCGAGGGAGAAAGATTCGCCTCAAAAATTTACGAAATGCAAAGGATAGTGGAAAGCATAACACCGGAGGAAATAGAAAAGGCTAAAAAAGTTTTTGCAAAAGCTGGAGGAGTTTAAAATGCCAGAAAGGCTTTGGAGAACACCCCTAGACATTGAAAAGGTTGTAAGGCTTAAGGCTGAAATTCACATACTAAAAGACCAGTGTAAAGGGTGCGGTTATTGCATCCAATACTGTCCCAAAAAGGTTTTAGAGGAATCGGACGAAATTAACGCCAGAGGGGTTCACCCCCCAAGAGTTGTGAATGAAAAAAACTGCATACTATGTAACTTCTGTACGGCTATTTGTCCAGACTTCGCAATTTTCGTTAAAGAAAAACAGTGTAAGGATGGGTGTTAAAATGGTTGATAAAAAAGTTGTTTTAACTGGCGTGCACTTTATGAGCGGGGACGTTGCATGTGCAGAAGGCGCCATTGCGGCTGGATGCCGTTTCTTCGCAGGATACCCCATAACACCCGCAACGGAAATAGCTGAACACATAGCGGCTAGAATGCCGAAAGTCGGTGGAATTTACATTCAAATGGAAGATGAAATTGCCTCCATGGCCGCTGTGATAGGTGCATCTTATGCTGGTTTAAAGGCTATGACAGCCACCTCTGGACCGGGTTTCAGCTTAATGCAAGAAAACATTGGTTTGGCTGCAATGACAGAAGCCCCCTGTGTGATTGTTGACGTCATGCGTGGAGGCCCCAGCACTGGACAGCCCACTCTTCCCGGACAGCAAGACGTTATGCAGGCCAAATGGGGTTCTCATGGAGACTACGAGATTATAGCTTTGGCGCCTTCGTCAGTTCAGGAAATGTTTGACCTTACTATTGAAGCCTTTAACTTGGCTGAAACTTACCGTGTTCCAACATTGTTGATGGCTGATGAGGTCGTAGCCCACATGTGGGAAAGAGTAGTCATACCTCCAGCTGAGGAGATAAAGATTGTTAACCGTAAGAAGCCTAACCTTCCACCTGAAAAATATGCGCCTTTTATGCCTGACGATGATTTGGTTCCACCGATGGCATGTTTTGGTGAGGGTTACCGTTTCCACGCCACAGGTTTAACTCACAACGAGTATGGCTATCCAAGAACGCAGGATTCGGACGCACAGATGAAGCTTGTCAAAAGGCTTTGTGACAAAATAAGGAGGAACGCTGACAAAATTGTTCGCGTTGAGGAAGTGATGTTGGACGATGCGGAGGTTGTGGTTGTGTCCTATGGAATCGTGGCTCGGGCGGCGTTAAGCGCCGTGAAAAAAGCCAGAGAACAAGGCATAAAAGCCGGACTTATCCGTTTGATTACTCTTTGGCCTTTTCCAGAGAAACATGTAGCTAGGGCTGCTGAAAAAGCAAGAGCCATAATTGTGCCTGAAATGAACTGTGGCCAAATGGTGCGGGAAGTTGAGAGAGCCGCGAAAACAACACCGACATATCATCTTTCGAAGCTTGGGGAAGAACCCCATGCTCCTATGGAAATTCTTGAGGCTATAAGGAGGTATGGTTGATGATGGAAACTATTGAGCATCCATATGCAAAGTATTTGAGAGCCACTATGATGCCTCATATCTGGTGTACGGGATGTGGAAACGGCATAATCTTAAACGCTTTTGTGCACGCATTAGATGAACTGCAAACAGACTTAGACAAGTTTGTAGTAGTTTCTGGGATAGGCTGTATAGGGCGAGCGGCCGGATACCTAAACGTGGACTCTTTCCACACGACTCATGGGCGCCCGATAGCTTTTGCCACAGGAGTTAAGCTTGCAAGACCCGAACTGGAAGTGGTTGTTATAAGCGGCGACGGCGACCTCTTCGCCATAGGTGGAAACCACTTTATTCACGCGGCTAGGAGAAACATCGGCATAAAGGTGATCTGCGCTAACAACTTTAACTACGGGATGACAGGCGGACAGGTAGGACCAACAACACCGCTGGAAGCCATTACCACCACAACTCCTTATGGCAATGTAGAACATCCGTTCAACCTTGTTCATTTAGCTGCAGCTTCCGGTGCGACTTATGTGGCTAGGTGGACCACGCTTCACGTTCGCATGTTAACCATGTCCATCAAGAAAGCGCTTCAGCGGAAAAGTTTTTCTTTCATAGAGGTTGTATCCCCCTGCCCGGAAATCTATGGACGCCACAACCGAATGCGAACGGGACTTGAAATGATGGAATGGTTCAGAAAAGCCTCCGTAATAGCAAACTTTTCAGATCCAGCGAAGGCGGAAATAACCCAGGAAAGAATTGTTGTTGGAGAGTTTGTGGATATAGAAAAGCCGACTTATGAACAGTTACTCTATGAAAAAATGGCTAAATTGATGAAAGAAGAGTTGGAGGCAAAAGAATGCGGATAGAAATAAGGTTTGCAGGCTTCGGCGGACAAGGAATAATAAAGTCAGGAATTATGACGGCCATGGCTGCTTGTGTTTACAGCGGAAAATATGCTGTGCAGACGCAGTCATATGGGCCAGAGTCGCGGGGAGGTGCGTGTAGATCAGAAGTTATAATTTCAGATGAGGAAATAGATTTTCCAAAAGTTATAGAGCCTGACATCTTGGTTTTGATGTCGCAGCACGCCTATAATGAATATGCGGAAACCGTGAAGAAGGGGGGCATAATAATTCTTGATCCAGACATGATTCCAAACGAGCGGAAAATAGAAAACGTGAAAGTCTTCAGGGTTCCAGCCACACGGATGGCTGAGGAGCTTGGAAGAAGGGTTGTTGCAAACGTGGTTATGCTTGGAGCTTTTACGGCAATAACTGGTATAATGGACAAAGAGGCTATTAAGGAGTCGATCAAAGCAAATGTTCCTAAAGGAACTGAGGAACTAAACCTAAAAGCTTTTGAAATGGGTTATGAATACGGCAAAAAACTTGTTGAAGGCTAACCTTGTTCCGCTCTCGGCAATGGTGTTTGCACTTGCGCCTGCAGCTGAGCTACTGGCGTTAAGAGCTTCGATTTTCTGACACCTACATGCCGCAATGGCACAATTTTCTTAGCTTCATTGTAAACGTCTGAGGCGATTTTTCCAAGAACCATTTCTTGGGCAAACTGGTCTAATGTCAAGGCTTTACTCTTTTCTTCAACAATTTTTGCCATGATCTTGCGGACGGCTGTTTCCTGCGAAGTTTTAATTCTTGAAAGGGTGAAGGCACATACAGCCACCCTTAATCTATACCCGTCTTTTGTTGTCACGTTGAAAATGCCGTCAACTTTTGTTGTTCTTCTGCGTATAAGGCTTCGCAAATAATCCCTAGAATACTCGTGTCCCTTAAACATGGTGTGGGCTGTTTTCCCCTCAACTTTCACTATTTGGAAGTAAATCTTCATGTATTGGTGGGCAAAATCTCCCGTAATGTCGTAAAGGGTTGCCTCAATAACCCTTCCAAGCAGTTTTTCCGATTCGTCTGCGGGGATTGATCCAAGCTCCACGTTTCCAAAGTATGGTGGAGCTAACACTGTGTACCATGCTTTACTGCGCCATTTATCCCGGACTTTTTTAGCAGACACGATAGCCCTCCATTTAGCGATGAAAAGTTTCATTGAAAGGTATTAAACTTTACTTTTTGGGGGAGATTTTTTCTATGCCCATCATGTACTTTCTTAAAACTTCTGGAATAATCACCGAGCCATCTTCCTGTTGATAATTCTCTAAAATAGCCACAATTGTTCTCCCTGTGGCGAGTGCTGTTGAGTTTAAGGTATGTACAAAGCTTTTTGGGGGTTCTCCCTCTTTTTCCCGGTAGCGGATGTTAAGCCTTCTCGCTTGGTAGTCTGTGCAGTTGCTGCATGAGATTATTTCTCTGTAGGCGTTTTGCGCTGGCATCCATGCTTCAATGTCGTATTTTTTAGCGGCGACTTTTCCAATGTCGCCGGTGCAAACGTTGACAACTCTATATGGCAGCCCAAGTTTTTGCACAAGCTCCTCCGCGTTCTTTAAGAGCTCCTCATGCATTTTCCAAGAGTCTTCCGGCTTGCAGAACACAAACTGTTCGACTTTGTTGAACTGGTGAGTGCGAAAAATTCCCCGGGTGTCTTTGCCGTGAGCACCAGCTTCCTTCCTAAAGTTTGTGCTTATTCCAACAAACTTTATGGGTAAATCTTCAGCTTTCAAAACTTCATCCATAAACATGGCCGCCATGGGATGTTCTGAAGTTGCAATCAAATAAAGGTCTTCGCCTTCAACCTTGTACAAGTCGTTTTCAAAGTCGCTGAGGGCTATGACGCCTTCATAGGGTTTACGCCTCATGAGGAAGGGAGGCTCTATGGGTGTGTAACCTTTCTTAACCATTTCTTCTAAAGCGAAGCACATCAAAGCCATGTCCAATAAGACGCCTTCATTTTTCAAATAAAAGAATCTGGAGCCAGCAATTTTCCCCGCCCTTTCAACATCCATTATGTCCAATTTTAAGCCTAAATCTATGTGGTCCTTCGGTGGAAAGCTGAATTTCGGCAGTTCTCCCCATGTTTTAACAACAACATTGTCGTTTTCATCTCTGCCAACTGGAACAGACTCGTGCAGAAGATTTGGTAACATCATGAGATAATTGCGCACTTTGTTCTCGTAGTCGGCTACAAGCTTCTCCAGTGCAGCAATTTCTTCATCAATCGCTTTAGCTCTTGAAACAACTGCTGTAACGTCTTCCCCTCCCTTTTTTAGAGA
>Ga0185307_1001346_pt1 | contig 13768 bp, 12 predicted proteins | sample LHCtaG_FD_128010 | JGI IMG/M metagenome (GOLD analysis project Ga0185307, IMG submission 128010) | Hot spring microbial communities from Little Hot Creek, USA to study Microbial Dark Matter (Phase II) - LHC4sed_matched (SPADES... | ecosystem: Environmental > Aquatic > Thermal springs > Hot... | reverse complement strand
ATTGGTTTCAATATAAGCTACATTTCCCTTAAAATGGGTGACTATTACCTCGTCTTTAACTGGGAAAATAAATAACTTCCTGTTTGGATTCCAAAGTTCAGGTGTAGATTCAGGACGTGGATAAACAAAGCTCAAGCTTAAGCAATAATTATATCCTGAGGGAAGTCTAAACTCTATCATGGCGAGCGGCCTCGATGTTATTTAATGTTAATAAAATCATATAATAAGGCATTACTGTATTTATGTAAACGTCGAATGCGGCCATATTTATACTTGGCTCTAGTTTTTTCATTGCAGCTATATCGATAAAGTTTTGTATATTTATAGATTCACCTATCGTACGCAAAGCTAGATATGCGAAGGCGGTATGCTCTATTGTGGGTTCGCTAATGATTGGTTTTCCAACATGATAACTCTCTGGATCTTCACCACATCTACCATTGCATATGCGTTTAATCCATTTCACATAGTTCTCTAAGAGATATTCTGCGTTTGATTTGTTATTAGTTATAGCACCACTATTAATGGCTTCATTGAGTGACAGAACAGCACTTGCCGTAGCAAGAATAAATGTTTGACACCATCTTCCGTATAGGTATCCATAACCTCCCTCCCACACAGTATCCTATTGGAATTTATGTTGATGAGGAAGTGGTAAGAAAAGCAAAGGAAATTGGTTTGAACATCTCAAAAATCTCAGAAGACGCGTTAAAAGAAGTAATAGAGAAAATTTTGAGCTCTAATTTGAGAAAAGGAGCGGGCCCGCTGGGATTTGAACCCAGGCTCTTCGGCTCCGAAGGCCGACGCCTTTATCCTGGCTTGGCCACGGGCCCCATGTAATTCTAATCTAGGCCATACTTAAATCTGATTTGGTAAGAGAAGCATTATTAGCAAGCGGAGAACCAAGACATTTTTGTGATTTGTCGAATAATAGTGAATAAGCGACGGGCTATTGGATTAAAAAAATAAATAACCGTTGACGCATGAATGTTTGTGAAGAGTCTTGGTGATTCCATTGTTTATTGGTGAGAGAGTGAGTGGAGCGATAATCGTCGAAGTCAAGCCTGAGGGCTTCCTAGATATTCTTACCAAGATTGAAAAACCCCTGGTAGTTACGGTTGTAGGAGGAATCAGTAAGAAGGAGTATAAGTACCTCACCATATACAAGGGCCTTGTCTTCCTAACTCAATCTAAAGCTCCCCTTGAATTTCCTCAAGGAGTTGAAGTAGTCACGGCTAAAAGGATTCTAATAGGAGAACGGATGGTACTCAGCTAGATTTAGTTTGAACTGGCTAAGTTGTTCTTATCTTAGTGAAGACTATCTCCGGCTTGCTTATCTTATGCCCGGGCTGAATCGCGAGCTCTCCTGCAGAATCCCACCCGTAGTCCTCGGGCAGGCCTTCAAGATTGAGTATTTTCCAAATCTTTTCCGATGAGCCTGGCACGTATGGTCTTAAGACTATTGCTAGTGTCCTCACTGCGTTTACGCATATGTATAGTGCGTTAGGGTCTTTTGTTTTCCAAGGCTCTTTAGCCTGCAGGAACTTATTGCATTCGATTGCGAAGTCAGCAACTTCTTTCAACGCCTTATCTATCTCATAGTTCTCAAGCCTCTCCCTCATTGCATTGGAGAGCTCTCTTATTTTCTCTAAGAAGCTAAAGCATTCCTTATCCTTCTCATAATCTTGCGGCTTAGGTACTTCACCGCCGTAAAGGTTCCATATGAGTGTCAGCGTCCTGTGGATGAAGTTACCTATGTTGCCGACAAGTTCACCGTTAACCCTCTCCACGAGCGCTTTCTCAGTAAAGTCACCGTCCTCGAAGAAGGGGATGTCTCTTGCAAGAAAGTATCTAACTGCATCGACCTCGTATTTCTCCAATAGTTTAAACGGGTCTATCGCAGTGCCCTTAGACTTGGAGAGCTTCTCCCCACCTATAGTTATGTATCCGTGGACAAGAATATGCTTTGGCAAAGGTATGCCGCACGAGAGTAGTATTGCTGGCCATATGACTGAGTGGAACCAGTTGATGCCTTTCCCAATAAGGTGAACGTCGGCAGGCCAGTACTTCTTATACTTCTCCCCGTTAGGATATCCTAGGGCTGAAATATAGTTTACCAAAGCGTCGACCCAAACATATATCTTGTGCTTGGGGTCGAAGGGTACTTCCACGCCCCATCCTACCCGTGACCTGCTTACTGCAAGGTCTCTCAATCCCTCGGACCTTATCCTGGCAATCATCTCCTGCTTCCTCTTCTCCGGTATTACGAACCTATCACCCTCGATTAACTCTAAAACCTGCTTCTCATACTTGCTTAGCCTGAAGAAGTAGCACTCCTCTTCAATATACTCTGGTTCAGTACCGTGTTCTGGACACTTGCCATCAACCAGATCTTTTTCAGTCTTATACTCTTCGCAACCATAACAGTATAGGCCGCTATAGCTACTCTTATAGATGTCCCCGTTCTCAAACATTTTGGTAAATACTAGCTGTGAGACCTTGCGGTGTCTCTCCTCAGTTGTTCTTATAAAGTCATCGTTAGAAATATCGAATGCTTTGCAAAGCTCTTGGAACCTCTTAGCATTCCTATCTATAAACTCTTTAACGTCTAAACCTGCCTCTCTAGCAGCCCTCTCATTCTTAGCAGCGTTCTCATCAGTACCCGTTAAGAAGAAAACGTCTCTTCCCACAAGCCTGTTCCACCTCGCTATAATATCTGCGCAAACCTTTTCGTATAAGTGGCCTAGGTGCGGATAAGCGTTAACATAGTCGATCGCAGTCGTTATGTAGAACTTTTCCTTCCTCCCATCCATCGTCGAAAAACCTACTCTAGGCGATTTAATCTTATCGCTAAATCCGATCATTAAGATACCATGCTGAAAGCTTTCCTATAAGAGTACGCGAGAACCATTATTGTAATGAAGCCTAGTATCATGAAGAGCTAGTGTCTTTTCTGAATCCGCTTTAATGAGCCTTAGGAATCATCTCACTGCCTACAACACATATCATCGCACCAGCGCTAAAGGCGAGGAAAAATGGGATAAGCCACCGGAATACCTTTACTAGTAGAGCGATTAGCAAGCTCCTAAGGATTCTACAACTCCAGACTATACCCCGAGCAATAAAGAATCATCCACCCTTAACCAAGTTTATATTTTATTCGGTACCTAAATTTGCCATAGGTATCAAAACATTTAAACTACCTGAAAAATCCTAGACTCCAGCCAATGAGCTTGAAAGCAGAGCCGAAGATAAGTGAGAAACGGTGGTCTCCGAAGCTGGAGGAAGACCTGTTGAAGACCTGGGAGAAGGAAGGACTATACAGATTTGACCCCAATAAGCCGGGGGAGATATACACGATAGATACTCCGCCACCATACATATCTGCAAAATGGCATGTCGGAGGGGCGGCTCACTACGTGGGGATCGACATGGTTGCAAGGTATAAGAGACTTCTAGGGTACAATGTTCACTTCCCGATTGGCTGGGATAGGAATGGTCTTCCCGTTGAAGTAATGGTTGAGAAGCAGTTTAACATCATGGTGAAGGAGGTTGATAGGGAGCATTTCATCAACCTTTGCAAGCAGACTCTGGACCAGGTTGAGGCCGAAGTGATTAAGCAGGCTAAGAGGCTTGGCTTAAGCGGCGAATTCGAAAACATGTATAGGACGGATTCTCCAGAGTACAGGAGCCTTACTCAAGAGACCTTCATAGAATTGTGGAAAAGGGGATTAATATACGAGGCGAAGAGGCCTACTAACTGGTGTCCCCGATGCGGCACGGCAATAGCGGATGCTGAAGTAGAGTACATAGAGGTCCCGTCGAAGCTTTACTACATTGTTTTCAAGGTTAAAGAGACGGGGGAGGATTTTCAAATAGCTACGACGAGGCCTGAGCTCCTAGCTGGTTGTGATGCAGTCATATTCAACCCTGCCGATGAGAGGTATCTCAAGCTTGAAGGCAGGACGATGATCGTACCCATCTACGGTAGGGAGGTTAAGGTTATTCCAAACAGCTACGCTAAGCCCGATTTCGGAACCGGGCTCGTCATGGTATGCAGTTACGGAGACACTTCAGACATAAGGTTGTTCAGGGAGCTCGGTTTGAAGCCTACGAGGGTTATTGATGAGAACGCTGTTTTAACTGAGGAAGCCGGTTTCCTCAAGGGACTCAGGGTTGACGAGGCTAAGATGAGGATTGTGGAAGAGCTTTCTAAAAGGGGTTTGCTTGCTAAGACTGAGGATATTGTTCAGAGAGTACCTGTCTGCTGGAGGTGCCGGACGAGGCTGGAGTTCGTTGAGATGAGCGAGCTATACCTTAAGCAGGAGGAGTTCGTCGACAAGGTTAGGGAGGCCTCTGACAAGATGGTTTTCCATCCCGAGCCAATGAGGCAAATACTCATCGATTGGATTAATAGCATTAAGGGTGATTGGCCAATTTCCCGGAGAAGGTATTACGCTACGGAAGTACCGCTCTGGTACTGTAAGAAGTGTGGCGAGCCGTATGTTCCGGAACCCGGGAGATACTATCGGCCTTGGAAGGAGCATCCTGGTGAAAACGCTGAATGTGCTAAATGTGGTGGAAGAGATTTCCGAGGGGACACTAGGGTTTTAGACACTTGGATGGATTCCAGCATATCCCAACTATACGTGACCGGCTACAGGAGGAACGAGGAGCTCTTCAAAAAATCATGGATATGCTCTCTGAGACCACAGGGTTACGAGATAATAAGGACCTGGCTTTACTATTCGATTCTCAGGACAGTACAGCTGGTTGGGACACCGCCTTTTAGGGAAGTCAGGATAAGCGGCCTAGGGCTGGATGAGAAGGGGGAGGCGATGCATAAGTCTAAGGGTAACGTGATTTACCCGGATGAGTATATCGAGGAATATGGTGCTGACGCCTTCAGGTTTTGGGCTGCTTCAGAAGCCAAGCTTGGCTCAAACTACCGTTTCTCTGAAGAAAGGATTAAGGCTGCGAGGCTCTTCCTCACAAAGCTTTGGAACATCGGCAGGTTTATATCATCCTTCGAATACGTTGGTGAAAAGCCTGAGCTATGCCTGCTCGATAAGCTTGCATTAAGCGAGCTCAAAAAGGTCATGGAGGAGGCTAAGAAGGATTTCGATTCCCTTGATTTTTACGGGCCCGCTAACCTCTTGAGGAACTATGTCTGGAACTTCTTCGCAGACCATTATCTTGAAGCCGTTAAGCCAAGAGCATACATGGCTGGGAGCAGAGAGGAGGCGCTGTCAGCATGGTATACTCTGCACAGGGTTTTAAGAACATGCTTAATCACTCTCTCACCCATAATACCCTTCATAACAGACTACTTGTTCAGAAACATGTATGGCAAGCCTGTAATGAGCCAGCCTTTCCCCAACTTGGATGATATTGAGCTTATTGACGGTGAGTTGGCAACCCTGTTTATGAACTTAAACTCAGCCGTCTGGAAGCTTAAGAAGAGGCTTAACGTACCTCTTAACGAGAAGATAGGTTACAGAGTATACTTGCCAGAGAAATTGAAGGGACTGGAGCCTGATCTGGTTAGGATGCATAGGGTTGAGGTGAGCTACGAACCGCCTGAACAAGGATTGGAAGAAATCGACGGATTCTTCTTCAAGAAGCTCTAGCCTTGGTTGAGGATTTCCTCAAGTGTTTTAACGCAATCGTTTATGTCTTCAATACTCTTAACATTTGCGAATTCTATCGAGACGTGGCCATTATATAAGGCAGAGCGGAGAGCGTTCAGCATCTTCCTAAGAGTATTCTTCTCAGGATTGCTCAAATCGCCCTGGCCGATGACCACATGGTTAACCAGTGGCAATACTTTTTCAAGAACCTTCTCGTCGATTCTTTTAGCATCCTTAATGCTTAATGTTAAACCTATGTTCTCAGAGCCTATATCCTCAACCATGCTCGTAAGCCGTTCTATCTTCAAGTACGCTGATTCATCAGTATCTATGCTGATCTTCACGTTATTCTTCTCCGCCGAGGAGAGGAGGTTAAGCAGATTCCTGTAGAGAAGGTTGAAATCCTCCTCAGTATACTCTCTGCCCTTCGCCGGCACAGCCTTCAGCCTTAAAACCCTGCAACCATTCTCCCCGCAGAACCTTATCCAGTTCTTAACCTCGTTGAAATACTTCTCATCGCTCTTAACGTTTCCACCCAGCAGGTTGAGCCCAAGCGTTAGCGTAACTACGCTTCCCCCGTTCTCCCTAACGATTTTAAAAATCTGATGAACGTGTTCCCTGCTCTTAGCACTCTCCTCATCCAGTTCAATGCTCTTAAACCCTAGCCCTATCAGCTTTACTAGAAGCGGCTCTAGCCCACCTTCTTTAGCAACTAGATTGCTAAGGTTTGAAGTATTAATACAGATGTTCAACAGGTTTCCCCACACCTAACAATTCCCCACAATAACGTTCAGCATTATTCTCCCCATACATATAGCCTTCTCCCAAGCATCTCCGTATGCTTCAAAGCATGCTCCATTGTAGTTACGCTGGGAAACACGTTTAAAGGGTTTCCTTCACTCTTCATTTTTTAAAGTCTGGAAAAACTCATGCGACACTCTTATTTTAAGTTTTTCCCATTGAGAAAAACGGGACAAATCCTAAAGTATGTAGGTGAAGGAGCCTTCGGCAGTATCCTCAACCAGTATCCCCGTCTTATTAAGCTCGTCTCTAATTCTGTCGGCAAGACGGTAGTCGCCCGAAGCCCTAGCTAGGCTCCTGACTTCCATCAGTATTTCGACGAGCCTCCTCTCCCTCTCCGTAGCTTTCTCAACCCCGCTCTGGAAGAACCCTAGCATCCTCCACAATCTCACAAAGCCCCCTAGGAAACCCTTCGACACGCCTCCTTTATTTAGGTCTTCGAAAATCTTGTTTGCAGCACTCATGAGGGCGGCGATAGCCTTAGGAGTGTTGAAATCGTTAGCTAGATGGCTTAAGACCTCTTCTTCAAGCTCCTCCGCCCCACCATCGGCCGCATCGCCCTCGCCAAGCCTAATGATGATCCTCCTAACCCTGTCAAGCCCCTTCTTAGCCGATTCCAAGGCCTGCTCACTGTAATCCAACGGGCTGCGGTAATGGGTTGAGAGAATGTAGAGCCTCAGGGTGTCGGCGTCAAACCTTTTTAAAGCATCCTCGATAGTAACGTAGTTACCTAGCGATTTAGACATTTTTTCTCCTCCAACCGTCAACGGTCCATGGTGCATCCATATGTTGACAAACCTCTTCCCCGTCAGGGACTCTGACTGGGCTCTTTCATTCTCATGATGAGGGAAGATGAGGTCCATGCCGCCTGCGTGAATATCAAGCGTCTCCCCCAAGTACTTCATGCTCATCGTTGAACACTCTATGTGCCAACCGGGGCGCCCCCTACCCCAGGGGCTTTCCCAAGACGCTTCACCCGGCTTAGCTGCTTTCCAGAGCGCGAAATCCAACGGGTCCCTCTTGCCCTCGCCAGGCTCGATCCTCGCGCCTGCAATAATCTTATCAAGCGATTGGCCGGAGAGCTCTCCGTATCCCTTATACTTCCTTACTGAGAAATACACGTCTCCCCCAGACTCGTACGCGTAGCCCTTCTCCACAAGCCTGCTTACGAAAGCAATTATGTCGGGAATATGGTCGGTAACCCTTGGGTTGAAAGTAGGATGCTTTACTCCAAGCCTCATGGTGTCGATGAAGTATTTCACAGTATATTGAAGAGCAACCTCGCTTGCAGGCCTGTTCTCCTCCCTAGCCCTGTTTATTATCTTATCGTCAACATCGGTAATGTTCCTGACGAACAGTACTCTGTAGCCCAAATACTCTAGGAACCTGCGGAAAGAATCGTAGATTATCTCTGCCCTAGCGTGTCCCAGATGGGCAACGTCGTACACGGTTGGTCCACAGACATACATCCTCACCTCCCCAGGGTGCACCGGCTCCAGTTTCTCAACCCTCCTTGTTAGAGTATTGTAGAGGAATACTTCCCTGGGCCTTTCGGAGGGGTTCATAGTCGTCCACCAGCCGCGCTACTTTTCTTTTAAATATTCTGTGATTCTCCTCCTCTCCCTAATGTTTCTCAAGAGCCTGCTTTCCTTCAAAACCAGTCGCCAGGGAGCCCTGAGTTTTCTCGCAGCATAGGTTAAGGCAGAATCGATACTCCCGAATCTAACCGGCTTGCTTGCAAGGGCCTTCCTCACGTTCTCCCTGACCAGCCATACTCCAGCAGGAAGGAAGTACCCGGGCCCAGCCTCCCTGAGCACCAGCACAGCAGCCTGCCTCCTAATCCTGTATAGATACTCTACGACAGCAAGCCTTGCCGCATAGTAGCAGCCGCCTATCCTCGCGTAAGTAGTCCTCCCCTCAGTGTCCTCGTAATCCGAGCCTATTGCAATGCTTTCATCACTGCCAACGTTCCACACGGAGCCCGGGTGAAACATCTCTATGAACTCGTAAGACCATTTACCGGGCACGAATATTATTACGAATCTGTTGTCGATATGCTCAGACTCGTATACGGCGCACTCGTCGATCTCAGTGTTCCCCCTAATCTTCTCAAGCATTTTCTCAGCGAGTACGCTATCCACCGCAGTTATGCTCCACCTGGTTGGGACAAGCCTCCTCCTCTTACCGACGCCGAATAACGCGACGCTGAAAGCCTTCTGGATCGTTGAAACAGGAACTCCGAGAGAGTATAGATAGTAAATCGCCTCAGAAGCCTTCAAATCCTCATCGTAGTAAGCCTTCTCAATGAAGCGGTTGACCCTGACATTTCCAGACTCTATTTTCTCAACAACCCCATAGGGGCCGAATGGCTGAGCATCCTCATCCAGCAATATTCTCGCTACAACGGGCTTGGAGAACTCTACGTAGGCATCAGTGGGCTGGCTTGCCATAGCCATCTCTTGAGTAAGCTCAAGAAGCCTCCCCGCTTCCCAAGGCTTGCGAACATCCACTCTGAACATGCCTCTAACCAAGCTAGACCTGTACTCGACAAGCTTCTCAAGGTCTATGTCCCACCAGGATTCAGGATGGTCGAGCACACTAGTGTCCCCAAAGTACGGCGGGACCATGGGGCCGACTCCAACCTTTGGGTAACCTGTTCTACCGACGAAGACCCCTGGCGGGGAGGAGCCGTCCAGCATCGTCTTGTTCTCAAGCCTAACCACCGGCTGCAGCTTGCTGTACCTGAGCAGTATCGGGCACTGTCTTCTCCCGCATAATGCTCTCGAACCCAAGCAGTATACGCACAGGCTTCCCCTTATTGCTCTGAGCTCCACGTCCCCGCTGCCCCAGGGCGCCGGCGGGTTATTCAACAGGTATTCTCCTGCCACGCTTCCTCTTGGTTAAAACGACCTCAAGAATACCGTTAGAGTACCTTGCTCTCGCAGACTCCTCCTCAACCCTCGTAGGCAACGGGATTCTCACACTGTAGTACAGAGGCCTCCCGCCAGCCAGTCTCCTAACTGTAGGAGTCTCCTTTTTGCAAATACCCTCTACAACAAGAGAATCCTCGTGCAGTGTTAGCTTAATATCCTCTTTTTCAACGCCGGGGAGGTCGACGCTTATCCTTATCTCATCCTCCTTCTCAACAATGTTGTACAGGGGCTCGACGCAACCCATAGCCCTCATTCTGCTTCTTCTAAAATCCTCTTCGAAAAGCCTCCTCATCTCCTCCATCATCCTCTCAACATCCTCCACCACACCCCACCTCCTAGACAAGGTGCTCCGTAATGGGCTGGACCTGCCTCATCCTCCTTATCTCGTCGTCAGTCCTCCTCATCAGCTCCCTGTACTGCATTCTAACCTCCTCCGCCGAGGCGATTAGCGAGTCTACCTCAACCCTCTCCAAGCCTATTTGCGGAAGTATTGTTAGCACTTTCGCCGCCGAACCGGGGTCGGGGTAATTAAGGTAGGATTGGACGAACAACCCTATGCCGGTGATTCCAAGCTTCTCCAGCTTCCTCAGAATAAGGGCCTTGGGGCCGAAGATGAATCCGTCGTTCAGCAGTTCAACACCCTTCATATTAGACAGGATGGATAACGCCTCCTCGTTCGTCGGCACCGCGTAAACCTTCGGGTCAGTCACGTCTATCCTATAGGGGTCAGGTATTCCGCCTAGGCTTAGGAAGACCCTTGGGTTCTTAGCCTTAACCCAGTTAACCACTTCATCAACTATCTCGTAGAGGCCCTTCTGGGGGATTGGAAGCTCAGACCTTATTATGTAAACATTATCCTTGTAGTATATTTCGAAAATATCCCTGATCTTCCCGTCTCTTATAACGAGCATCGGCGGGAAATCATCCGTCTCCAAGTAGCCTGTTCTCTTGAAGCCGAGCTTTACAAGGTAGTGGCTTAAAGATATTGTTCCAACAAGACCAATATCGGGAAGCCCCTCGAGTATGATTGGTTTTTCAGATTCAGTCTTAACCTCTTCAATAATCATGCTTCTCCCAACCATTTCCACTATGAAGAAACATTTCCCGGAGAGATAAAAGCTTTAGCCTGATTAGCGTTGAGGCTCAGCGTGAACAATTACTTCAACTTTTCCTCCAAGCCTTTTCTTAACAGAATCCTCCAAGTATGAAGCCGTCTCATGCACCTCCGCAATACTAGTCTCCCCATCCATGCTTACTGTCAGCTCAATCCTCTTCAAGCCATTAGGGTCTTTGAATGCTAATATTCTCCTCACCTCTCTAATTCTTTTAAAACGATCAGCCTCTTTCTCAATAACCTCCTTAACCTTAGGATAGAGCGAAGAGTTTAAGTCAACAGTCTCCACATGCGTCACTGGCAAGCCAGCTGTCTCCAAGTGGACCATTACGCTACCCACGTTTTCAACATTGTTCAAGATATTCTTCTCAACCTCGTCAGCAATTCTATGCGCTTCTGAGAGGCTCATGCTGCTCGGGACCTCCACGTGCAGCGATACCAAAAGTTTCCCGCATGATTTCGAGACAAATATCTCGTGAACGTTTAAAACGCCTTTAACGCTCAGTGCGGAATCCTTCACCCGTCCGTAGAGGTCAGTAGACCCCTTGGGCATTGTTTGAATTCTAACAATAGCCTCACTGCCCAGCGCCTCGGAAATCCCATTCTCCACCTTCTTCACAGAATGGCGTATGTTTGAGAAGCTACTATCTACGGGAACAAGCACACCCACGTCAACGTATGTCCTCCTATCAACCCTCCTAGTGTTAAGATACTGGATGTTTTCGGCACCATACTCTTCCTCGATGATACTCCTGATCCTCCTAACCAAGGTGGGCGGGACAGTATCTGTGAGCTCCATACCTGTTTCGTAAAGCAGTCTAACCCCCAAGTAGGCCATAAGGGCGGAGAGCACTAGCCCGGCTACAGCATCAGCATACGCTATTTTGAAGAAGCCTGCGAAAGAGAAGCCGATGATAGCCACCATGGTGTCGAAGAAGTCTGCGAGCGAGTGTAATAGGCCTGCTTTCACACTCGCCTCGCTTCGAGAAGCTTTTGAAAGAGTCGTTATTCTCGCAGCGTCTACCCCAAGCGTATATGCTAACGCTACGAAGCCTACCGGATTAAGGTATACTTGCGACGGGTTGGCGAGACGGTCGATACTCTTCAGGAAAAGGTAGGCGACGAGATACAGGAAAGCGACTCCGCTTGCGAAGGCTCCGAGCGTCTTCACCCTACTGTGGCCATACGTGTGACTCTCATCCGCGGGCCTAATGCTAACCCGGTACGTTATTAAGAGCATTCCTGTTATTATGAAATCGTACAAGGCGTGGATCCCGTCTCCCAAGATCGCCAAGCTATTAGTGAGCAGGCCTGCTGAAATTTCGAAAAGCATTACAGAGCCTATTAAACACGTGGATAACAGCTGTGCTTTCAGTATTCTTTTTTCTTCGGCTCTACCCAAACTCTTTGTTGAAGGGCTTTTCGAAGCGGCTTTTAAGTTTGTCTTTTTAACTTTTTAAACAAGCCTGAAACTACTGTTTGAAAATGTTTCCGGCGGGAGACGAGGCTGAACGTTACACGCATCCGATTATTGTCTACATGTTGATAGGTATTAACGTCGGCGTTTTCCTGTTAGAATCCTCAGACCCGTGGGCTTATGAGCTTACGATACTTCGCTACGGGTTTGTACCGAGGCTGTTTACGATCAATCCTTTAGACGGCTTTTTCAGAATGTTAACTTCAATGTTTCTACACGCAGACATCATGCACCTCCTTGGCAACATGTTCTTCCTATACGTTTTCGGCGACAATGTGGAGGACAGGATGGGCCACGGCAAGTTCCTGCTCTTTTACATAGTATTCGGAATAGTTGCTGACCTAGCTCACTTCATGATAGACCCTTCCTCCCCAATCCCAGCCATAGGGGCCTCGGGAGCCATATCTGGAGTAATGGGAGCCTATATGGTTATGTTCCCCCTTGCGAGAGTCAGGGTTTTCTACAGGTTCTTCATGGCGAGGCTCCCAGCTGTTGTCTATTTAGGCTTCTGGTTTCTCCTACAGCTTTTAGAAAGCATGCTCCCAGGCTACAGTGGCATAGCCTACTGGGCTCATATCGGCGGATTCCTAGCGGGCGTAGTCGTTGCACCCTTCTTCAGGAAGCGTAGGCGTCGGGCTGTAATCCAGTATTATTACGTTTAAACACTAACATATTCTGGGGAGAGGTATTCCTTGAAGCATTGGGAGGCTCCTCAAGCCTCCAGCCCTCGTCCTAATCCTGACCTCTCCCTTTTTCGACCTGTCTACTACGCGCCCTATTACGCGCGCATCCATGCTAACATCCAGGGCTCTTAAAATCCTGACGGCCTCATCCGCGTAGGATTGTGGGACGAATATTACTAGTCTACCTTCACACCCAAGGTAGAAGGGCTCTATGCCAAGGACCTCGCAGAACCCTAGAACCTCCTCCCTCACAGGCACAGATTCTTCCTCAATCTCTATCGCAACACGAGACGATTCCGCGACCTCGTTTAGGGAAGTGGCTAAGCCCCCTCTCGTAGGGTCTATTAAGGCGTGAAGCGGCGTCTTTTTCCTTACGAGGGCTTCGAGAACACTGTTAAGGGGAGCGCAATCGCTAGAAACATCGGCTTCAAGCTGAAACTCCCCTCTTGCAGCAAGCACTGCCGCACCATGGTCACCGATGCTACCTGTTACTATGACCGCGTCCCCCGGTTTAGCGTTTAAAGTCGATACTTTAACACCCTTGTAGACCCTGCCTATGCCGGAGGTGTTTATGAAAATCTTGTCGCAACCACCTTTTTCAACAACCTTAACATCTCCAGTAACTATTTTAACACCCGCCTTATCCGCAGCCCTCCCTATGCTCTCAATTATCCTCATCGTGAAATCCGTCTCCAATCCTTCTTCAATTATTAGGGAGAGGCTTAGATACTCTGGTTTAGCCCCCATCGTAACGAGATCATTGACAGTCCCGTTTACCGAGAGCATCCCTATGTCGCAACCCTTCACCACAGGAGGCTTCATCACGAAGGAATCCGTTGTAAAAGCTATTCTGCCAGTATTCGTCTTGATGATAGCCTTGTCAACCCCCCTCCTGGGAGCGTTGAGCCTGCGCGATATGTCTTCGACAAGCTCGTGCATAAGCCTCCCGCCGGCACCGTGTTCGAGAACTATCTTGCCGCGCAACTACTCGACCCCCGCATAGTAGTAAGCGGCGCACGTCCCCTCGGAGGAAACCATGCAGGGCCCCACTGGATTATTAGGATTACAGACTCTCCGGTAGAGCTTGCAGTCCGTGGGCTTCCTACTGCCCCTTATCACTTCTCCACACA
>Ga0185307_1001343_pt1 | contig 13783 bp, 10 predicted proteins | sample LHCtaG_FD_128010 | JGI IMG/M metagenome (GOLD analysis project Ga0185307, IMG submission 128010) | Hot spring microbial communities from Little Hot Creek, USA to study Microbial Dark Matter (Phase II) - LHC4sed_matched (SPADES... | ecosystem: Environmental > Aquatic > Thermal springs > Hot... | reverse complement strand
CAACAATTCTGGCTTCCTTACTCTAAACGTTGGATATAAGGTGGTCCAAGCACAGAAGCTACAGCCTCCGTTCTTTCTCCACCAGCAATCGCGACCGATCATTGTATACGTGCCAGGAGTTCTCTTGTAGTTTCCATTCTTATAAGCATAGAGATACCATTTCGTTAAATCTCTATCTATGAATGGAAGAAAGTTGAGATCATGGTTAAGTATAAAGTTTCCAGTATTTTTCACCTCACTATTCTCCCTATACCATATTCCAGGTTCAAGAGATCCCATTTTTCCATTCAAGTATTGAACTAGGTTTAACAACAGAAAATCATAGCCTCCACCTGTCAGAACATAATCTGCTTTGCTGTTCTCCATCGATTCTCGTGGCAAAGCCGTGACATGATCGCCAACCAAAACAACCTTAACCTCTGGAACCACCTCTTTAATATCATCGATGATCCTCCAATGCCTCTTCACTACAAGAGTCTTAGTCTCAATCGTCACTATGTCTATATCACTCCTCTCAAGCCAGCTAGCCACTGACTATATGATTTCCTCTCAGCATCCCGTCATCCCAAACAACATCATAACCAGCATTCTTCAGCAACGTAGCCGCATAAGCAGGAACCATCGGATAAATATACGTTGGCTCATGAAAATACTGAAACTGCCTATTCTGACTAAGCAGTGGCACACCTTTCCCCGTGTTTATTGGTGGATAAGAAATGCTGACCCTCATCTTTCCAGATCACGCTTCATTAAACCCGCCAAAAAAGACACGCCATAAACAACATGAGTTGCAATGATCCCCAACCAAACCAGCAAAATCAACTTGGCATCTCTGACTTCCAATAACGTTGCAAATAAACCCAACATAAGATACATAGCTACTGCCAATAACATAACGTTCATAAGGAATTAATTAATGAGTGATGCAAACACACCAGCAAACAAAGACAACACAAGCAGTGAAGGCGCAAAGTACGTCAACTTGAACGAAATTCCTCGAAACCTCTTCGCAAAAAATCCCCTATGCAACCCAAACCTCGAAACCTGCTTCAAATGGGGCACCAAAAGGACGGCGATGATGATATACAACAACATCCGAAGCTTCGACCAATTTTTGCCAAGTCTCTTAATAGCTAAACAAATCAACGTATCCTCGCCAGGCCAATACTTTTCAAGTCTCAGCATTATTTCCCCAGTCTGGTATGCATGGGAGCCCAAGCCTACTCCTAGGTTGACGCTAGGCTCTGGGAGACTAGGCTCCTCAATAGAAACTTGTGAAAAGTCATAGTCATAATGTTGACTGGTATGAATTATCTTCAGCTCCAAACCGCTCTTTAAAGCCTCGTGAATTATAGGAGCAGACTTAATTATCTGAGGCCTAGTACCAAATATGATGGCGAAACTCATTCCAGTTCAGCTATTTTGAAGAATTATTAAAGTAGATATTCAAGAGGGAATATTGAAAGGACAGTTTTCCACACTCCATATGCTCTATCCATAACACTGTAATAAAACCAAGGCTCCCCATTCCTTATGATGGGGCACGGCGTATCTAATGCAATTTCGCTCTTTATGCCTGGAATTATCTTCTCCCTTTCTCTAGGGCCATCTATTAAAATTCCGATTCTAGTTGGGTTCAGAAAATAGGGAGATAAATCCTTAACTAACCCAATATATTGCTTATATGGAATCCTATTGAATATGTAGAGGCGGCCGGCAAAAGGTAATGTGAGGATTCTACTCTAAAGTATCCTGCCTTCTTCAAAGACTCTATTATCGGGTAAGCCTTCCGATAGGATGCACGAACTACAAGCACATTAGCCACGTCTCTCAACCCCTTTTAACAGCCACGACCATCACGCACCAAGAGAGTTTTTCAGGGGGAATCTTAGATAATATCCTATCCAAGCATCTTATAAGGGCTTAATTAGAATATAAGAATGCAGTAACTCTGGTGAGTGGTATGAAAAGAATTGCTCTTTCAAATATTATGTGAAGCTTGCCCGTTATTTTAGACGAAAATTGACTGTACGCTAGAACATTTGGGTGTTCAATATTGTGCCTATGATTCTTTCGACCTAAAATTTCGTTAACGCTATACTTCATAGGAGTGGTTATTAGCACTAGACCTCCTTACGAAGTATCCGGGCTACTTCTTTAAAGCTTCATCAGGATTGAAGAGGTGCTCGATAAGCTCGCTACACAATACAAAACTCACTGAGAAATCCCTAAAAAGGAGATTACACGCATCAGCCAACACGAGATTAGCAGACTTGATTATCTGAGGCCTAGTACCTAAGATGATGGAGATCCTCAGTCTTAGCTCAACCCTTGGTATTCAACAAAGCCCTGAGCCCGCAGGCTAACCAGAGCCTAATACGGTTTGATAAATTGATAGTATAGTACTGATTCTTTTTCCCCTTATGTTAAATTGCATCTTTGCCTTTCTTCTAGCCATTTCGCCCATTTTTTAGTATGTCTGAATTTTGAAGCAAATAGATCATATTTGAAGATAGCATTCTATAATTTTTAAAGGAACAAGCAACCCGTTAATACCATTATTGATTACATCATTAGCTCCTCCAACATCAAAACTTACTACTGGTAGTCCAGATGCGAGTGCTTCAAGAATAGTGGGGGACATGTCATCAGCTAAGGAAGTATTAACATAAATAGAGCTAGCACACATTAACTTGGGCATCAATTTTCTAGGAATCCTCTTACTAATCTGACATATCTCTCTAGTCTCATGCTTCGAATACTGGCATTTAGTTTCTAGATAATAAGGCTTCTCCCTAACTTATAATATTTGAGTAGGAGCCAGTAACCTTTCTGGATTTTTCCAAGAAGGTTGTTCACAATAAGCCACAGCTTTAACGGCAGGTATTTAAAAAGTCTGCTAAGTGATATTAGCCCTACGTTTGGAAAGTGGCAATGATCCACGAGAGAATAATGACTTGGTAGTAGATTGGTTACTTTGTCTTCATCCATGGAGTGAAGATGACCCCATAATGGAGTTAACTTTCCGCAGTGAACGCAACGAGTGTAGGTGATTTGCTCCCGGTATGGAACTGATATTATAAGGATTCCCCCTTTTTTAAGAATTCTGTCAATCTCATGGATAAGCTTTCCTTGGCTGTTTTCGGGCAAATGTTCCAGGACTTCAAGTAGGGCTATCTTGTTAAACACTGCTGTTCTAATCGGTAAAGCTGTAGCGTCAGCACAAATAAAATCCACATTTGGCCGCGTCAGTTTTGATTTTGCTATTGAAAGGCATTCTTTTGATATTTCTACGCCCACCACAAAACTGGCTTCTGTGAAGTGACTCGTAACAAATCCTTCGCCACATCCAAGGTCGAGGATCATGTCTGACTGTTGAGGATCTAAATAGAAGGCAGTTAATTGGGCTCGGCGCTTCTGCTTGTATAGCTCGTGTTCAGATAGGGTCCAAATGTTCTGACAAGTCATGGTTCGTCTAACTTTTTGAGTGGTGTTGATACTCTTCTTTCTATGGTGAGTATGAGGACTGTTCCTATGAAGATAGGGAGTAGAAGTAGAGCCCAAAATACGGCTGTCGGGAGGGTTGAAAATTCATCAAACATTACTATGGGTGGATTTCTCTCGAAGGATTTGCCAAGTTTAACGTTTTCTAGCATGGTGTAGCTGTCTGAAAGTATGATTTGAAAGCTTGTTGCTCCCTTCACGTTTAGATTTTGGCCGTAAGTTCGTGTCTGCCATTTTAACGAGCCAAGCGTATAGAATTCGATGAATGTGACTTCGTTGGCGCTTACTTTTGGTGTTCGAGCCAGCAGATGAATAGCCCCATAGGGTGTAATTGAAATTTGTTCCACATGGGTTATGTAATGTTTGGCTTCTTCTGTGGCTATTTCAAGGTTAAGTGTACCTTCACAGGGCTCGATTGTAAAGGTAGTGTTAAGTTTTAGGGTTGCATAAAATCCTTGTCCATCGCTTATTGTAAGGTTTCCTGTCTTGACAAGTAATTTTGAATAATCCTCCATCTTAATACTTGTAACATTAAAGAAAGTAATAGTTTCATCACTTGTTTTGATTTCGAGCTTTTTAAGTGTGGTTTTTAGTGGGAATATAAGAGATGCTGTTTCAATGTTTACATCATTTTTTAATTGTATTTCCTTAACGTATCCATCGGCGCTTAGGACATAATTCGGCCTTATTTTTGGCAGACTTAAATTTTCCAGTAGACTGCCAAGTAAAGGATAATAAGTGGATGCTTCGTTTTTGCGTAATACTTCAATAATGGGTTTTATGTTTACGTAGAATAGTTCGCCGTTTCCAAAATTTTGCTTCACAATAAAGGGAGTTTCACCATTTAATCCAACATATTGGCTTAAAACTGATAGTGTAGAGTTTTTAAGGGTTAGTTTCGGCATGGCAATTTGTGTCGGCAAGCTTAATGTTTCCTTTCCCATTTCGATTTTTTCCGCGTTTAACTTGGAGTTTTCAACAGAGAATAGGTTGTTTGCAAAGGAGTTGTAGCCGTTTATGTTCAGGATTATGAGTTTTCCGCCTGATTCTAGATAGGTTAAATAATCTTCTAGTGGGCGTAAGTTAAGCAGAACATTATAGGTAAGCGAAAATTCGTCGAATGAAACTTGATAGAATCTGTAGTAGCGAAGCCCTATCCTTCCAGGAATATTTTCCAAATCTGTAGTTAAATAGGTTTTTCCGTTTACTGCAATTTGGTTTAATGTACCATTAACAGTGACTGTAATGTTGTATTCGTCTCCAAAATTCCATTTAATATCCGTTTTGATTCCAGGACATCTCGGTATTGTTTGCTCAACTCCATTAATGATCGTTCTAAAATGAACGTAAACATAAAAGTCTGCACCAAACATTATATCTGCGATTCTATAATTTTTTGAGTCCACCCATGAATAGACGAGGCTAACGTAGTTTAATACTGAAGAGTTTCCGTTTACTGGTTTGGCTTTAAAGGATGCTGTAAAGTTTTCGGCGGAAACTGGCGAAAGAATTATTCCTTCGCCGTATTTTCCGGTTTCGCCTCCGAGCAGTTCTCCGCTGGTTATTTGCCAGCTTCCTCTCACAATAGTGTATGAGGCTAATGTTTCGTTGAATTGGTCTTCAAATAAGCTTGTTAGAATATTTCCTTCAGGAGGGTCGTAGGTCAGCACAATGGTCTTTGAGTTGAGGGCTTTGTCGTCGAGGTCGTAGGCAACTGTATAATTGTATAATCCTTGAGAAAGAAGGCTATAAGCCGTGTAAAGGTTTTGCTCGTCACATAATGATTTGTCGAGAGGCAGTATTAATACAGTGTCGCTGCTTGGCAAGGGTGGAGAAACCTTGGATACATTATATATTTTCACTTCAGAGTTTTCGTAGACTTTCGGGAGCATTTTTACGTAGTTGGCTAAAAACCGGTCAGCAAGTTGGTTCAGCCGTGTTAAGTCTCTATTGTGTAAGTAGATATATGCATGATTATAAGCTGGATGTCTGTAAAGTTGGGTGAAAGCCATTTCAGGCTTGTAAGCCGTGTAGAGAAGCTGCTTTAACCCGAGCTGGTCTGCTGGCGCCGCAAAGGTGGCTATAGCTGCAGAAGTTTCAGTTACGGTGGCCAACCAAGCTTTGGGGTCGTTATCAAGTATTTTCTTAAAAGCGTTTACGGCTTTCATCTCGTCTGAGGAGGGCTGATAGGCTGGATTGTTTGCTACTATGCTCCAATATTCTAGGTTTAGGAAAGTTGTGGAAACGCCGTAAAGAACGATAATCCCAATAATTGCAACTGAGGCAACAGTTTTTACGTTCACGTGAATGTTTCCCTTTTTCAACCTATCAATCGAGAATAAGATTGGGATCGGAGCGAAAACTGCGAGAGAGAGCTTTATGAGCCATATGAACCTTTTCTCCCAATATCCTGCATCAAAGAAGTATAGGTTTATCGTTGAAACTATCCTTCCAGCTACGAAGGTAAAGATCATAAAAGCCAAGAAAAGCGCCACCACCTCGTAAGATTTCACGTCTCGAGTTAGATAGTACAGGGCTATTATGGCTAGGAGACCATTTACTCCAAGCATTAATGGGTACATGAACCATGGAACCAAACCAAAGGCGTCAACCTGCCATGTGTGGAAGGAATCTGCCGACGTTGTCCAAGTAAGAAAGGCTACCGCGTAGGCAAATATTAGTGATAGAACTACTATTTCCAAGAATGTTCTGTTCTTTATTTTCGACCAAGTTCCAGAAAAGAAACGTTTGGGTTTAATGATCCTCCTAATTAACAGTGAAAAGAATAGAGCTGAAATAGGACCAATGAGGGAGACTAATAACGACATATTAATTATGAAGCGCGCACTGAGTACAGAGAGAATGTAGTAAATGATTATTACAAATACAAAACCTAGAATTGAAGATTTTATGGTATCATTAACCCTTAAATTCTGGTTTCTTGATATTGCCCCATAAACAGCTAGGAATAGGGCAAATATCACAGCTTCGGTTACGTGTGTGAGATATGAGACCGCTATAGTGATGGAAAATAGAATAAGATATTTCTTTGCTGGGATTTCTTTTTTGCACATCAGAAAGACCGCTGCCATCAACACCACTAAAGATACAACAGCTGGAACATACCATAATCCGAGTATTCCGTAGACTGTTCCGTTGTAAGTCTTATCCGCCGTGGTGGCCAAGAGCTGGAGTTGAGTTTGGCCCAACGTTGAAAGTTTTATTTTGAGGAAGTAAAGCCACGCGAAGCCTCCTAGACTATTCGTGAACAAGACCCAAAAAACCGTAGCTAAGGATGGCAATCTAGCATCGATTCTCTCTAGATATGGCTTCACCATTATGTAGAAGGCTAATGGCAGAATTAGATTCAATGTGACTAAAGCCGTCTGAGCAGAAACTAGCGACGGCTTTGAAAGTGAAAGAAGCATGGATTCGTGAAGATGAGAAAGTAAGTAAGCTGACCCTATATAAATGTCAGGCGTTCTACCAAGAATGATGCTACTTGCATAATGCCTTGAGATGTCCGTCCCTGGCAGAAGTGTAAAGCCTGGATACATTAAGCAGAAGGAGAGGGCGTAGAACGCTCCGGACAGCATAAGAGCCAAGGAATCGATATTTTTAGCGAAGGACTTTAAAGAAGGGGCTGTGGGCTGTCGCTTATGTTTTAGCGCTGAAACTAATCCCAATCCGATATAGCTGCCTAGCAGTATTAAAATTCGCGTGTTTTCATTTAGGGGGAGGCTGACAAGAGTTATGAAGGCTGTGAAGGCGTAACTAAGTATGAAAGATAAAACCGTAGTTTCAAGTCTGGAGAAATAATGGATCAGCTCGAAGATGTTCAGTATGGCGTAGCCTGAAAGGAGAGATGTGCAGAGCAAAGCCAACGCTAGCTGCACTAATCCCCCATCAATCTTCAATACATTAAACGTTAAGAGACTTAACGCAGAAGTCATAAGAAATAAATCAATTATCAAGCCAACGTTCACATTCTCTATTCTCGTTTGCTTCACGATTATTTTGATGTCATAACCGCTAACGATTAAGTACAGAACGATTATTGTGAGGGCTTCAAACAGGAAGAGCGGATATTTTATCCAAGACTCTATCAACCATAGGGTGAAAGATGAAAAGGCGGTTGCTAACGCCACAACTATTATTGGGCTTTTCACGGGATGATACACTTTATCCTTTCCCATCAGGTAAACTTCCTAACCAGATTAAGGAACTCTACAGCTATCTTATTCCTATCGAATTTCTCTTCTATGAGTAGCCTCGCCCTTTTACCCGCCGCCACTCTAAATGATTCATTCCTGTAAATATAATAAATCGCTTCTGCAAGCTTCTCTTCATTCATAGGCGGTGAAGTCACACCTATCTCATATTTTCTTATGAATTCGGCTAGTATGGAATCTTCATAGGCTGTAGCAATCACGGGTATTCCACATGCACAATACTCAAAAAATTTGACAGGAAGAAAATTTTTCCAAAGGGGGTTATCGTCACAAGGAATCAGACCTACATCAGATTCATTTATCAGACGCACCAATTCAGCTTTGTCACTTATCAACCCCTTATAGTCTATATTGTCGGAAACGTCTAGTTTAAGGGCTAAGTCGAGTATTTTCTGCACTTCACCCTCTCCAGCAATGACCAGTTTAACGTCTCTTAATCCATTATCCACAAGTCTCTTCAGAGCCCTAACTACAACGTCTAACCTATAATAACTGACAATACTTCCTAAGTAAAATAGTGTAAAAACGTGGCTCTTCTTTTTGCTTGATAATGGTTTAAATACCCTTACATCAGCTCCATTCGGTACAAGTCTAACGTTGACCACTCCCCTCCTCTTTAAAGAGTCTACAAAGTTTGGTGTCACTGTGGTGACTAGCTGACTTTTTGCATAAATAATGGTTGCAAGCTTTTTCACAGCAGAGTAGAAGAATCTTCCAACCCTAGAAGTGGCAAGGCTCATAGTGTAGTCTTCCCACTCGTCCCTGTAATCAACTATGCATCTGGTTCTGGTCAGTTTGCAAGCCATCAACGCTCCCAATCCCACATCACCCGCGGGAACGGAAACTATTGCTACGTTAGGCTTTCTTAAGAGTAAGGTGAGTGTTGAAACTGCGAAGGAAATGAGGGTGTTTAAAATAAAGATTAAGGGGTACGTCAAGCCCACGTTAAAGATGAGATTGAAAATGCTGATGCCACCTATCCTTTTTCCACCTCTTTTATGGAACGCCTTATAACTGAAGGCTCCTAGAACCTCAACCGCATGCCCCTTCCTAGACCAGTCTTCCGCAAAGAAACCTATCCTAGTCCAGCCAGCGCCGGGAAAAGGATTAGCAAAACCAAGAATAAATAAAATCTTCATTTTTGGGCTTCAATCTCTCTTATTATTTTTCGCCATAATTCCAAGGTTTTCGTAACTGAAGTTTTCTCTAACATAGTTGTATGCGTTTTTGCTTACTTTTTCCAGAAGCCCAGGCTTGTTTAATAGTTCGATTATTTTATCTGTTATGTGTATTGGGTTATTGGAATTACGGGGAATTTTGGGGCTATTTGATTTTGGTGTTTGTCTAGGGTTGATGTTATGAGCATTGCGAGGAATTAGATAGTTTATAACGACTTTGGCCAGTGCGCCGACTCTTGCTTTGTACATGTTTCTAGCATACCATTTTTTCCCAATTTTAGCCTATACAAGGATTTTCATTTTCTTGCTAAGCGTTTTTGAGAGATTGTCCTTAATGACTTTAAGGCATGAGTCTCCGTTCGTTATTTCCTTCGCCATATTTAAGTATTTTTTCGTGTAGTTCGTCCTTTTGGTGTGCGACACATTCTATTAGTAGTTTCTCAATGGCGGAGGTATGATCAAATAAAAAAAGTTTTTTCCTCTCTTCTATAAGTCTCTTGAAGTAGATGTAGTTTTCATTGGAGTTGAATAGTAATTTAAGCTTATTTGCCAATTCACGATAGTTGAGAGGTTGAAATAGCAACTCCTCATAATTCAAAAGTTCAGGTATTCCACCTGCCTTAGACCCTAAAACAGGAATATTGAGAGAAAAAGCTTCTAATATAACACTTGGACATCCTTCATATAAAGATGGGAGAACCAACACGTCAAAATACTGCATATAATCCAATGGATTTCTAACCCATCCTGTGAATATGACTCTACCGTTAAGATTTTTCAGTTTAACAAAATCCTCTAGATCCTTTTTAATGGACCCATTACCTACGAAGACCAAAACTATATTGTTATACTCCTCATTTAATGAGGAAAATGCGTAAAGGAGCGTTTTAACCCCTTTTAAGAGATCAAGATACCCCACAAAACCAATAATAAACTTATTATCTTTTTTAAGACGCTCCAATAATGGTACTGGTTGAGGTTTTGAGGGTAACACGTTATTGTAAATAACTGAAAATCTATTTGGATTCATGTTTACTCTGTTCAAAATTCTCAATTTTGTATCTAACGAGACGGTAATTATTAGGTCAGCCTTAGGTAAAAAGATTTTTTCTAATATTAATGAAAGCGAGTATTTGATTTTATCTAAAAACGACCGTATATTCAATCCTTGTACGGTGATACCATCACCGTGTGCATAATAAACTAAAGAGATATTCTTCTTGATCCTCTTAAGTAGCCATCCTAAAATTAAATCCTCTTCTCGATAACATAGGAATACATTAATATCATTTTTCCTTATAATACCGAGTGAGATAATGAAACTTTGGAGTAGAAATGGTAAAGAAGGTATCCAATGGAAGCGTATGTTCTTAATGGGATGAAGTATCATATTACCTGAACTTATGATTTTACCAGTATAGATTAAATGTATTTCATGATCTCGATTTGACAATTCAAGCAAAGGTTTAATAAACCTATTATGAGCAGTGATTTCCTTTTCTGATTGATAAATTGCAAGGAGCTTGATTTTTACCTTTTGAATCATTCATTAAACCTTATACAGAAAAATTGTATTATCCGAATTCATCATGACCAAAATTGCCGTATCAGGCAAACTGTTAATGGTCCATGGATAAGTCCATTTAAATAAAAACGTTCAAACAAGTTCTCCAAATCGACGATGATGGATGCAACAGTATTTTATTGCAGAAAAGAAACTATTAACCATTGTTGATAAATCGAACTCTTGCAAAATAATCTCTCTGGATTTTTCACCCATTCTCCTTCTAAGTTTTTGGTTATGAACTAGAATTTTAAGAGCTTTATATATTTGATTTGAATCTCTCGGCTTAACAATATATCCGTTTTCTCCTGGGCGTATCATTTCTATTGCAGCCTGAGAGGCTTGGGATGCTATTACGGGTAATCCACATGCCATCGCCTCATTTATCACAAAGCCCCAGACATCTTCCAATGTGGGAAGCACGAATATGTCTGCTAAGCAGTAAAATTTTATCAATTCTTTTAACTTCATTCCAGAAGGTACAAATTTGATGTCTTTCAGCTTAAGAGAACTCGAAAGGTTCTTTAAATAATACTCTAGTGGACCGCTTCCAAGAATAATTAATGCAAGATTATCATATTCTTGTTTAAGTTTTCCATAAGCTTTAATAAGATGTTCAACGCCTTTCCTTTTTATCAGTTGACCTACATACAGAACAACAACTTTGCCTTTTAACCCCAATTGACTTTTTAACTCTTCCTTACATGACCGGTATTTATCTGATAACTCGATGAATAATTTGTTGTCTATAGCGTTTCTTGCGATGAAGACCTTTTCAGCATCTGCTCCTAGACTGATAACATAGTTTTTTGACAGTTTTCCCGGAACTATAATCGCGTTTGACCTTTTAATTAAAAGCATCCTAAAAGGTCTAGTTATCATCCCCAAAATTGATTGAGGTTCTCTTATTCCTTCCGTCCAATAAATTATTGGAATCTTTAGCAGTTTAGCAATAGCAAATGTAAGCCACATAGTTAGGTCAACCCAATTACCGATCACTACTATATCTGGTCTGTTTTTGATGATTTCGTTCAATACTGACGGATTTAAGCTAAGCGTTCCAATAGAAGTCTTAATAGGAATTCTTGGAAGAACTTTATACCTATAATAGTACCTTCTTGGCCATAAATCCCATCTATGCACGTTCGAGTTAACCAAACAATAGTAAACTATCAGATCCACTTTTCTAGAAAGTTCTTCAAATATCGGATGTATATAAGGAGCCATTTCGCCACCATGTATGAGAGCTACTTTTATGCTATTAGTTTTTTTAGTTTTACTAGGGGAATTCATCTTTTAAGTCAATGTTTAGAAGGTGTGTTTGTACAAGGTTAATGCTTCTACGTTCGTTACGTAAGATATTTCCTTCCTATTCGATACATATTGAAGTACACGTTCTAACTTATCCCACTCATTGCTTTTTTCGATTTCCCATGAATGACCCCAGAGATGATATATTCCACCTCTAACTAAGAAATGGTTAAATAACAATTTAGCACGTGATTCCCAGTCAATAAGCCCTTTTACAGAAATTCTCGTTTTAACATAAATCTTTAATGTCATAAGAGGGGAACCATTTGAAGCATGCAAGGTTACCCCCCACTCATAGGGGTCTTTTGGAAATTCAAAGTTTCCTCCATTACATGTTCTGGCACCTAGAAATCCGTTCTTTTTAACTATTTCCTTGATTCTTTGGTTATATTTACCCTTTGGATAACAGAACATACTTATTTTATCCCCTAACATTTTTTCTAAGTAAATTTTTGAACCCTTAATTTCCTTATCAGCTTTTTCTATTGGAATAGAGGTAAGATCTATATGTGTAAGTGTATGTGCCCCGATTTCATGGTATTCAGAAAGCTCCTTTATTTCCTCTTTCGTTAGCTTATTTTTTAAGTAAAATGGGCTGATATAAAATGTTCCTTTAATACGGTATTTCTCAAGCAAACCAGCAAGTTTCAGATCTAACTTATGTCCATCATCCCAGCTTGTTGTTACGATGTATATCTTCTTCATAGAAGCTTATCAGAATATAGTTCGTTCGCCAATTTTTCGGAGTACGATTTGTGGAACTTTTCTTCTTATATCAAGTTTCTTAGCTAACCATAATATACCTCCCTCAATTAACAAATACCTTGTTTTTGATGTAAAATATGCGTAATCCTTAAACGGTATTATAGTACCGCCAAATCTAGACTTAAATAAATAATGCCCCTCAGTAGAATTTAATGGAGTTGGACCAAAATCCAGGTACCTATATCCTTTATCAGCAAGCTCCTCTATCAATTTCCAGTAGAGAAACTCGTTCGGATTTAAGTATAGGTATCGTGAAAGAGAAGCATTGTACCAAACGTGAGCTTTATCTTTGAATAGGAATGCCATTATTCCTCCTATAGGCTTATTTTCGAAGATTGTGGTTAAGGTTATAAAGTCTTCTCCATACTTTAATCGACTCCATATTAATCTAAACAAATTTATACGGCTATCATCTAAGATACCCTTTGACCTACTCATAGTTTCTCTATATAACATCCAATAAGTTTCTACCCTTGGACATTTTTTATCCACCCGCACACCTAACTTCATAGCCTTTCTAATAGCATTTCTCGCTTTCTTATGCAACTTGTATTTGAATATATACTCTGTACCTTGAGATAGATCTAGTAAAAAGGTACAATACTCATGGCGCCTTATATAATAGTTTGGCATAAATCGATTGAAGGGGGATAGTGATTGAAACCTCAATTTCAAGAAAGCAAGGTTATACTTTCTGACAGTAGCTTCTAATGTTCCCAGTACATTCAGCAGAAGATCCTTGCGCATTTTAATATCTCTTATTAAAAGCGCATCACAATCCATAGAAGAGGTTAAACCTCTTCCGAAAGGAAAGACACTAACAAAGTATAGAGGTAGAACTCCAAGAACATCACCCCGATCATAAAATAATAAGTAGAAGGGGTAACTGAATTCATATTCCCTCAAAATTTGCATCCACTTTATCGTATGAAAGAAAGTGGCATCTGGATGTTCCGATACAAATGAATCCCAATCGACATAATTCTTTGGTGATAATCTAAGTATCTTCATTATACTCTACCTTTTAACTAGCCGCACGCCACTACTTCTTCGTAGACATTTTCCAATTTTTTATAACTCTTTCTTCAGTAAAGTTTTCCCTAACGAAATTTTTACCTTTTAAACCCATTTCTTTAGCTATATCATCACTATTTAACAGGTTGAAAATGCTTTTCGCCAATTGCTTTACATTTCCAGGATCAAAGAATAATCCTGTTTCTCCATTTATT
>Ga0185307_1001342_pt1 | contig 13797 bp, 14 predicted proteins | sample LHCtaG_FD_128010 | JGI IMG/M metagenome (GOLD analysis project Ga0185307, IMG submission 128010) | Hot spring microbial communities from Little Hot Creek, USA to study Microbial Dark Matter (Phase II) - LHC4sed_matched (SPADES... | ecosystem: Environmental > Aquatic > Thermal springs > Hot... | reverse complement strand
AGCCACCCTCAGCGGGCGGCACTCGGGGTGACCCCGTCACGCTTTCGCGTATTGCGGAGGTTTCGCGACTGCTGCGCCCCGTAGGGCCTGGACCCTTGTCTCAGTGTCCATCTCCGGGCTCCCGCTCTCACGGCCCGTACCGGTTATAGGCTTGGTGAGCCGTTACCTCACCAACTACCTGATCGGCCGCGGCCCCATCCTTGGGCGGCGCCTAGAGCATGGTCCAGGCGCCCTTTCGGCGAAGACCCATTCCAGGAGTCCTCGCCTATCGGGTATTAGCCCCAGTTTCCCGGGGTTATCCCCGTCCCAAGGGCAGGTTAGCCACGTGTTACTGAGCTGTGCGCCGCGCCTCCACCATGGCTTGGAGGCGCACGACTAGCATGTCTTAGTCCCACCCCGATAGCAGTGGGGTCCGGCAGGATCAACCGGAGTTAGGTGATCCGGCTGATCGCCGGATACGCTTATTGGGCTACGGCCGCAAAGCCGACTGGAATTAGAGGGAGAGATCCACATAGCCAAAGCCCATTTCAGACCTAACATGTAACTGTCAGGTCCACATTTTTGTGCCCGCAAGTGGAGGCCAACCGTCCTCATTCCTTTCGGCGTAAACGCCTTTCCGGTCGGGGTTGGGCCGCCGCCGGAAATGCGGGCACTTTTCGCAAGATAGACTGGTTTTTCCAGCGGATATAAATGTTTCTGTAGCCATTAATATACATTCTGTTTTTGAATAAGCAAGTCGTGTTCTTGGAGCGTTTTACGTTTTCCAAAGCCTCTTTCTTAAACGTTCGCCATGTAAACGGTTGCCAGTAGACTTGACGAGGCTCTTGACTGTTTTTCAATTTTTTGACGAGGCTTTTAAGAGGGTCTGATTACCACGAGGTCTGAGGGTTTACGATGACTATTAATGTTCCGTAGGCTTTGTTGGCTCCAGTTTTATGGCTTGAACCCAGCCTAGCGTGTGCCTAACTACTCCCTAACTTGGGGTCATCTCCGCCTACATTCCTTTACCGTTGTCCAAGCCAACTCGTAGGTGAGTCGCTGCTTCCGTCGTCCACCATTATGATTTCGCAGAACCCTAATACCCGGCTGCACTCTTGAAGAAGCTGGTGAGACATGTTGGGATGTTCTTTTCACTGTTGTATGTTGGGACGATTATGGATGGTTTGAAAACGCTTTTAGGGGCAGCTTGCACGGTCTCCTTTCCTGCTAAGGTTCTTGGCGCTGAAGGATAAAGCGGGCTATTCCCGTTGAAGAAATATTCCATGAAGAAATGTTGCATGCATGGTTGTGGGACCGGCTTTTGCATACGTATTTTACGTTTAGAAGACTTAAATAGGGCGCTGGAGAGTTTCTGAATTCTTAGGAAAGGCGGAAAAGGTTTATGGAGGACCTTTCAAGGTACTACGCTCTGCTCAAGGATCCCACTAGGAGGAGGATAATTGAGATTCTGGGCGGTCAGGGGAAGATCGGGTTTAAGGAGCTTCGCGAAGCGTTAGGAGTCGGCGTGGGCACAGTTTACTACCACCTAGACATGCTTTCCGACTTCATTGAGCAAGATAAACAGCGCAAGTACCAGTTAAACGCAAAAGGGCAGATGCTTTACAGAGTTTTGAAGGATGGAAACGTCCCTGCAAGCCTCCAAATAAGCGAAGCCCTAAGCCACAGAGCTGCCAGGTGGCTCTTCCTATCACCTATATTCGCTTTAACAGCCAAACCTCAAAGGTTTTTGCCAATATCCGCTCTCATAATGGTTTTAGGGGCTTGGGGGGTCGCTGCAGCGAGGCTTGAACCAGCCCTACTATTCTATTTTGAGGGTTCCACGCGGAGCCCCGAGAGCATCGCTGCGCTTTTCGTTTTCAACTGGATAGGCTTGTTTCTGTTCGCCGAGATTTTGGCCATCGCCCTTTTCAGACGGGTTGGAAACGACCTACAGCTTTTCACATGCATTGGGCTGGCAGCCCTACCAATGGCTGTTTATCCATACCTCTACTTAGCCGCTCCATCATTTCTAGAAGCTCTAGCCTTGCGCAGCTGGGAACTGCTGAAAACTTTGAGGGATTCCGTGCTTGTAGTCTTGCAGGTTTGGAGCATATTGCTTGTCTCGGCGGCTATATGCCATGGAAAGGGCCTGAGGCTGGACAAAGGCATACTTATAGGCCTAACGGCTACGTACGTAAACATAGCCATCCTGTTCATTCTTGGAAAGTTCGCGTAAAAGTTCTAGGTTTCTAGAACCGCCTTTTGGAATAGTTCGAGTTTTATGGAAGCGGTTTTCTTAAAAGCCAGTTTAGCATAGTCTATTTCGGTGAAAAAGCATGAAAAACACGAGAAAAACAATATTGGCTTTAAGTCTAGCTTTTCTGCTGGCCGCACCGGTTTTGGCTGCCGTAAGCCCCTTGGCGAACGCCGACGACGCGTTAGAGAATGTTCAAAACCTGCCCGTCATAGAGGAAAAATGCTGGAGAAATGTATGGTATAAGTTTGAGACACCCTTGGTAACGCTGGTTTTCCCGGCGAAGGGCACAAAGCCCATGTTCCTGTGGTGGTACACAAATGACAACAGCACAATATACGTAATCAAGTTTAAGGGAATAATTGAGTACCTCGCCTTTGACAAGCCATATTACAGGCATAGGTTCCATGCAGACAATGCCACGATAAATGCAACCATGTGGAAAGACCGTATTGAACCAGCCTTACGACAAAGATATGCGTATGGTGGGGTGATGTACCGCCAAGCGGTAAGCAAGTTTATAGAGCTTTTATTCAGCTTACACAGGGCTTACTTGCCATTCAGCGCCTGCAACTGGACGCTAACTGGACCTGTGTTTATTGAAGAGAAAGGCTACTGGTCCTTCAATTTTACCCTAACCACTGTCTACGGTCATCCAAACCTGAAGTTCGCAGAAAACAACATTGAAATCAGATGCAGGTTCTACAACACCACAACCATAGAAATGCCGGATCCTGATCCAAAGTACGCCGACTATAACTATACTGTTGCAGCTGGACAGTTGAAGTTCGACTTCGTTGTGAAGCATTGGGAATGGAACATAAACAAAATCAACGACTTCCTCAAAAAATGGAATATCTCGATACCTGAGAGCAAAACAGGATTGGCACTATGGATTAACATGGCTTCCATAAAGCTTAAAGATTTACCATGCGCTGAAAATGAAGTGCAATATCAGGTGGAGCGTCAGGTTGAGACAGCGTCCCAAATGAGGGAGGCAATAGTCAATGGCGAGCGCTACGCTGTGGATAAAAATGAAACAAGCCAGGATGAGAACCCGGTACAAGCCACGCTTCAGATTAGGGAGAGGTTCAGGGAACGCGTAAGGGTTTACTTTGCCCGCGGAGAAAAAGATGTCCCCGTAGGCTTCTTGGAGTTTGTGCCGTGGGCAAGGCTTCTATACCCGAACGGCACAACCCATGAGTTTGTAGATGTTACGGCATCATACATAGCGGCGGGTGGACACCTCAGACTGTTCATTTGCTACCCATACTTTGGGAACTACGCGCTGGAGCATGATCCAACGATAGGTCTGGCGTCAGCTCCAACAATCCCAGAGCTGATAACCACAAAACTGCTGTGGATCTTGATTGGAGCCACTGCGGTCATCGGTGTGGCTGTTGCTGCTGTGAAATTGCTTAAGAAGCCCGTAAACGTCTTGACTGTCAAATAACCCCTCCCCTTTTTGTTTTTGGCATATTCTTTTTTTGGGTAAAGTTTATATCGTGTATCACTACGTAATATTTTGGATTCAAATGAAAAAGAGAGAAGAGGAAGAAATCCGCTGGCAAGTCGTTAAAGCCATACTTGAAGTGTTTCCAGAGGTAAGGGAAAAGGTTAAAGATTATAGAAAAGCATTACAAATCGAAGGGTTCAGCCTCGAAGCTTGGATCTTAAGTTTAGTTCTTCCTTAACAAGTGGGTCGGCGGGACTTTAACGTTATTTTTGTTGTTTTCGGTTTTTAGGAGCTCTGTTATTTCGCGGTAGCGTTGGAGAAACTCCAGACCCTTTGGTGTCGCCTTATAAAATTCTTTGCCGTTTTCCACTTTCTTATCGATTAGGTTCATTTTCTCCATGAGCTTCAAGTAGTTGTTGAGCTGCGTGAAGCTCAGGTTTGCCCTATACATAATTTGGGTTTTCAAGACACCTTCTTTGGCTATTTCCAGAATTTCCGCAATAATGTAAAGCTTGTCCCGCCTTTTAGATTGGGGGTTGGAGTCCCCAACTTTCATTTCCACATTTTCCTCTCAACAAATGGTTCAAGATAATGGAGAGACACTGCGTATTTTAAGCGGTGTTTCCACAACCCTACTATTACAGCTCTTGCAATATTTTTCTAGAAGAATCCTCTATGAAGCTTCACCTTTTCAGAAACAGTCTTATAGGCTTGGAGAAAATACCAACTAAAAAGGGTGAGAAAATGCTTGTGGGTTTGATTTCAGACACCCATGACAACCTTCCCATGGTGGAGAGGGCCGTAAAAAAGCTCAACGAGGAGAAAGTTGGTCTTGTGCTCCACGCCGGCGACTATGTGGCGCCCTTCGTGGTTCCTAGACTCGGTGGGCTGAAAGTCAGGCTTATAGGGGTTTTCGGGAACAACGACGGGGATAAGGAGCTTTTGAAAAAACGGTTTAGCGAAAACCCCATGTTTGAGGTTCATGGAAACTTTGCAAAGGTGAATGTTGACAATGTCAAGATTGCGTTGCTGCATGGCAGCGAAGAGGAGCTTTTAAAGGCTTTAATTGAAAGTGAGGCTTTCAACGTGGTGGTTCATGGTCACACTCATAGGGCGGAAACATACCGCAAGGGAAAGACTTTGGTTGTCAACCCAGGTGAGGTTTGCGGATACCTAACGGGAAAAGCCACAATAGCTCTTCTCGACACTGTGAATCTTGAGGCGAAAATCGTAGACTTGATCTAAGCGTTTACACGGTAGTAGGGTGTCCTCAACTGATTAACAAGCCTAAATAGGGATTCAATTTCTCCATCGGTAGCTCCCCTACGCATGGGTGTTAAAACATCCACAATGTTGTCGCTTCTCATCAAGCACGGTTTAAGTTTTCCGTCGCTTGTAACCCTGAGGCGGGTGCAGTGCATGCAAAATTCCGTGTTTTCAATTGGGTGAACAACCTCCACTTTCAGGTCTGGAAGGTGGTATACACGTCGGTTTTGCATGTACCGTCTAACCTCGACTTTTAGGGCTTTCTGCCTCAACATCTCCTCATACTCGTCTAACGGTTTGTGGTAAGCCTCATAGTACTCGCGGCTTATGTTCACGGGTTCAAGTTCAATGAGTTGCAGAACTGCTCCTGTTTCCCTCGCAAAATCCATCATCTCCAGCACGTGGGAGTCGTTCACACCTTTCAAAATAAGCATGTTGAGCTTAACGGGGTTTAATCCAGCCTCGACGGCGGCTTTAACACCCCTCAAAACGTTTTCTAACCTGCCGCCTGTCAGCTTACAATACGTTTCGCCGTCTATTGTTGGAAGGTTTATATTCACCCTTTTCAAGCCGTTTGCCCGCAGCTCCTTGGCTAAGGGTTCAAGAAGCGTTCCATTGGTTGTCACGGAGAGCTCTTCTAAGCCTTTTAGGGAGGCTATGCCTCGGATTATCTGCACAATATCCTTCCGCATCAGCGGTTCGCCACCTGTTAACTTAATCCTTGAAATGCCAAGTTTGACCGCTATTCTTGCTATACGCACAACCTCCTCCGTCGTCATCTCTACGGAGCTCTCTGCAAGTTTGTCCTCACCTTCCGCATGACAGAAACTGCAATGCAGATTGCAAGGCTTTGTCAAGACTATCCTGAGGTTTAGAAGCGGTCGACCGTAACTATCCACAAGCACCATCGTTATTCCCGCGCGTGCTTAACGATGTGTGCGGCTTCCGGCAATATAAGCTTTTCAAGGCAAAGCCTAACAGCGTCCGGTGATCCTGGAATACAGAAGAAGGCTTTGCCTTTGGCTATCCCGGCGAAGGCGCGGGAGAGGATAGCGGCTGAACCAATTTTTTCATAGCTTAAAAACCTGAAAAGCTCTCCGAAGCCCGGTAAAGTTTTCTCCATGAAGGGTGAAACTGTCTCTATGGTTATGTCCGTTGGTGTTATTCCCGTTCCTCCGCAGAATATGGCGACGTCTATGTGGGATGCTTTTAAAACGGTTTTGACAGTTTCTTCTATGGCTTTTTCGTCGTCGGGTATGATTTTGCGGAAAACAACTGAGTAGCCGTAGTCCTTAACCATCTTCTCCATCAAATCGCCCGACTCGTCCTCGATTTTTTCGCCTTTTTTCAGCTTGGCGTAGCGGGAGGTGCTGCAGACAACTATGCAAAAACCCAGTTTTTTAGGTGCTTCAGCCTTATGCCTAAGCATGCTCTCGCTCATTTTGTCCTCTCCTTAACCTTTCTCACAACGCGAATGTCCTCAATAACGGTGGATGGATACTGCCCCTCCGAGTCCTTCTCATATTGTTTAACCATGTCCCATATTGTCAGAAGGCTTACAGCCGTCGCCACCAATGCTTCCATCTCAACGCCTGTTTGGGCCTCAGTTTTGACTGTGGACGAAACCTGCATCGTGGAGTCATCGATTATTTCTATGTCCACCTTTACGTTAGTCAATGGCAATGGGTGGCAGAATGGAATCAAAATGCTTGTCTCCTTTGCAGCCAACGTCCCAGCGATCTTCGCCGTATAGATTGGGTCGCCTTTCTCAACTTTCCCGTTCCGAATTAGGTTTATGGTCTCTGGCTTAAGCTTAATCCTGCCCGTGGCCGTAGCCTCCCGGTAAACTTTAGGCTTTCCGGTTATGTCCACCATGGCCATCCTGAATCCCAGCTTCAAAAACTAGACGTGGATCTACTTATTTAACGGTTCCCGGGTTCTCGAGGGATTCCCAAGAATCCATAAGCGTTTTCACAGCCTTAGCCTTGGGAGAAGCCTCATTGAGCCTATACAGTTGGATTCTGCCAAACTTTTTGTGTTGGAGGATGCCTTCTTTCTCCAATAGTTCCAAGTGTTTCGTAACCGTTTTATAGTTCGCACAAGCCTTCCTGGCGATTTCCGAAATATTAAGCTCCCTCACATTAGACAGTATCTTCAAAATTTTTAGGCGAAGTCTGTTTCCGAGGACCTCCTCAACTTCCACTTTTCAACCAACCTCTTGCCCACTTCTTCTTTCCCTTTCAAGCATTGAAAAAAGCTCTTTCTCCAATTGGTGGGCGGAAACCGCTGGAAGGTATATGAGTGTTGTTCTTCCACGCTGTCCAGCTTTTGAAACAGTTTTCCGGATTACGCCTATGGCTGAAAGTGTTTGAAGGTATTTCCAAAGCTGGGTGTGGGTGTGGGGTTGAACTTCAAACTCTTCACATGCAACGGCGTATTCCCTTTCAACCTCCGTCAGGGTTGCGTAGGCTCTGTCCTCGTTTTCCACGAAGAACCTTGCAATGCCAAGGAGGAGGAGTTTCTCGTGGAAGCTTGAGGCGGCTATGTCGCTTTTCTTCACCAGAGCAAATATGCTTGAAACAGCTTTCCTCACACATTCAGGCGTGACAACGCCTAAATCTTCGGCGTCCGCGTACTTTCCAGCCCTCCATAGGAGTTCTATGGCAAAACGGGCGTTTCCACCTTCGGATTCGGCGAGTTCAGCGATGAGGTTCACAGTGTCCTCTAGCACCGTGGAAGGTTTGAAAGCCAGCTGAACTCTGTCATTCACTATATCTGCGAGCTGTTCTTTGGAGTACCTTTCAAGCCTTATTATGTTGGATTGGAGGGTGCTTCTGGTGCTTGGATCCAGCTTATCCAAAACCTCTAGGTTCTTTAGGATGCAGATGAGGGAGAAACGTTGAGGCTTATCCATTCTCGCTTCTTGTAGGCGAGTGAGCTTGTAAACTGATTCAGCCCCCTCCTTCTCAACCATGCTTTCAAACTCGTCTAGGGTTAGGATCACATAGGCGTTTTCCTCGTCCAAAACCTGTAGGAAAATGTTTAGGAGTTCTTCGGCTGAAAAACCCCTTCTCGGAAAGTTTGGGTGGAAAAATGTTATGGCGTGGTGAAGTATAAGGAAGAGGCTTCCACGGTACTGCCGGCAGTTCACGTGAATGTATTTGAGGTTTAGGCCTCGCTGTTTGGTCTGTTCAACGATGTCGGCTCCGAAACGCTGGGTCAAAGCCGTTTTTCCCGTGCCAACGTCGCCGACTATCAAGACTCTTTGGGCCATCCTCCACGGTTGAGTTAAGGCGAAGCTGAAGAACTCCTTTAGGAGGCGCATTTCGGCGTCTCGGTGGAGGAGCCTTCTTGGAACGTAGCTAAAGTCAAGCTTCGCCTCGTCCATGAAAACGCTGCGGCGCGTTAACACTTTTAAACCTCAAAAGGGAAATGGGTTCAAACCACTGTTATGCTTTTCTCTCAAACTTTCACCTCGTTTTGCGAAACACAAAATTTTTAAGCGCAGCTTCATAATTTTGTTGGCAAAAATGATACCAAAGTATTTCTTCCTTACAAAAGGCGTTGGAAAACATAAGGATCAACTTCAGTCCTTCGAGCTAGCCTTAAGGAACGCCGGAATCCACCACTGCAACCTCGTAAATGTTTCAAGCATCATCCCGCCGGGCTGCAAGCTGATCCCCAAAGAAAAGGGGCTAAAAATGCTTAGGCCGGGCGAGATAACTTTCGTGGTGATGGCGAAAAACCAGACCAACGAGCCTCACAGGCTTATAGCCGCCTCAATAGGGGTCGCCATTCCCTCAGGCAAAAACAACTATGGCTACCTATCGGAGCACCACTCTTTCGGGCAGACCGACGAGGCAGCTGGAGAATACGCTGAAGATTTAGCAGCAACAATGCTTGCTACAACCATGGGCATACCCTTCGACCCCCAAACCGCATGGGACGAGCGGAAACAGCTCTTCAGAGCCAGCGGGTTAATAATAAAAACCACTAACGTGACGCAGTCAGCCACAGGCGACAAAAACGGCTTGTGGACAACAGTCATCGCCGCTGCGGTGTTTGTGCCGGAAAGACGGAAACGCGAATAAGCTCGCTTCGCATTAAAACCGCACACTTTTTTATCCAAAAAATTATAGCCTAATAGAGTTAAGAACTGAAAGTGTTAGGTGAAGTTTGCCTTTGAAAATTCAGGCTCCGATAATCCTTGTTAACTTTAAAACTTACTTGGAAGCTACGGGTAGAAGGGCTGTTAAGCTGGCAAAGGTGGCGGATAGGGTAAGCCGGGAAACCCATGTTTCAATTTGCGTAGCCCCCCAGTTTACGGACATAGCCTTGGTGGCTAGGGAAGTTGAAATTCCGGTTTTCGCTCAACATATAGACCCAATAAAGCCTGGAAGCCACACGGGATATGTGCTCGCAGACGCAGTTAAAGAGGCTGGAGCCGTTGGAACGTTGATAAACCACTCTGAGAGGCAGCTTAAGCTTTCAGAAATAGACGCAGCCATAAAAATAGCCCAGGAGAAAGGGCTTATCTCCTTGGTCTGCGCTAACAATCACACCACAAGCGCAGCTGTCGCCGCCCTAAGACCTGACATAGTTGCTGTTGAGCCTCCGGAGCTTATAGGCACAGGGATGTCCGTTTCAAAGGCTAAGCCTGAGGTTATAGAATCCACCATAAGGCTTGTGAGGGAAATAAATCCGACTGTTACAGTTTTATGTGGGGCGGGTGTCAGCGACGGGGAGGATGTGGCTGCTGCTTTGAGGCTTGGAACCGACGGGGTTTTAGTGGCAAGCGCTGTTGTTAAGGCAAAAGATCCATACAGGGTTTTATTAAATTTTGCCGAAAAAGCGAAAGCCCAAACTTAGAGGGGAGCGCCGAAGCCGATGAAGGTTGAGGCCGAATGTGCAGCGTGCATTATCAACCGAGCCGCGGCTGAAATAAAGTTGGCGACATCAAACCCTGCGCTCCGTTTCAGAGCCATGATGGAGCTTCTCCACATATTGAGGAGGGAGTTTAAGCCTTCAGCCGTGCCGGCGGACTTGGGCACGAAGAGAGACCGCTTAATTAAAAGGGTTACGGGCAACGATGATCCTTACAAGCGGATTAAACGCCTCTGCAACGAGAACGCCTTGAAACTTCTGCCCTACGCTAGGAGACTCGTTGAGGAGGGTTACAATCAGCAGGATAGGTTTAAGAGGGCCTGCCTCTGCGCCATAGTTGGAAATATGATGGAGTTTGACATTCCAGGACACAATTTCACCTTCAGCGCTTTGAAGAAAAGCCTTAAAGAGGCGGCGAAAGACCTCGCTGTTGACGATATAAGCAAAATCTATGAAGTTGCTCAAAAAGCGGGGAAAATTCTTTATTTAACGGACAACGCCGGAGAAATCGTTTTCGATACGCTTCTGGTGGAGCAGCTTAAAAACATGGGCTTAACGGTCATTGTGGCGGTTAAAGGAGGCCCTGTCATAAACGATGCAACGATGGAGGACGCTGAAATCTCCGGCATGACCAAGATTGCGGATAAGGTGATAACCACCGGCACGGATGCCGTGGGTTTGGCGCCTAAAGAGGTTTCAGCTGAATTCATGGACTTTTATGAGTCTGTAGACATGGTTTTCGCGAAGGGCATGGGCTACGCTGAAACCTTGACCGAGTATAAGTTGGAGAAACTCCATGCATTGTTGTTTAGAACGAAATGTGAGCCTGTGGCTAACTTTTTCGCCGTGCCCCGCAATAAGAACGTGGCGAAGTTGATGCCATAATGTCGGGTTTAACACCCCAAATCCGCGTTTCCGGCTGTGAACTTTCAAGGGGCGAGGAGCTTCTCGGTAGCGAGTGGCTTGTAACTAATGGTTTGGGCGGGTACGCTTCATCTACCGTTTTAGGCGTGAACACGAGGAAGTATCATGGAATGCTAGTGGCGGCTTTCCACCCTCCGAGAAAACGTATGGTCTGCATTGCCAAGCTCGACGAGGAGTTGAGGATTAGAAACGTTTTCTATCCGCTTTACGCCAACGAGTTTCAAGGCGGGATCTACCCAAGCGGCTTCCACTTTCTGGAGGAATTTTCAGTTTCCCCTTTCCCAAGATATGTTTACGCGCTACAAAACGTGAAGGTTTCAAAAACCATTTTCATGCCCCACGGGTTCAACGCCGTAATAGCGTCATACCATGTTGAAAACATGAACCCCGTGGACGTAGAGGTTAATGTTTTCCCAATTTTAGCTTGCAGACACTTCCACGCCGTCGTGGACAAGTGGCATAACCCCCCAGTTTTCACCCAGAAAATCAATGGGGAAAAAGTGAAGATACAAGTTGAAAACCCTTTGACGACAATTGTTGTGAGGGCTGTGCACGGCGTCTACAACCAGTCTGAAAAGTGGCTTGAGAAAGTTTATTTCCGCGAGGAGCACGCCCGGGGGGAAAGCCACCTAGACAACTGGTTCCAGCCTGGACTATTCACGTTCAAAATTGAAGGCAAATCCGGGGGAAAATTTGCGTTGGTAGCTGTTGCTGACGAAAACGAGGCTGCTGCAGATGAAATTTTAGATGAGATGCCCTCAACAGTCTACGACGTTGAAAGCTTGTACGAGATGGAGATGGGGCGCCGCGGTAAGCTCCTATTAAAGTTTTACGAGGAACATGAAGGTTTGGATGTAAGGGACTGGTTAAGCTGGCTCGTCCTAGCCGCGGACACTTTCATCGTTGAAGCTTTGAAGAGGTCTGGAAGACGTGGGGGATCCGTGGTAGCTGGATACCACTGGTTTGAGGAGTGGGGCAGAGATACTTTCGTAGCCCTGCCGGGTCTCACGCTTGTAACAGGGCGTTTCGAGGATGCAAGGCGGATTTTCCTCACTTTTGTCGACTACTCCTCTGATGGTTTAATTCCAAACTTTGTTCCAGATCTAGGTCCGCAGCCAGACTACGGCTGTGTGGATGCCACTTTGTGGTTTGTGAACGCTGTCCTCCAATATTTGAAGTACACCGGCGACTTTGCCTTTGTCAAGAAAAACCTTTGGGGAACCATGAAGGCTTTTTTTGAAAACCTTGTTGAGGGCGTCTACGCCAAAATGCGGGTGGACGGCGATGGGCTTGTCTTGCATGATCCAAGGATGACGTGGATGGACACGGTAGTGGACGGGCAGCCCACCACACCCAGGGAAGGCAAGGCCGTTGAGGTCCAAGCTTTATGGTACAATGCCCTAAAAACCTTCGAGCTTTTGGCCGAAAAGTTTGGGGAGAAAAGCGAAGCCGAAAAGTTTGCGGTTTTAGCCGAAAAGGCGAGGGCAAGCTTCACTGAGAAATTCTGGAACGCGAACATGGACTGCCTCTTCGATGTCGTGGACAGGGATGGCAGGGGCGACCCGTCCATTAGGCCGAACCAGGTTATCGCCGTCTCTTTGGACTTCACCATGCTGGACAAGGCTAAATCGAAGTTAGTTGTGGATGTTGTGCGCCGCGAGCTTTTGACACCTTACGGTTTGAGAAGCCTCGCCAAAAGCGACCCAAGGTACATGGGTGTTTACCAGGGCGACAGACGTAGCCGCGACTTGGCGTACCATAACGGCACCGCATGGCCCTGGCTTCTAGGGTCTTTGACAAAGGCCTACCTTAAAGTCGAGGGTTATGGCGGCTACCCACGGGAGTACGCGTTCAAAAACTTCCTCGCCCCCCTTCTCACCGAGCAAGTGTTTAGGGCTGGACTTGGAAATATAAGCGAAATATTTGATGGGGATCCTCCGCATACACCGAGGGGGTGTATAGCCCAGGCTTGGAGTGTGGCTGAACTTTTGAGGGCGTACGTGGAGGACATCATGCTTTTCAGACCCAAGTTTGAGAGGGATGTTATCGGAATTTTAGGCTGATATTGTTTTTCTAAGGCTTTCAGCGGCGTCTTCCGGCGGAACCGTGTTTATGTATACGCCGGTGCTTTTTTCAAAGCCAGCCCACACAGCCAGTTTCGGGTAAACCTCCAAGTGCCAGTGGTAGTGTTGGCGGGTTTTCTCGTTGAGGCTTATGTGAAAGCCAAAATTGTATGGCGGATCGTTCAACAAATTTTTCAATGCGCTAAAACATGTCTTCAAGATTTCAGCGAAGCTTGTTTTTTCGTTTTCCGTGATTTCAAGAAGGCTTGACATATGCCTTTTTGGGAAAATCCAGAACTCCATGGGGTTAACGCTTGCCCACGGCGCAAAAACGAAAAAGCTTTGGTTTTCAGTTATAAAGCGGGGGCCTTCCCTTTCACGCTTGATAATGTTGCAAAATATACATTCGCCTTTATCTCGCCAAAACTTTTCGCTGGCCCGCAGCTCCTCCTCAACAATTTTGGGAACGAAAGGCGTTGCGATGATTTGACTGTGGGCATGGGAAAGAGACGCACCGGCTTCTAGACCGTGGTTGCGGAATATAGAGACATACCTAACATAGGGCTTCGAAGCCAGTTCGAGAAGCCTATCCAAACATGCGTTCACGACGTGCAGAAGCTGTGAAACACTAGCATCTGAGGGATGCTCGTCATGGTTTGGAGATTCAACCAAAACCTCATGATGCCCAACAGCCAAAGCCAAATCGCTCTTTATGGCTTTTTTTCCGCCACCGCCAGCCCCTTTTTGCGGCGGAGTGAAAGCCGGATAAAGGTTTGGAAAACATCGGACAACCCAGTTCTTATGCCTAAAACCGTCCTCATCCTTCGCTTTCTCAATTTTGCCGCCAGACTTTATGTAGACGAGTTCTGCAGGCGGGGTCATGTGCTCGTTTCCAGGGCAGAAGGGGCAAACACCCATTCTGGCTTGGGGTTTCTCTCTTCTGGCGAAGTCTGTTGGGCGGCGTCCCCGTT